>ERZ1034992.55-NODE-55-length-79071-cov-296.271515_pt1 | contig 79071 bp, 133 predicted proteins | sample MGYA00520695_ERZ1034992 | MGnify/ENA primary metagenome ERZ1034992 (study PRJEB33766, sample SAMN09781778) | gut metagenome | biome: gut microbiome | host: Homo sapiens | place: Madagascar | study: EMG produced TPA metagenomics assembly of the PRJNA485056 data...
TCGAATCCGAACGTCTTCAGTTGAAGTATGTAGCCAAGTGGTTTAAGGCAGGAGCCCATACCAACAATGTCTCTAGTAAAATTAAAAAGAAGAGGGTTGAAAATGAATAACAAATCAATTGGAACAATAGGTGAATAGGCTGTTATTTTAGAATTTGCCCGTCTTGGTATTTAGGTATTTACTCCAATTGGAGATAATTGTCCTGTCGATTTAGTTGCAGATTTTAATCGGAAGTTAAATAAAATTTAGGTAAAAACTTCAATTAATAGCGAAGAAAAATCGTATAGTTGTCATTTAATCTCTAATTATTATCATGTTAATAAATCTGGATATAGAAAATATACCGCAGATGAAGTTGATTATTTTGCTATTTATAATTTATCTCGAAAAATTCCTCTTTTAATCCCTTTTCCAGATGTGGAAAATAAGAAACAAATTACTATAAGATTTGAAGAAAAAGGAAATAATGGTAATTAGATTTTCAAAGAAGAAGATTATTTGTTTGAAAAAATTACGGGTTCTTCTTTTACTTATTTTGCAGGAGAAAAAAGAGGAAAATCAAAAAAAAGATGTGTTGATTGTGGCAAATATATAAATCTTGGCAGTTTGCGTTGTACAGACTGTGAAAAGAAACACAAAAAAGAAATTTGCTATGAAAAATTAAATCAAATTGTTTCAAGAGAAAATTTAAAGAAAAAAGTAAGGAATCAGTCTTTTGAATCTATTGGTAGAGAGTTTTAGGTAACTGGGAACACTATAAAGAAATGGTGTAAAAAATACAATCTTCCTTCTAAAAAAGAAGACATTAATTCTATTTCTGAAGAAGATTGGAATAATATTTAAGCGTTTGTAGCCAAGTGGTAAGGCACCGCACTTTGTTGGATAGCATTAGGGCCTCGATAAGTTCAAGACTTATATCCAACCCCATAATGCGGGTATCGAGAGTTCGAATCTCTCCAGACGCACCAATAGCAGAAATGCTAATTTTGTAATGACTTCAATGGTAGACGCTTACAGCAATTTTAATTGTACTTATCTGTTAAATAAGAATACACAAAAAGCGTCTAGCCCCTTTCTAAAAATGGAATAATTAAATGGGTGAGTAGTGAATCGGCAAACACGGCGGTCTGTAAAATCGTTTCCTAACGGAGTAGAAGGGTCGGCACCTTCCTCACCCACCAATAAAATTTTTGTTTTAAAACTCTTGACAAAACGAAAATTTTATGTTATAGTAAAAATATGATAAAGATACAAATTTATTTGTAAGCTAATTGTTCATTTTTTATTGTTCATAAAAGCATTCCTTTCAAGTAGACTCTAACAGCAACTTTACAATCACAAATGCTATGGGCCTGTGTGTTGGAGGTTCGAATCCTCTGCTCCCGACCATCGGGAGTTAGCTCAACTGGTAGAGCAACAGATTTTGTAAAATGAGTCTAGTTAATAAATTGACGCTCCTATTTTTCTAATAGGCAAATATAAATTCCTTTCAAGTAGACACGCACAGCAAAATTACTTGATGCTTTAATATGGAAAATTAAACGGGGAAGTTCGATTCTTCCGTCTCCTTCGGGGGATGTCTGGATGACCGATATCAAAAAACGTGTCTAGTATTAATTATTAATTATGCAGGATTGGCGGAATTGGCAGACGCGACGGATTCAAGTCCCGTTTCCTAATGGAGTAAGAGTTCAAGTCTCTTATCCTGCACCATAGTCTTGATGATAGACTAACAAAACATCATCCCCCAACGCCCGTCCGAAGTCTTGGAGTAGAGGACAAGTGAATGGTTCTCGAACGCAAAGTAAGCTGTCACAAGCTGAAAAAGGCTATGAGCCGCATATGGGCAGAATACAGATATATGGTGAGAGATGTTAGGGTGCGAATGTAACATCAAAAGCCTACAGCGAAAAGCTATACGGAGAAGTCTGTGCCGTGTTTACGGGGACAAGTGGTTGCGTACTTGTTCAAACAAAAACTCTGATTACTGCAACTAAATCGGGGTAGGTATTGAGGTTATGGGTCATGTAACCTTAAAACACAATAAGCCGAGCATACTGCTTATTGCTCCTAACAGGTGGTGCTGAGGATGAACAACAAAAGCCAAGTTATAGAGTTCTTGTAAAAAAACTCTGTTGCTATTTGAAAGAATAGTTCAATTATGGGCCTGTAACTCAGTTGGGAGAGTGTCTGCTTTGCACGCAGGAAGTCGCAAGTTCAAGTCTTGTCAGGTCCACCATAAGAGTTAGTTGCTCTCTTGGGCTAAAAAAAGCACCGTATTAACACAAGTTTACGATAATTAACTGGCCCTCGTCTGTGGGAAAGCAGCAGTTTTAGGCTACTATAAGCCGTAAGTTTTAAGGGCAGTTTCTTTAAAAAACATGCACAAGGTTTTTCTAGTCTATCTCTTTTTTGTCCTAAAATAAGACGTAGGCAGCATGACTTGAAGCTAAATATCAAGCTCCTGAGACCAAATTAAAAAAGCTTCCTGAATGTCAACGGGAAAAGTGTACATCTATTTTTAATTGTTGTTAATCTTTAAATAGATGTAAGGAAGTATTAGTATTTTAGGTCGGCAAGACCACGAGAGGATAGCGCTGTTCTCTCAACCCTTTGCAAAGGTTGCTGATGGGTTTTCCAAACGGATGTGGAAATTAAATGAATGGAAGGGTATAATTCAGCCCAAAATCAGCTTTAAAATTAAAATTATATTTGGGTGTGTAGTTCAGTCTGGTCAGAACACTTGACCGTTAATCAAGGAGTCGAAGGTTCAAATCCTTCCATACCCGCCAAAAGTGGAGAGTGTAGGTTCGAGTCCTGCCCCGCTCGTGGGAAACCCTTGCAGGAAGCTGTTAGGTACAGCGCCACTTAAAATTTCTTTCACCCTATTACGCGAAATATGGGATTGAGATGTTGCTTTAGTCGGGTTCTTTTACAGCGGAAAATAAGAACGCACCTGTTTAATTGGGTTTTTCAGTTCAGTAAAAACAAGAAAAACCTCGGTTGTTTAGAAATTTTCTTCTGATATTGAATGAAAACAATTCTTGTTTAGAGATTTTCTTCAGATATTGAACGAAAACATTTAGAGAATTCTCTCATTGCAATGCCGAAAGGTAGCAAGATATGAAAACAGCTAATTGGTGGACGTACTTGCTACCGAGTAGGGATAAGAGAATTAAATATGCTTTGGTAGCTCAGTTGGTAGAGCAGCGGACTGAAAATCCGCGTGTCGCCAGTTCGATTCTGGCCTGAAGCACCATTTGTCAGGGTAGTTCAGTTGGTAGAACAGCGGACTCATATTCCGTATGTCGCCGGTTCGAGTCCGGCTCCTGACACCATTGCTGGCGAGTGAAACGGATATATAAATCACGCTTGGCTCATACCCAAGTAATAGTGGGTTCGACTCCCATGCTTCAGCAACCAAAAAAACAAAAGGAAGTAAATTCGATGACTAATTTTAAGACTTACATTTATTAGACAGCAAGTAATAAAAAGTTTGTTTATAAATGTCCTCATTGTAATAAGGGAATAATGCAAGTAGTAGAGATGAAAATTGCTAAGGAAGAAACTAATATTTTATCTTGGAATTATACTTGCCCAGTTTGTGAGAAAACGATTGTTTCTATTGAAAAAGATGGTTGTTCTTGCTTTAAAAGTATATTCCCTCCAATGACTCAAATTAGTGATAAAGAATTTACTGATATTAAAAAGGATGTAGGAGAAAAAGGTATCTATCTGTTCTCTGAAATATAAATGCAGGAGTGCGCAAGTGGTCATAAGCGCCTAGACTTGAAATCTTGTGTGAGCTAAATACTCCCGTGGGTTCGAATCCTACCTCCTGCGCCATGAAAGAAAAGGAGATTAAAGATGAGCAATAATAATTCAATTGAAATCGAACGTAAGTTTTTAATCTCTGGTTTTCCTAAAGTCGATTTTGATGAAGTCGGAATTGTTAAAACTATCTATATTAATATCAAATATAATTCTGATGGAAAAATTTTACAGGAAATTCGTATAAGACGTTGGTTTGAAAGTGGTAAAGGTTATCGTCCAGATGCTATTACTATTAAATCTGGTGGAACTTTGGTTCGTACTGAAATTGAATCTAATCTTACAGATAATTCTTTGTTTGACTGTTTTAATGAACTTGGTTATAATCCTATTGTAAAAGATTATAGAGGTCTTTACAATAATGGTTATTTAATTGAATTCAATCTTGTAGATGGCGGAACTGATAATGCCTTCTATTATGCCGAAGTTGAATTTGATTCTGAGGAAGAAGCTAACAGTTATGTTTGGCCTTTTCCTGAAGTATTTATCGAGGAAGTTACTAATAAGCCTGAATATAAGATGGCAAATTATTGGAAACGTACTCGTGGATAAGGACTAATTATTAGTCCTTCATTTGCTTTCGTGGCTCAATTGGTAGAGCGCCTGATTTGATAGAGTGACAGAATGTATTGTCTTAGTTTGCAAGTTCAAGTCTTGCCTTTATCACCAGTAATCAGGATGTTGCAGGTTCGAGTCCTGTCGGAAGCTGGGAACAAGGTCAAGCCTTCACGTTGGCGTTCCTGTTTAAACTAATTGACTAAAAGAGGTTTTATGAAATATTGTCTCAATTGTGGTAAAGAATTAAATAAACAAGTAAAAAAATTTTGTAATAATAAATGTTTTGTTGAATATTAGTATCACAAATATATCAAAGACTGGAAGCTTGGTAAAATTACAGGGGTTGTTGGTTTTGGGGTTAGTAAATATATAAGAAGATATTTATTAGAAAAGTATAATTATTCTTGCCAAGAATGTGGTTGGAATAAAATTAATCCTTATACTAATAAAACACCTTTGGAAATTCACCATAAAGATGGAAATTATTTAAATTGTTCAGAAGAAAATTTAGCTTTGCTTTGCCCTAACTGTCATTCTTTAACGGATACTTATAAATCTTTGAATAGACCAGAAATGAGAAGAGATAGAATAAGATACAATCAAAGACCCAATCCTTTTTTTGATGAATTAAATTGTGATAAGAAAGAAAAGAAAAAATATTTTTGTTCGGTTTGTGGCAATGAAATAACTCGCAAGGCAAAATTATGTCTTAATTGCAGAAAAAAGGAAAATTTGAAAAACTCTAATAAACCCTCTAAAGAAATTTTAATGGAAGAATCTAAAAATTTTGTCTCTTATGTAAAATTAGGGGAAAAATATGGGGTATCTGACAATACTATTAGGAAGTGGTTCTCAAGTTACGATTTGCCTCTTCCTAAAAGGAAAAAGGCAGAATATAAACCAAAAGTCTACCATCCAGAATATTAGGTTTATACAACAAGAAAAACAGCTACAGGATGGGAAAAATACTTAAAATTGGGTCAGCATAAAATTGCTCGATATGTTCCCAACCATACTGTTTCTCAAATAGAAGATTACATAAAAATTTTTTATGATGAAGCTGTGAAAAAAGGAATTATTAATAAATAATAGCAAATAAAAGAGGATTTTTATTATGGATGAGCTTTTATTCTTGGAAGAGGAAATTGTTGAAAAGATTAAAGCTTTAAAGAAAGATAAATATACAATGAAAGATGTTGATGCTCTTTGTGAACTTCTTGGTCTTGAGTTGTTTTCTTATCAAAAAGTTGTTCTCCTTCTTAATTTGAATAAGAAAAATCTTCTAAAAGAAATTTTAAAAAGTACTTGACAAGATGATGAGTATGTGTTATACTTAAGATGTGGTTGAGAGGTGAAGATAATGTAGCAAAAAGAAATACAAATTGGAGAAAAATTTGGTATTTATGAAGTATTAGGAGAACTTCAAAGAACCTCTACTTCAGAATCTAGGAAGTTTCTTGTGAAGTGTACTGTTTGTGGTGCTACTAATATAAGTATCAACAAAGACAATTTACTTCGTTGTACGTCAAATTGTCAACCTCATAATCATCATTATTTAAAAGAGGAAGAAATTGTTTTATATTCTCCTGATTTTGGAATTGCTAGAAAGCAACGAAATAGTCGTAGAAGAGAAATAACTTCTAAATTAGCAAAAATTTCTAAAGAAACTTGGTAGGAATTAATAAATGTTTCTACAAGTTATTCAGATTTGTTACATAGAATTGGGAAACGAGATGGCAGATAGGATTATAAAGCTTTAAGAACTTTTTTGGCTTAGTATCCAGATTTAGATTTTTCTAAAATGAAAGAAAATGCAAATAATAGAAAACATATTAATGAAATTCCTTTTGGAGAAGTTTTTAAAAAAGGAACACATTATAGTTCTTCTCTTTTGCGTAATAAACTAATAAAATCTGGAATTAAAACATTTGAAAAATGTGAAGAATGTGGTATAACTGAATGGAATGGAAAACCTATTGTAATTTAGTTGCATCATAAAGATGGAGATAGTTCTAATAATGAATTAGACAATATTGCAGAGCTTTGTCCAAATTGCCATAGTCAAACAGAAAATTATTCTCGCAAAAAGAATAGAACTATTATTAAAAATCCTGAAGATTTTGATTTTAGTTCTAAAGAAAATAAAACAAATCTTAATCCTTTTACTGAAGAATTATCTTTTGAAGGAAAAGAAAATTTTGAATTGCCTGTGTTAAAAGAAAAGAGAAAATATTTCTGTTACATATGTGGTAAAGAAATTAGTAGAGGTAGTTCTATTTGTTCTGATTGTAATAAACTTAGGAATTAGAATTTATCTAAATGTCCTTCTAAAGAAGAATTAGAATTGGAAATACCTAAATATTCTTCTATATCATCTTTAGCTAGAAAATATCGGGTAAGTGATAATACAGTAAGAAAATGGCTGAAAAAATTAAATATACAAAATAAACCTGTTCCTACTGAATTTAATACTTATCCTGTTTCAAAAGAATATTTTACGATAAACAAAGTTAAATTTACTCTTTCTCAATGGGAAATAAAACTTGGAGTAGAAAGAGGGTATTTTGTAAAATATCGTTAGATTCATGATAAAGAAGAAACAAGAGAAATTATTAGAAAAATGATAGAAAGCTCTTGACAAAACATTAAAAGAATGTTATAATTAATTTATAGTTAAGAGCTTTATATATGCGGCAGTGTGGAAGCGCTATCCAGCCCACGCACCGAACGTGGGAGTCGCCAGTTGGAATCTGGTCTGCCGCTCCATTCCTTAGTAGTTTAAAAGACGATAAACAAATTAAAACACCTTTCAGTCGGAAAGCCTATAATGAGTATAAAATGGCACTCAAGTAGGGAGTTCTGGATGGGCGAATCGGAACCACCAGCTAAGGAAAAATATATAGGGGTGTAGCCAAGCGGTAAGGCAAGGGACTTTCAAGGATTAATTCAAGTAGAATTCCTTTTTAGGTATGTTGGTTCAAATCCAATATCCTTGACCAGACTCCCTGATTCGAAGGTTCAAATCCTTCCATCCCTGCCATAAGCAACAATTCAAATTATCTAACGTAGACGCTTACAGCAAACAATAATAAAAATCAAATTTTATAAAAAAGATTCTAATATTTAAAAAAAAGATTTTGGGTATTGTTCCTTGCTAATTAGTTTATGATGCTTTCATGATTCTCCTTTGTTAGTATTTTATGCGTCTAGTTTATAAGTGCCGTACCAAGGTTGGAGTTACTCGACGGAGAGCTTAAGAAGGGGTTCGAATCCCCCACGGTGCAAGATTGAATTGTTTGGAGTACTACAAACAAGATGGTAAGTTATTGATGATTTAAAAGTAAACCCTTACAGCAATTTAACTACTTAATTTTTGCTTGGAAAAAAGATTATGGATAGGGTTTAGTTCTCGAATGGCGTAAGCTCAAACTGTAACGCCTTTGCTAATGTTAAAAGTAGACACTTACAGCAATTAAAATAAAAATACTGGGAAATATATTTAATTGGAATAAATACTTTTTTAGATTTTTATATGGTGTCTAGGATTTTATATGGTATTGTGGCTTAATTTGGTTAAAGCATCCGACTTATCTGTGAGTAGTTTAAAAGTAAAACCAACAGATGTAAGTGCAAGACTTACTTTACAGACCAAATCGGAGGATTGTAGGTTCAAGTCCTGCCAGTACCACCATTTATAATTAAAAAATAAAGTAGACTCTTACAGCGATTACTTAGAGACTTGTGATTTGGGATTACAAATGTTTTGAAAAATGAGTCTAGCTTTATTAGCTCCTATAGCTCAGTTGAATAGAGCAAAGGATTTCTAATCCTTGGGTCGGGGGTTTAAGTCCCTCTAGGAGTGCCATGAGGAATAGCATAACGGAAGTGCGTCAGACTCTTAAGAAAATTGGACACTAAAGTTGGAAACTCTTTAGTGAATCTCGTCAAACTCGGTGAAAACCTTAATTAATTTGATTAAGACAATACCGAGCCAAGCTTAATTGAAGGTGTAGAGAGTAGACGGCGAGAACCTAAACATCTTAGGATGCATGGTTAAGGTGTACTCCAGCGCACAACATTTAGGAATAAATGGCTATGGTGACATAGAGTGTGAAAGAAATCTGTTAAGGTGCCAGTTCGAATCTGGCTTCCTCTGCCAACTATAATATAAAAAAGGTAGCAAAGAAGTAATTAATCTTTGAGATAATGATACTCTCAATATCAAGCTTTTTTATATTTTTATATTTCTATTTGAGAGGTAGGAAAAGAATATGATAGGTATTTACAAGGTTGTTTATATCCCTGAAAACAAAGTGGTTTATATTGGATAGTCAATTAACATTGAAGAAAGATTTAAACAACATAAATATGTAATGAATTGCAAAAATGAATTAGCTTATGATACCCATTTTTACAGAGCATTAAGAAAATATGGAATAGAAAATTTTTAGTTTGAAGTAATTGAAGAATGTTAGCAAGAAGATTTAGATGAAAAAGAAATCTATTGGATATCTTATTTTGATACTTTCAATAATCGGTATAATAGTACAATTGGTCGGTAGAATTATCCAATAGATAAAATATCTGAAGAAGAAGCTAACAAAATAAAAGAAGATTTGAAATCTGGATAGTTAAGTTTTTTAGAAATTTAGAAAAAATATACTTTATTAGGAAATACTCTTTCTTAGATAAACAATGGAAAAATGTTCTTTGATGAAAATGAAGAGTATCCTATTTTAGCTACAACTTTAACTCCGAATCATTGTTTAATTTGTGGAAAAGAAATCAATCATTATTCTATTTTGTGTAACAAATGTAGAGGAAAAATTCAAAGAAAAGATGTCCCTTTTTCTATAGAAGAATTATTAAAAACTATAAAAGATAATAATGGGAATTTCGAAGCAGTTAGTAAACAGTATGAGATTTCTAGTAATTTAATTAGAAAGATTTTAAAGCGAGAAAATTTACCTTATCATTCTTTTGATTACAAACCTAAAAAGGAAGAAAAAGAAAAAGGTTATAATCCGCCGCCTAAAAGGGTAGCTAAACTTGATAAAGAAACAGATGAAATTGTTCAAGTTTTTGGCTCTATTTGGGAAGCTGAAAAAGGACTTCCTAGTGGAGTAATTAGTAGAGTAATTAATGGTAGACGAAAAGTTTATCATGGAGATAAATATATACAAATTAGTGAAGAAGTCTATCAAGACTTTTTAAATAAACAAAACCAAAGTAAAACAAACTTAAATTAAAAGACAAAAATTAAAGGAGACAAAAAATTATGTGTGACAACTGCAAGAATGACATTTCCCGACCGTCTAACTCTTCTATTGCTTATGGTGTTTATGAGAGTGGTGGCGTAGTCAAGGCTGAGGTAACTGATACTGCATTTGATGCAATGCATGTTATTACTCGTCTTTGCGAAAAGGCTGATATGAAGACTATTTCTCTTGAAGGTATTTGGGAGAACACTCTTCTTGAAAACAGCTATCGTGGTAAGGCTAAGGTAAACCATGCTGATGGTGATAAGTTCGTTGAGGACATTGGTAAGGAGTTTGCTCGTGGTAAGGCTCTTGAAAAGTATCATCGAGCATTTGACCGTAAGATTCTTGCAATGCTTCTTGATGCACGAGTTCTGGTTGCAACCATTGAACATTATTGTGCTAAGAAGAGCATCAACACTGAAAAGATTCCTTCGATTGAAGCGATTTTCAAGAAGCGCTTTGGTTGTAAGTAATCAAAAATAAAAAATAGTTCGTCTAAAATTTTTCATAAATTCACTCCAAAAAGAGGAAGAGGTCAAATGACTTCTTCCTTTTTTTACACGTTTTTGAAAGAAACTTTTAATAAATGCTTGACAAGAAAAAAGATATATGGTAATATCTAAATAAATAGAAAGGAGAGTTAATATGGCAATTAACAATGCAATTACATATGGAGAAGTTGAAGAATTCTTTTCCACTCTTTTGTCTCCTGAAACTCCAAAGATTCGCAAGTATCATGTTTACGGAATGTATCAGCGTGAACAAGAGAATGAAAAGAAAGTTGCCGAGTTTGAAAACGCAGTAACTAAGAATTCTGATGGTTGGCGTTTTTTTGGCTCAATGATTGGTGAAGATATGTGCATTGTCACAGGAATCAATCGTAAAGAAGAAATTTATTATATTCCCACTTATAAAGACAAAGAAAATAAGATTCATGTTTGTAATACTTATTTTGTAGATTTTGATGAAGCAGTTCTGGCTTGTGTGATTTACAAGAAAACCGATTCTGTTGAATCTGTACAATGGGTTTGTAAATTAATTAATAATTAAAAGAGGTAAAATAAAATGCGTAAGCTTAATACAATTCAGAAGAGAAACAACCTTAATACTGTGTATGCAGTTGATGAAAAGGGCATTGGTAATGCCAACCATGTTTACAATGTTATTGTAACTGATGGTCAGGGTAATGAGACTCCCTATTCTATTGCTTTCCAGAATGGTCCTCGCAAGGAAATGAATTCAATCCATGGACTTCTTGATACAGACCTTCTTGAGATTGTTCGTGACCGTATTCAGGGATTTCAGTCTGGCGAGTTTGCTTGCCGTGAGAATGCGATTGCACTTACTCATCTCGAAGAGTGTTTGCTCTGGATGAGCAAGAGAGTTGAAGACCGTGCAGAACGTGGAGTACTTGGTACTTCTAATAAGTAATTAAGATGGATAGAAATAATCTTACTGTAATCAAAGGGGGGAAGGATGAAAATTCTTCTCCTTCTTTAGAAAATAGACCAATTCCAAAGTGCAAATTCTGTTCTCAGCCAATGATTGCTGGAGAGAAAGATACCTATTATTGCACTTGTAAGAATTATTTGTCTTATTTACGTTTATTAGAGCAAATGCAAAAGTTAGAAGAAACTTATAAAACCAATATGGCTACTTATCAATCTATTGCTCAAAAGCTTTTACAGGACTCTGATTACTATAAAAAGGTAATTGCTCTTACAAGAAAAAGAAGAAAAAAATAATCCTAAGAAGCCAGTAAAGGTAATTAACTTTACAGAAATAAACAATAATAAAAACAAGACAAAAGCTGAGGATGATGATATTTTAGGATATTATTGGTTTCCTCCAATCAACTAAATTATTAATAAAACAAGGCAAAAAGAAAGGAGACAAAGGAATATGCCCCAGTGGGAAAGATGGCAAGGAGAATTGCTTCACAGTCTCCAAGATATTATAACATATAGTCATTTAGGACTTGTATTTACTTTAATTCCAAACGAGGAAATTTCTATAGACCAAGAAGAAAAAGATTTGCATTTATCAATTAAAGCAATGGTTTATAAGAAATATTATAATTCTATTTCACCCCCAAGATGGACTTGGAATGATTCTTTAGCATCTGCAAAAAATAATTTAATGGTATTTATCAATGAATGGTTAAAGAGAAGGGGGCTGATGTAATACAGATGATGGAAAATAACAATAAAAAGTTGCATGGTATTTTAGGATTAATTCTTAATGCTTTTTACTTTTTTATCGGAGCACATTATTTAACTACTTGTCATACGACAAGTATATTGTCGTATATTGTTTTAGTAATAGCCTTCTCTGTTTATATTGGGTATTGTTATACTTTTGGAGTTAAATGGGAGATTAAGCGTATTCAATCCAACGAAGAGAAAATTGAAAACATAGAAAAGAAAATCGAAACAATGGAGAAGAGTATCAATTATCTTATGGAATACTCTCCTTTAGATAAGGAAAAATATAATAGATATTTAGATATTTCTGAACAAGAGGGGTTTGACCCAATTACACATGAGAGACTTTAAAAAATTTTTTGAAAAGTATGTAATAAGTACTTGACAAAATAAAAGTTAAGTGCTATTATATAACCAAGCTAAAGGTAACACTTTAGCGAACTAGAAAAGGCTTAAGACAAGATGTAGCAAGCATTATTTAATTGATTTGGTTGTAAGGCGTCTCACCAACGCAGATTGCTACGACGAACTAAACTTGCTTAAAGGTAGTGGGAGCAATCCTCTAAAAGATTTCCGATGGTGGTTTGGAACTTCTCTATTTGGCATAAGAAGATAAATGGATAAGGCAACATTCGTGTTAGCGTTTATCGTGTAGGAAATTTTAGAGCAGATAAAGTTAAGGGTTAAGAATAAGAAAGGAATTTACAATGGCTGTTAAGATTTATGAAGTTATTCCTTATGATGTTGTAGGTTTAAAGTGGGAAAGAACTAATTGGAATGAAGTTGTAGAATTCCTTAAAACTCATAATACAGAGATTATAAATATTTCAAAGTATCATGTAAGAACCATTGATTATTTAAAGAACCTTCGTGGTACTGCTTGGTTTGATGAAAATATTGACGATGAGGGTCGATATGGTTTTACTTTATATAGACCAAGTAGTGAATGTAGTGATGAATACGAAGAGTTCGTTGAAATGGGAGATTATCTTGTTATTGGAAAAGATGGCTTAATTTACGTTAAGAAAAGTTATAGTTTTGAGAATATGTTTAGGGAGAAAGAAAATGTTTGAAGTTAAGTTCCTTCGTCATAACAAAGAAAAGCATAATAGTAATGTTTCTCAAGAATATTCTTTTAAGAAGACTTTTAATACTGTAACAGAGCTTATGCAGTATTTAGATAAAGCTCCACGAACTTCTGTTTCAGTAGTTGATTATAGTGGTCTTAGTCATTCTGAATGGTATGCTTTTTGTCAAAAGAGACATCAACAACTTTGGAATGAAAGACTTAAGTATAAAAAAGACCATCCTGAAATTTCTTGGATTGACCAGTATCTTACACCTGAACATAAGAGATTAGAATTCTATAATTTGTTAAAAGGCGGAAGGTCTGAACCTACGCATAGACTTCCAAGAAAATATTATAAGAAGCATGATTTGCAATTAAATTAACAAGTTGCTGCAAAGTTGTCAAGAAAAAAGTTTTTAGAACTTCTTGACAACTTTGTTTCTTTATGCTATACTTTATTTATAAAAATATTCAAGGAGTTTTTGAAATGGAAAAAACTTTTAATATTAAGTGTACCATGGAAGAAAGATGGATTGATTCTTTTCTTTCTATGTTACGTTACATGGAAGCCTGTGGAAAGATTGGACATTCTACTTTAATTGGTTTCTATAGTGATGGCGATGGAGATTTTAGACCTCAGTTTGAACCAGATGTACAATTTAATAGAGATGATGGCTATGTTCCTGAAAAGGATAGTGGCAAAATCCCTTCGAGGATTTATGATGCTGGCTAAAAGTTAGCCAAGATTGGAGACTTTGATGATTGGAAGTATTGGAAAGTAAAACAGTTGTTCCTTTTACGCCAGAAGAATTTGCTGAAAGAGCACAAGAAATTGTAGATTTATGTCAAGGTGACGCGGCTCTTTTAAATGGCTGGGGACATAGAGCTATGGATAGTTTAATGGAAGATGTGTTATGGTCTTTAGGTTTTGATAAACGGATTGAAATTTTTGACCAACTACGTCGGGTAAGGTATTAATATGAAACAAATTAGGAAAAATGTTTTTGAGACTAATTCTTCAAGTGTTCATTCTTTAAGTATCTGTTATAAAGATAATTATGATTATACTCAGTTAGATGATTACATTGAAGAAGATTATGGTCACAATGGTTACGGTAAATATCTAAAATTAAATTTTGAAGCCTTTGGATGGGGTTGGGATTCTGATTTAGATGAAAATAGTGCGATAGCTAAACTTGAATATATTTTAACTGCTATAACTTGTTTTCAAGGTTACAATATTAATTGGAGCAGTAGAGAAGATAAAGAAGAAGCTATTAAAGAAGTTATGGAATCAGATGATTTCCAAAAGTTCGAAGATGATGTAAAGTATGCTCTTTCTAAACATGACATTCACATTATAGGAATCAAAATTAGTCCTGATGAAGATGGTTATGTAGACCATCAAAGTCTTGACTATTATGTTTATGATGGAATGTATTATATTTTTGCAAGAGATGGAATTACATTAGAAGACTATATTTTTAATAAAGGTTATGGTTTGATTATCGACAACGACAATCATTAACACAAAAATAAAATAAAACAAGATAGAATAAAAGTGAAATTTTAAGGAGTATTATAAATGTCTAATAATAGTTGTATGTTTAAGTGCAAGAAGAAGAACTCAATTGATGGAAAGATTTATCGTGTATATCAGATTATGCCTCTTCCTAATCAGTTTGGTGCTCTTGGTCTTGTGGGCATTATGTATTGTGAGCAGGACAAGAAGTTTGACGCTAATGATTTGAGCCAGTTTGAAATTATTGATGAAATTTCTCTTCAGTAATTAAATCAAAAAAAACAACAAAACAATTTAATAAACACTTGACATTTACCTCTCCTTATGATATTCTCTTGGTAGAAAAAAATAAGGAGAGGTATTTTTATGAACATTTATAATCAGTATAATCGCTTTGTCCGTTTTGTTGGTGATATTATCATTACTGACCCTTGTTATATTATTCGTGAAGACCACAAGCATAATTATAAAACCTATCCTAATATGGAAGATTATTATTCCAAATATAAGATTATTGGAAATGGACATAAGGGTTATCCCACTCCCGATATGTACGAAGATGTCACTTGGGTTGATATGAAAAAGCCTTTCAATATTGTAGAAGCAGCAAAATCTTATAATAAATGGGAATCTTATGATAAATGGGAATCTTATGATAAATGGATTCGAGGAGAAAAGACAAAAGACCCTAATATCCGTAGAGTTGCAATTTCTCCTACTTACGAAATTGAAAACAGAGCTTACAACGAAGCTGTAACAAAGTGGGAAAAAGAACAGGAAGATGACTGGGAAAAGTGTTGTTGTGGAGGAGCCATGATGAATCTTGGTATTGAAACTTCTATTGTTTGCAACACTATCTATGGTGATTGGTCTTGCACTACTTATAATAGTTTGACTAAAGAAAAACTGGGAGAGTTCTGTGCCGATTCTGGTCAGGTTGGTATTTTCCTTATGAGTGAAGTTCTTGCATATAACCCTGACCTTAATCTTCCCAAGCATTGTGCTACGATTATTAAAAACTTTGACGGACATGTTCGTGTCAATAAGAGAAGCAACGGTAAGTACACTTATGATGGTAAAGAGTATGATGATATTGTTGCAGAGGTTGAAGGTGTCAGTAACACCTTGAATTTCAAAAGTGCTCAGACTGGATTTTAAGGAGATAATATGAAACAGATTAGACGAAATGTTTTTGAAACTAATAGTAGCTCAAGTCATTCTTTGGTAATTACTACTGATAATGAGCACTATACTAGAGAAGAAATTAACAAAGATTTTTATATGACTGATGGTATTGTAAGATTGTGGGAATCTTCTCTTGAATTTTATCGCTCTCCCTTTGACATGCTTGTAACTTTTAAGGATAAGCTGAGATATGCTATTGCATCTTCTAATGGCAATCTTGTAGACCAGTGTAGAGAACTTTGTTGCAAGTATGTGGATGGATTTGTAGACTTTGAATTTGACACCAAAGATTATGTTTGGGATTCAGAAGTTAATGATTATGTAGAAGCAGAAGAGCCCATTCCTAACTATGGTGGTACTGATGACTATCAAATTGAGGGCTGGCTTAAGAAGTATAATGTATCTCTTGAGGAATTTTTAACTAATAAGAGATATATTGTAGTTGTGGATGGCGATGAATACGCAATTTATGACCACATTAAAAAATCAGGACTTTTTGACACATCAAAAATTGTTCATGATAGTTATGCTGAAGAGGAAGAAGAATGGCGTGAGCAATATTTAGCTCAATTGGAAAAGGAGAAAGAAGATGCAGACTCCAAACACGAAGACTAAACGCAAAATGAAGCGTTATGAATTATCTGACTATTTTCTTTCTTTAACTACAGCAGAACAAATTATTCTTCTTACTGATGCAGGATTTAAAGAGGGATTTTGGAGAGAATCTAAAAAGTCTGACCATTATTGGATGACTTATCATTTTTGTCTTTTTAATTCCAAAATAGAAAGAATTTCGTATGAATTTAGCTTTGATGTAGCAATTGACCTTGATGACCTTAAGTCTTGGAATGATTTTGATAATCTTGAAGTCATTGATGACGATTTTGGTCAGCCGTATAATGCTTTTTTCAGAGCTCAAGATAGTGGACACAGTTTTTCTTTTCTTGATATGATTATTGAAAAGTATGAAAATAAAATGAACAAACTGGTAGAATCTAAAATTTTAGAAGAGGTAAATTAAATGAAGCAAATTCGTAAGAATGTATTTGAAACAAACTCTTCTTCTACTCATACTCTTGCTATTTGTACGGAAGAAGAATACAAAGATTGGCAAAGTGGTAAATTACTTTTTAATAAATGGAATGAAACATTTATTAAAAATAATATTACAATTACAAAGCAAGATAAAGTAGAAGCAGAAGAATACTATACCAGAGGTAAAGGAAAATATTACAAAGACTGGTCTGAACTTACAGATGCAGAAAGAGAAGAATACACTTATAATTATATTGCTCAACAGCGTAAACAGGAAAAGAATAGTCTTTTCGACTATGAAGGGTCTGGTTTAACTTATCAAGAGTTTATGCAGGATTGTAGTACCGAGGGACTTGAAACTGAAACTTCTCGCTATACTTCCCATAGTGGAGACAAGCTTGTTATTACTTGTGCTTATGGTTATAATTAAATAATTAAAAATTTTAATAGGTCAAGGAGAATATTTTTTATTAACTCCTTGACTTATTTGTTTTTGTGCGGTATAATTTAATTACTCGAAAGGAGATGTAATTATGCTCGAAGGAATTAATATTATTAGTACAGAAGTAACTAAAGATGTAGATGTTTCTCTTTTTATTTTTATTTGTGGAATTGCTTGTGTTTTAATGTTTTGTTCAATCCAACTTCTAAAAGTTGGTTTTGGAATTACAAAATCCACTTCACACAAACTCTTTAAAATTGTTTTTAACAGTTTAAATATTGTTATTTTAGGAGTTTGCTTATTCTTTTCTTCTATTATAGTAAGCAGAGCTCTTAATGATTGTTTTTTCAATCCAGTTTATAACACGAAATATACCGTAACAATTTCTAATGAAGTTAGCTATAATGAATTTACTAAAAAATATGAAATTCTTGAATACAATGAAAAAGATAACACTTATGTAATTAAGGAGAAAGAAAATGTCAATTGAAAACAATCCAGCAATTGAAGTGCTTAATACAGTCGTAACCACAAAGAATGGAGACCTTTTTGTTCTTATTTGTTCTATTATTGTTGTGCTTTGTGGAATTGCGTGTATATGCGTATTTATTGTAGATTGGATTAAAAGATGTGGGTCAATGGATGGATTTGGTGCTATTGTTGCAGCAACAATTATTTTTTGCGGGATTGCAGGATTCAATGTTTATGCAATGAAGCATCCAGTTGAAATTATTTCTTATGAAGTTAGATTTACTGACCCAGACCATTTTTCTTTAACTGATTATGAAAAACTTGAAGAAAATTATGTTATTTCCAGAGAAGGAAAAATTTACACATTAAAAGAAAGGGTTAACAAAGATGATTGATGGTGTTAATCTAATTACTACTGAAACTGTTTGTATCTCTTGTGGTTTTTTAAGTAGTTTAATTCTTGCTATTGTTGGAGTAATAGGTTGTATTGTTTTAATTGTTATGCTTGTCTCTTGTGTTAAAGATGGAGAAATACCAACATTTGTATGTGGTCTTGGACTGATAATACTTTTAGGTGTTATTTCCTGTATTGGTTTCGATGGCGTTTTTAATCCAAAATATGAAGAGCGATATCTTGTTCAATTAAAGGATAAAATTTCTTCTAAATTCATTGATAAATATGAAATTGTTGAACGAAAAGACAATAATGTCTATGTAATTAAAGAGAGGGATGCCGATGATTGATGGTGTTGAAGTTTTAACTTCTGAAATGGTTAGAGTATCTGCTGATTCTGATGCTTTAGTTTTTGTAGGATTCATTTTTTTAGCTTTTACTTTAATGCTGCTTTGGACATTTGGAGAATGCCTAAAGCAAAAACTAGGTTGGATACTAGCTCTTATCTGTGCTTTAGGTTCTATTGGACTTGGTTTTGTTGCTGGCAAATTGTTTCAAAGTGCTCTTCATCCAATTTATGAAGAGAGATATATAGTACAGTTAAAAGAAAATGTTCCCTTAGATTTTATAAAGAATTATGAAATTCTTGAAGATAAAGGAAATAATATTTACATTGTTCGAGAAAAAGGAGACGAATAATAATGAAGATTTATTGCGCATATGACCATCTGAATTGTGAGTCTGCTCCAAAGTCTCAGGAAGAGGTTCATGCTTGTGAATATTATGGTTCTTACCTTTGTAATGCTTGTCCCTCTCGTTATGATGGTGACAAAGTAAAGAAGTATATGGAGGATAATCCTCGCATCGAACATTAAAGAAAGGAAAAATAAAATGGATAATATTGTTACCTATCAGAACGGAAATTATACAGTGGAGCTAAATCTGGACAACGGAACCAAGACTCGTGAAAATGATTTGAGCTTTTTCAAGGCTGATTTTCCAGAAAGCGCCGACATTTGCATCACCAGATTTTGCCCTATTGGTTGTAAATTTTGTCATGAAAATGCCACTTTAGAGGGCAAAAGCGGCGATATTATGGGAGAAAAGTTCCAAAATCTTCTTAAAAGTTTCCATGAGTACACTGAAATCGCAGTTGGTGGTGGAGCGGTAACTTCTCATCCTGATTTGATTCCATTTCTGCGTAAGTGCAAGGAACTCAAGCTCATTCCTAATATTACTGTTCATCAGTTTGAGTTCATGAAAAATCAGGAACTTATTGAACAGCTTGTCAGTGAAAAGCTTATCTATGGCATTGGCGTCTCTCTTGTTGACCCTCTTCAGCCGCAATTTCTTAAGACTGTTTCTAAGTATCCAAATCTTGTTCTCCATGTTATTAATGGTATTGTAACGATGGATACTCTTCGTGCTCTTAAGAATCGTGGTCTTAAGATTCTTATTCTTGGCTACAAGACTGTTCGTCGTGGCGAAGAGTATATTAAGGAAGATTGGGCTAAGGAACTTGTAGCAAATAAACAGAAGGCAATCTATGATAATCTTGCCCGTATGATTAATGAGAAGTGGTTTTCTGTTGTTAGTTTTGACAATCTTGCTATTAAACAGCTTGAGCCTAAGCGTCTTATGTCTGAGGAAGATTGGAATACTATGTACATGGGCGAAGACTACGATAATATGTCTAGTGCTTCTATGTATATTGATGCTGTGGAAATGCAATTTGCTTGTAACTCTTGTGATGTAAATCACCGTTATGATGTTGGTAATAAGACTGTTACTGAAATGTATCAGTTTTTGAGAGATTTAAATGAGGAGAAGAACAATGAAACAAATTCGTAAAAACGTATTTGAAACAAATTCAAGTTCTTGTCATTCTCTTGTTATTTCAAAGGACAATTATGGTCCAGAACATATTCCAGCTTATCTAAATTTTAATGCGGATGAAGATTATGGCTGGGAAAGAAGTTGTTATTCTTCTACAGAGGATAAAGTTTCTTATCTTTATACAGCTATGCTTGACTGTGACATGGGTGCTCAAGCAAAGGAATTTAAACGTAAACTTGAGGAAGATTTTAAGATTAAAATTTTCGTTCCTGATTATAAAAGAGCAACAAGTAAGTATAGCGGATGGGAATTTTGGGACTGTAGCGGTTCAGTAGACCATGCAGGAGAGCTTATTCCTTTTATTAATGAAATTCTTGAAGACGATGACAAGTTAAAACGTTTTCTTTTTGACCCAAGAAGTTGTATTTACACTGGCAATGATAATGGTTGCGACCCTGATGATAATTGTTATGTTGCTGATGTGAATGAAAATGGTGAATATTCTGATTGGAATACTGACAAGATGGTTAAACATCCTCTTTGGGATGGAGAACATTATGAGTATTACTTTAAGGGGAATTAACAATGAATACAGGAGATTATTATCCCACTAAAGGGTATTGTAATGCAAAGGGCATTTCTTGCGAATATGCTAATATTAGAGGATATTGTGTTTTAACTGCATGTTTGAAGCACAATTTTGTTCAATTGAACCACACCTCTGATTTCAGTTTAAATTTTTCTCGTTCTGAAAAGTCTAAGATGTTTGTTAAATTTGAACCAAAAGAGCTTAACATGGAGAAAAATTTTGATGATACGGTTAATTTAAATTTTACTTTGCCCATTGTAAATCAAGATTCTAACGAAGAAACTGGCATTTTAAAAGTAAAAATTCCTCGTGCCAAGTATGAATTCGAGGAAGGTGGAATTAAAATTTCTGTCTTAAAATCTGAGTAAAGGGTATAACTGGGTATAAAAGGGTATAATTATGGTTGATATTAAATGGCTTTAGACTCAAGAAGGATAGAAAGCTTATTAGACTTGGATAAGAAAATTAGCAAATAGAGCAGAAGATAGAACAGATGTTCCAATTTTAGTAGACACTAATGGAGAAATTTAGGTCTGGGTAACAATAAATAAAAAATATCTGTCTAAAGAGCAATTTGAAAAACTTGCTGACAAATCTGATGGTGAAATTACTACCAAATTAGAATTTAAAACAAAAGATATCATTATAAGAGAGCTTACTTCTATTGCAAAAAGTAGAGATGCTTTAGCTGACAATGAGAATGAAAGAGAACTTTTATGTCCCCTTGTTTCATTGTTTCAAGGAATAGAAGATGCTATTACTAATGATATTTGCTATAAAGCTCAAAATGCTAAACAACTTTTTATAAACAACTTTGAAAAAAATTTAGGAAAAGACGAAAATAATTCTAATAACCTCTTGACAAACTAAGATACATCTGTTATAGTATCTATTGTCATAAGTAGTTAGACTCTCACAGCAAACTACAAAAAACTTTTATTTTGAAAAAAGGACAAAAAGAGTCTAGTCCTTTAGAAAAGGAGAAAATTATGTATAACTACAACAATCCTAACAAGAAGAATAACACTAAGGCTTGGGCTCCTAAGCCTGAGAAGCCTGTTACTCAGACCAATCGAGTTAGCCGTAAGGCTTCCTTCATGGATAAGGTTGAAAAGACTGCTAAGGGTTACTACACTCAGGTTGCAGTCCCTACTCTTCCCGCTGACAAGCAGTACACCTCTAATGGTGCTATTGCATACAAGTCCTCTGGTTCTGCTCTTCTGGATATCAATACTTCCATCTCCGCTCTTCGTAGCCTCCCTGATGGCGATATTGTGAAGAAGTTCCGTGCGGCTTATTCTGAGAATCCTCGTCTCGCTATTCGTTGGCTGTTTTATGCTGGCGATATCCGTGAGGGTCAGGGTGAGCGCCGTCTCTTCCAGATTTGCCTTAAGGATATGATGAACAATGGTGGTGCTCAGATTGTGGCAAACCTGATTCCCATGATTCCTGAGTATTCTCGCTGGGACTATATCTATGCTGTCATGGATAATCCCATCACTAAGCCTGTTGTTCGTGAGCTGATTCGTAAGCAGTGGAAAGAAGATATGGCTAATATGAAGAAGGGCAAGTCCATTAGCCTTATGGCGAAGTGGCTTGATAGTGCTTCTTCTCACAGCCATGATACTCGTAAGCGTGGTCTTAAGACTATGGATATGCTCGGTCTGACTGAGCGTGAGTATCGCAAGGGTCTGTCTGCTCTTCGTAAGCACCTTGACGTTGTTGAGCGTAAGATGTCTTCTCAGAATTGGCAGAGCATTGATTATGAGACTGTTCCCTCTAAGGCAAACCTTAATTACAATAAGGCTTTCCTTCGTAATGATGAGGAGCGCCGTCGTGCCTATCTGAACGCTCTTACTAAGGGCGAGGCAAAGATTAATTCTTCCGTATCTAATCCTTGTGACATTGTTCACAAGTATTGTGAAAACGAATGGAATACTTATCCTCGTTCTCGTGATGCCGCCCTTGAAGGTATGTGGAAGTCTCTTCCTAATCTTGTAACCGACGATAGTTCTACTATTGTTGTTGCAGATGGTTCTGGTTCTATGTGTACTCATGTTGGTCGTACTAGTATGACTGCCCTTGAGGTTGCTAACTCTCTTGCAATTTACTTTGCAGAGCGCGCTAAGGGTGCATATAAGGGCCGTTACATTACTTTCTCTGCACGTCCTCAGATGGTTAATGTGAATCACGACTCTTTGTATGAAAATCTTAGGGAAGCTGCTTGTCATAACGAGATTGCTAATACCAACCTTGAAGCAGTATTTGACCTGATTCTTGATACTGCAATTAAGAATCATTCTCCTCAGAGTGATTTGCCCAAGAATATTCTGATTATCAGTGATGGTGGTTGGGATTCTATGGTAAACATTCGTAATATTAGCACTGGTGGTAGTGGTTATGGTGGTTATGGTTATTGGGGCTATAACAGCACTCGTGCTACTACTAAGGAAGCTCCTGCTTTCCTTAAGTCCATTGAGCAGAAGTACAAGAACGCTGGATATGCAATGCCTATGATTATTTATTGGAATGTATGCGGAAACGGTACTACTGGTAACGGTCTTCCCATGACTAAGAATGACTATGGTATCATGGTCAGCGGGTTTAGTGTAAATACGCTTAAGATGGTAATGTCTGGTAAGACTAATCCTTGGGATGCGCTTATGGATGTTCTTCTGACTAAGCGTTATGACGCTGTTGAAACTAAGGCTTTTGCCTAAGTTAAAAAATAAATTAAGAGAGGGGTAATTCCCTCTCTTTTTTTATTGTTTTCTATTGACAAGCAAGGAAAATTGTGTTATTCTTTATATACAATCACAATTATATTAAGTGAAAGGTGTATTATTATGGGCTATTTTCGTAATTTAACTAATGCAGAACTTTGGTCAGCTTGTTCGGAACTTAAAGAGATTGAAAAAAAGAATCCTCCAAAAAATAAAGAGAATTGGCCTATTAAGTACGGAAGCTATTTTTCTAAGGCAGTAGATTATTATGACCATTTCGTATCTATGCCAGTTACAGTAGCAGTAAGCGAACTTAAATTTGAGGTAGAAAGACGAGGTATTATTAATGACTGTAAAAGAGTATAATGAATGGCGTAAAGAATTTGGTCACGTTCAAGTTTTACTTTATGCTTTTCCAAACGTTTTAAAGAAGATTGGCAATGATGATTTAATTAAAGAACTTAAAATTTTGGGTTATGATGAGCACACTCTTGATTTTCTTAATTCAGCTATGGATACTTGGGAAAAGGTTGAGAAAGAAGAGCTTATGAAGGACATGAATGTTCAACCTGACCCAAATACTACTACTCCTAAGAAAGCACCTGTTATGCCCGAAGAGCCTAAAAATCCTTCTATTTCTAATTATCATATTCAACCTTTTTATTGTGATAAATGTATTCATAGTTGGGGCGTAGATTGTTTTAGAGACCCTGTAAATGATATACCTTGTCCTAATTATAGAAGAGACCCGCCCGATGGAGGTTTTTACGGATAATGAGAGTTTTATCTTTGTTTGATGGTATTTGTTGCGGTCATCTTGCACTTGAGAGAGCTGGAATTAAGATTGATTCTTATGATGCTTATGAAATTGAAAAAAACGCAATTAAAGCTACAGAAACAAATTTTCCTGATGTAGTTCATCACGGAGATGTAACCAAAGAAGATTTTACTAAATATCAAGGTAAAGTTGATTTAATTATTGGTCGGAGTCCATGCCAAGGTTTTAGTAGTTCAGGTAAACAGCTTAATTTCAATGACCCTCGAAGCAAACTTTTCTTTGAATATGTGAGAGCAATTAAAGAATGTCAGCCTAAATATTTTCTTCTTGAAAATGTAGTAATGAAGAAAGAATGGCAAGATATTATTTCTTCTTATCTTGGAGTAGAACCCATTGAAATTAATTCTTCTCTTGTTTCAGCACAGAACAGACGTAGACTTTATTGGACTAATATCCCTAACGTAACACTTCCCGAAGATAAAAACATTACTTTGGAAGATATTCTTGAAGATATTGAATTTCCTAATCCTGCGGCAATTAGAGGGCGCAGATTAAACAAAGCCACTATTGTTGGTCGCAGATTAGATAAAAACGGGCATAGAAAAGATACTGATAAAACGATTCCTATTACACAATGTCTTGAAGTCCGTGCTACAAATACAGACAAATCAAATTGTCTCACTACTGTAGACAAGGATAATGTTCTTACACCACTTCCTATTGGCAGACATCCAGATGCTTTTAAAGATAATTTACCTTTTAGATATTATACGACAAAAGAAATGTGCCGCTTACAAACTGTTCCTGATGATTTTCTTAATATGATTCCAGATAGTGCGGCAAGAAAAGCTTTAGGCAATGGATGGACTGTAGACGTAATTGCTCATATTTTTAGTTTCCTTCCAGATGAATATAAAGAGGATAAAATAAATGATTAAAATTGGTGAAAAAGAATTTGTTAAGGGAGATATCTATTGTAATCCTTTCTTTGGGGATTTGTGGATAATTCAAAATAACACCGAGATACGCAAAATCAATGACACATATACTACTGATGTTAACGATGTTGTTGGCTTTATATATGTCGGGCATGTTGATTTGGAGGTAACATAATGAGTTACGATATTAGCTATCGAGTTCAGTGCAAGGATGACCCTAAACTTTGGGCTGACGTTGGAAACTGTGAAGCAAACATTACTTATAATTTAAGGGAAATGATTCAAAAATCAACAGGCTTAGAATGGAAGAACGAAGAAGATAATGGTCTTGTAAAAGATGTTATTCCTTTTATCATTCATGGCTTAGAAGAGCTTGAAAGATTTCCAGATAAATATAAACAGTATGAATCTCCTAATGGATGGGGAACAATCAGTGGATGTAAGAGCTTCTTTACTCGATGTATTTTAGATTGGACTAACTTTACAGAAGATAGTTGGACTTCTCCTTATAAAGACATTGTTCATTTTTGGATTGTATGAAATCAAATCGACATTTAGTAAATCCAAATTTAGCTGATGCGTTATTCTGTTTGTATTTTCTTATTGCAATTGGGATAGCAGGATTAGATAACTCAACAGGAGAAATATTAACATCTTTTTGTTTATTTATAAGTGGATGTCTATTTATGACCGCTATCCATTTTTTTAAACTCTATTTAAAGGACATAGAAAAATGACAGTTGAAAGATTAAGAGAAATTCTTAACGAGATGGCTGAAAGTCCATTCTGGAAGAAGGAAAAAGAATCTCAAGTGGTAATTACAATTGAAAATTTTGAAGCTAATTGGGGTGGCAGACCCTATGAAAAAGTTCAATCTGTTGGACTTGGTTTTGATTGGGAAATGGGGCAATTTAGAATTGAACCAGAAAATAAATTAATGGAGGTTAGTAAAAGGAAATGAATACTACCCAAGTTGCTTTGTGCATTATTCTTGCCATAGGTGTTTTAGCGATTTTCTTTTTAGCTGGAACTATTATTGGAGGAATTCATGCCTATTCTAAAGCTTTTGCAGAAGCAGAAGAAACCTATAAAAATTTAGATGAAGCTAAAGAAGGACTTATTAAATCTTTAGAAGGGAAAGCAGAAGCACAAAAAGAGCTTATTGAATCCTATGAAGAGTTGGTAAAAACTCTTCAAGAAAAAAATAATAAACCCTTGACAGGAAACTAATCTTATGGTATATTAAGATTGTCCCAAGGGAAAGGATGAAAAAAGTGCGGAAGAGATTCCCATTGGTTTGCACTACTCGGGCCTGATAGACAAATCACGTTCTTACCTGTAAGACACACAATTGAATATTCAATAATAGCTGAGATGCAATGACTTCTTAGACATGTATAAGACGATTTATACTGTCGGAAGCACCCTTCGTAGGAATAGGAACTACGAAGACTTTTAGAGTGACAAACTCAAATTATTCTTGCAAGAATCACAAAATCCTACCTTCCGAATTCTTGCTCGGTGGCATAGGTTGATTGCCAACAAAAGATGTTGGACAAAGAGCGTCGCATTTCTTTAAATGCTAGGGCCAGAGGCTCATAGTGAGGTGAACGTCGTCTATTCCTCACCTTTAATAAGAATCCGATGGGGGTCGGAGCGCTTATTATCGTATTTGAATAACCTACGGGTAGGTTGTTCGCAGTTTTACAGAAGACTTATAAACACTTGTCCGTCGAAATGGGTAGCCGCAAACGGGAAAGTTTCAATGAGTGCAGGAAGTAATGTAACGGGGAATAACTTCTAAGTCTTCACAATTTATTGAATTAGCTAATTTAATAAAAGGTCTCATAATTAATTTAACATTGATTATGAGACTGTTATTTTTATAATAGAGGTGTATTATGGAAAACATTTGGAAGACATCATTGGAAAATAAGAAGAAAGAATGGAAGACGGTTCTCGAAAATAAGAAGAAAGAACTTTCTGAGATTAACAAAGATTTAAACGAGCTTACGAGAAAATCTTATGATGAATATATTCTGAAAGAACTTGCTCCAAAGTTGATTGGAAATTGTTATATTCATCGAGGACATTATATTATGATTATTCAACCTCCTAAATTGTTAGAAGGAAGATGTGATGTTAACTATTCTTCTTCATGGGGCTGTATTGAAATTAACAATTTTGAAGATGAAACACCTTATGGTTGTTATACAGATTCAGAAATTGATGTAGCTCCTTATTATAATGAGGACATTGATTTGTTTTTCCTTTTAAATTATCCGAAAAATTTTGACCATTTTCAGCCTATTTCTCGTGATGAGTTTTACGCCAAAATGGATGAAGCCATTTGCGAGTCTAAAAAGAGGGTTGAAAATATGCTGAAAAAGGTAAATCCACGCAAATTTTACAGGTTTTAATATCAAAAATAGGTCAAAACGAGTAAAAAGAGGTAAATAAAATATGTTTTTTAATAAGTCTAAAAAAAATAATCCTGTCGAAAACAATCCTATCGAATATGAAGCTTACCCTGCATCTGGTATAGATTTTGAAGAATCTTCCAGCGAATCTTACACAAATAATCTTCCTAATCATACAGTTATCAGTAGGAATACTTGGGAATATGAAAAAATGGAAGATGTTCCTTTTCCTATTGGAGAAGATTGGGAATGGATTGATTGTTACAAAGCTCTTTATAAGACCTATTATCTTTCTAATAAAGAAGTAAAATATATAGGCCCTAGTCGAAACTTTGCATACGAACTGAACAGAATCTATTCTTTACCAGAAGGAGAAGAAGAATTTAGTAAAGTGGATTACTGTGGCAATGGTTTTCATGCTTGTTTAACTGTAAAAGATGCTTTAACTTGGTATAATTACATTTCTTATAATGCATTTGCTATTGATGGTTATAACTATGGTGTTGCTGTTAAACTAGTTGTTGTTGCTAAAGCAAAACTTTTGGTTAATAAAAAAGATTTGGCAAATTGCTATGGTAAAACTAAACTTGACAACGGTAAAGTTGTAGGAAAAGCTATTATTTTAACTGGTTTTGTTAATCCAAAAGAAGTTTATGATAACCGAAAAGAAGGCAGATATTGGAACATTGGCGTTCTTGATGATTATGCTTGTAATTATTTAAAAACCATCTGCAAAAAAGAAGGCATTAATTTCAATGTTTTAAGGAAGTTAATGGAAAAGCTTGAAATTACTTGTCCCTACTATGAGAAAATACTTAGCTTTATTGATGATAAAAATATGTCTGCACTGGCTTATGTCAATGCTATGTTAGATGCCTACCGTATTAATAGCAAAGAAATTTATCAATGCTTAAACATGAGTTATGGTCAAGTATTGACAGAAGAAATCGTAAACAACCTTGATTATCAGTTTGCAATGCGTTTGGCTGATAATGATGATGCTTACAACAGAAGTTTATCCGTAGCAGAAAAAATGCAGATTCTTTATTCTCATCAGATGCTTCTTAAAAAGTAATTATTAAGTAGTTGACAAACTCGAAAGAGTATGTTAATATAATAATAAGAACTGTGGTACAATTTACCTCCTTATAATAGACTGGATTTGCTAATAAGGCCACCTCCTTTTTCGTATTTTGTTCATGTTTGTTTCCTCCAAAAACAAATTTTGTACCACAGTTCTTTTTTATTCCTTTGTAAAGGAGCTTGTTAATGAGATTGAATGATATATCTCTAATAGGTTTTGCTCTTTATCTTTTATGTGGGCTTGCAGTAACATATAATGTTTATAATTGTCCTACTAATAAAAATGATAAAGAAGTAACCTTGTTGCATTATTTAACTTTGATTTTTTGCTGGCCTATTGCTCTTGTTATGGCAGTAATTTATTGGTTTAAGATTCAAAGTGAAATAAGAAAACAAAAGAAAATTAAATAAAGCTCTTGACAACAGACTCTTTTTGGTTTATACTATTGATAGTAAATTAGACTGAAAGGAGTCTTTTCTATATGTGCAAATGGTGTGAGAATTATAGATTCACTATTAACGCTACAAGCAAAAAGAATCTTATTGACCATGGCGATTTTTATGTTCCTGCTAATTATTGTCCTGTATGTGGTACTTTACTAAATGAAAATCTCAAAGAAAAAAATAAGTCAAGCAAACTTTACATTATTCATGTCAAATCTAATGCAAGACATAACCTTCCTAAAGATGGACAAAATTATTATTGTAGTGCTTTTGGTTTGCATTATGATGAATGTACTTTTGGTAAGAAGGAAGATGCTCGTCCTTTTAAGACACGCTTTGAAGCAAAATGTACTGCTGACTGGTTCTTCAACGAAAATGATTATGAAATTGAAGAGATTACTGTTAAAAAGCCTCTAAAAAAAGAGACAGAAACAAAAACAGAAGAGCAAGTTTATATTGCTAAAATTAATTCTGAGTTTGTTAAAAGTTCTAATCCCGAGGAGTGCTATTATAAAGGAATGAGTACTTTTGGAGATACACCTCTTGTTACAGATAAAGATGGAGCTAAGTATTTCACTTCTATTAAAGCTCTCAAGAAAGAACTGAATTGGTTTTATAATCCAGAGGATTACGAAATTATTTCCACAACTCGTGTTGTTGTAGAAATGCCTATCAAAGAAGCTAAGGTAAAACTTCCTCGTTTTACGAAGGACGATTTTTACTATAAGTCTGATTCTGGTAGTGTAATTAGTACAATTTACGATAGAAACACGAATAAAAAATACGAATTCTCTTCTAAGACAATTGATAAGTTTAATCAAATCGTAGATAAACTTAACAGTCTATAATTAAAATAAAATAAAGGAATGATAATATGATTAGTCCGACTTATGGTCGAGTAAATATGAGACAAATAGCCAAAATTATTTTTGACTATATTAGAGAGCGTATAGATGTAGCAGAACATAATCATATTGTCATTGGTACTGATAGTCAAAATCACAAAGATGAAACAAAAGCCGTCATTGTTATTGCTGTCTATACCGATGGCAAAGGTGGCAAGTTCTTCTATGAGATTCAAAAACTACCTATTATCTTAAATTTGAAGGTTAAAATTCACAAAGAAACTGAATTAAGCATTGCTTATGCTGACCAGTTAATTGATGAATTAACAACTTTGTCTATACAAGAAAATTTTGACTATGAAAAGTATACCAGCATTGGGATTCATGTAGATGTTGGATATGCTGGTCCAAGTGGTCAAGTAATTCCAGAAATTGTTGGGTGGTTAAAAGGTGCTGGTTACGAACCAACTATTAAACCAGATAGTTTTGTAGCAAGTACGATTGCAGATAGGATTAGTAAATGAAAAGTTCAAAAGATTTTTATTCTAATTGTTTACTTGAAGCTATTAAAGCTAAAATAAAAAATCCTAAAATTAAAATAATGTATCTTCCTGCTTTTTTGAATGAAGTTCCTTGTCCACATTGGATGTGGCTTGATGAAGAAGGGGAGCATGATTTTCATTACAAAGGATGTTTACCTTGGTGGAAATGGTTCTGGCATAAAGGTTGTATCCGTACAGTTCATCGAGGATGTTACAAAGGGTGTATCGACCAGATGATTGAGAAGAAATACTACAAAGGAGAAAAACAAAATGGCAACTAAATGTTTTTGTGATAGATGCGGAATGCCTATTTCAAATCTTTTCAATATGAAGGTTTTAAAAATTAAAAGACATTTTGAACGTGGCGGCGAAATTTGGGATGATTATCAATCTTATGATTTATGTAGTAATTGTTTAAAAAATATGGAAGAATTTCTTCAAAAAAGCAATTCTTAAAAATACGTTCGAATAATGGAAAAAGAAGCCATGAAAAATTTTAAAAATAAACTTCTTGGTTTTTGGTATTATATTAAATTCTATTATATTCATCCTAATAAACCTTATATGAATAAATTAAAGCGAGTAAGTGAAGTAATGAAAGCAAGTCCTTATTCATATAAGCAGTGGGCTGAATTTTTAAATAGGTCAGAAAAAGATGTAAGAAAGATTTTTCACAAGAGATTTTTCTTAACATGGAGAGATTACCAAATTATTGCAAATAAAACTAATACTACAGTAGCATATTTAATGCAAGGGACTACTGCTAGTATATATATTAAAAGGAGTTAATTCAAAGTGAATTTGAAGAAAAGCTATACTTATTATATTGTATATATGGGCTTGAAAACCGAAGCCACTATTACCACTTATGGTAATGAAGAGCGCACTCTCGATAAGGAAATTGACAGTATGGATGATATTACTGCAATTCAAGCAAAGCTCAATGAAGAATATGAGTTTGCTGATTGTGTAATTATGTTCTATAAGCTCCTTAGAACTTCATATAATACTGTTCAACAGAACCCTAATGGCATGGCTGATATGATGGGAGCTATGGCAGGAATGATGGGTGGCGGTCTTCCTCAGACCATTACTGAAGAAGTAAAGGATGAAAATAATGTCGAAGAAACAAAGAAAGAAGATAAGACAAGCGAAGTACAGTGATTATCAGTACAACGGTAACGACCCACGTTACAGAGTCTTATTCCGTAATGGAGACTGGCTTGTAATTAAATTTATCAATGACGGAGCTTTTTATTCTTGTTGTTTAAACTGTAGAGAATATCTTCATGCTACCTCTATTTTGGACAACTTAGAATTTATTACAAGATACTCTCCTGAAAGAGAATTTACTTATTGCCCATTATGCGGAAGTAAAAATCTCAAAAATAAAAAATCAGCGAAAAAGAAAAATTATTCTTATCTAATTGAAGAAAAAGCTATCCAGTATAAAGATTTACCAGAAGAATTAAAATTATATCCTTATAAAATTGGTAAAAAAACTTAATAACCACTTGACAACTCTCTTTGCTTATAGTATTATATAAATACAAACTAAAAAAGTAAGGAGAGTTGTTAAACTATGTTTACTAAACAGGAATATCTTGAAGAATATAAGAATAACAACAAAAATAATAACATTACCAAACTCCTTGGTTATATAGAAGAACGTCTTGACCATAATTCCAGTTTGGGTTATGCTGTAGCTCGTTTTGAGAACTTCCAGCTTACTCCTACTATGTGGAAGATTATGACCAATGATAAGCGCTTCAAAGAGCTTTGTGAGTGCAGAGGTTATGAACTCGCCTTTCAGAAGGCTGAAGACGGTTCTTTTGTTTGGGTTGATGTAACCAGCGCTAAGGCAAGAGAAGATGCTGAGGTTTGGAATCAGACTTTTAAAGGTAATGATGTAAGTTATTTCTTTAATGTCATTATGGGGCGTCTTTTTGAAGTTGGTCGTGAAAAGAATGTCAAGCATCCTTATTATACCATTCATAAAGATTGTTGCAGTTCTATTGTTTGGAAGCTGGCAAACAACAAAACGTTCCTTTCAAAGATTGTTGAAAATGGTTGGGACTTTGATTGTGGTCCCGAGTCTGTTCCTTATATTCAAATTAAGGGATAATAACATATATAGGAGAAAAATAAATGTATATTCCAAAAGATGACAGATAGATATCTTTACTTTCTTTTACTGGCTGTGATGAGAAGAAATGCCCATGGAAGGATTGTGTAAGACATCCTGAAAGTGGATTTACATATAATTCCATGGGACATTTATCTTATCTTTGTAAAAAATTCAAAGAAGTTCCAAAAGAAATCGAAGAAATAAAGGAGAAAGAAGCAAAGATAGATGATTCTAAAAATTCTAATTAACATTTGGCGATTTATTTTTATTCTGGATATTTTGGTTTTCTTTTATCTTGTTAAAGAGATTACCAAATATGTAAATGACTTTTTTAATGCAAGGAATGTTGATATTAAATTTTCCAATACTGGTTCTGCAATTCCAATCATTCAAATTCTTATTCTAAGTGCTCTTCCAATCATTAATATTATTTTAGGCTGGACATGGATATTTAATTACACTGATTTTATTAAATTAGCTTGCCTTAAACTAAACGAGCGCATTCACAAGATGGGCATCATTTCTGATGAATTAAAAGATGAATTTTATTATAAAGTAATCAAAGATTTTGAAGGGTCTTAATTAATATGAAAACTGAAAAAGAATTAATTCCAGCTCAAGAAAAAATTCGTTGGGTTGCAGAAGATGGGCGTATGTTTAACACAGAAGAAGAATGTTTTGCTTATGAAAAGAGAGCAAATATTCGCGCTGTAATGCTTGAGCGTTGTTTTTATGTGCAAAACTCTTATGAAAGCGAAACAGAATATTGGTTTATCATGGGAGAAGAAGCTACTCCTGCTTACCTTTTAAGTTATCTTGAATATTCTTTGAGAGTTTATATCAGTTCATGGCAAAAAGATGCTTTAGCTAAGGCTTGTTTAGAACAGAAAAAAGACCAAAAGTATTATCTTATTGGATTGAAAATTGATGACCGTGGAGATAATGCTTCTTTTGAAATTCTTACTATTGATTCCGCAGAAGAAGAAACAAAAGATGCTATTAGCAATTATAACCAGATTTTAAAAGAGTATACAGCTCTTAGAGAAAGATTAGCTGTATTCCCAGAATCAATTTAATAAACACTTGACAACTCCTTTTAAGTTTGGTATACTTTAAACATGAAGTAAATCCATTGAAAGGAGTTGTTTAATAAATGTATAATCGTAATTTCCATAATAAAATTGGTTCTGATAAAATCAAGCTAACTTTTCATTCTCGCGACCGTGGACTGGAAAGATTGGGCATTAAGAATGAAAGAGAACTTCGTCAGTTAGCTTGCAATGCTCGTAACAAAGGTATCAATCTTGATGCTGTAACTATTTACAACTACGAAAAGATTGGGCTAACCAGTGAAGAAATGTATGCTTTTAAGCGTCGTTTCCGTACCAAGTCTAACAGCGAGCGTATTTATTACCACAAAGGTTTTGTCTTCGTATTCGCTGGTAAAAATGCTTGTACACTTAAAACTGTAATCGAATTAAAAAATATTTGAGGTGGTATTATGATTTATAACGCTGGAAATAATGTAGTAGAAAACAAAATTGTTACCTATTATCCTGTTCTTGTAGTTAAGTTTAATCAATATAAATGTGCTTATTATATTAAACGCGACCTTTTGTATTCTGTTCCTAATTATTTTTTCACTCAAGACACAGAAGAAGATAACATTCTTTGCGCAAATTCTGAGGGAGAGGCTTTAGCATTGGTTGGAGAATTTAAATCTGACCCAAACAGCGAAAGTTTAATTAACACTTTCGTTAAAGCAGTTAAATCTTATAATAATCCCATCCATCTCCCAGAGGCTCCTCAATATCTTGAACATTATTTTTCTGTTATTAGAAAGGAACATATTATTACAACTTCTTTGATGGATAATAAATACCACACTTCCCCTGAAAACTTTTAAGGAGGTTTAACATGGACAACTATGAAGCTATGAAGCCTTGGGAGCACGGAAAGATTGTTGAAATTCATCATGATATTAAGTCTATTTCTGTGTATCCTGTCGTTTATGAAAACAAAGATTTTTATGTCTGTCGAGTATCAGGTTCTACAGAAGTAATTACAATTAGAAAAAATTCTTATCAAAATTACGTCTTTGAATCTTATGAAAAGTATATGAGTTGGAAACGAAACAACCCTCTTGCTAGTCTTAATAGCAGACGTTTCTTTGTATATATCCCCAAGGATGGGAAAATTTCTTTCGCTGATAATTTTCCTGTTAGAGATTCTCTTGATGAAGCATTGGCTAAAGCTGAACACGCTTATGATGAAGAGGAGAAATCTTTTAAGCGTTTGCAAACCAGCTTTGAATATTATGCCAATAGAATTGAAGACACAAAAGAAACTTTAAGACAGAAAATGTCACGTATTGAAAATATTAAGGCTCAAATTGCGGAAAGGGATAAGAATAAAGATGGTATTTAATATTACTGATAACGGTCTTGCTCATTCTAATATGGAAACCTATTACTGCATTGGTATTCCTAGAAAGAAGCTCCCTCTTAATTATGGTGAATCACCTTCTTATGGTTTTGCTAATAGAGGTTGGTCTAATATCCCTTATCTCATTGCAGAGAATTTCACTCTTTCTTGTTATTCTTTTGACAATGAAAAGAGTGCTAAGGAATGGTGGAGTAAAAACAAGAAGTTTTTCCTTGAAAACAAAACTTATACCAAGGAATATGACTTTAATTACGTAAAGATTATCAAAGTAGAAATTGGTAGTAAGTATACTATTGTGCATTAAAGGAGAATATTATGGTTGCTCTTAAAAATCAGCCTGTGTATTATATTACCATTAAAGCAAACCGAGATTCTGAAATTAAGACTCTTTATGCTGGTGAACACTTTGGTGAAGGTGGTTTTTTCATCAATTTCGATTTAGCAAAGCGCTTTAGTTGTCCTCTTTCCGCCGAAAAGTGGTTTAAGTTTAATTTCGATGAAACCAATCTTCCTCCTGAATATTATGACTGGACAAGCATCACTATTGAAGAGCTTAAACTCGTTCCTGTTATGAATATCTATCTTTCTAAGGAAGAGACGGTTTCAAATTCTGTAACTCTTGAAACCACTACAAAGCGAGAAAAGCCTAAGCGCACTTATAAAAAGAAAAAGGTGGAAGATAAAATCGACACCATTCCAGATACCTAATTCATAAAAATTTAACAACTTAAATATTGACAAGTATCTTTTTTTATGTTAAACTAATAATAGAAAAGGATACTTGTCCTTTATTTTAATTTAAATTAATCTATTGAAACATATAGAAGAATGGAGATAACATGGCAACTGTTTAGTATCATTATGGTAAAAATAATTCTTTGCTTCGTTGGTATCATCCTATTGTAAGAGGAGTTACTTATAACAATGTAGTTGTAATTGATTGGCCTAAGAGTGAATTAAAGAGCGCAAGTATTGATATGTGTACTCAACCTAAGTTAAGCCCAGAAAAAATGTATAACCTTTATGGTTATAAGCCTGATGTTGTAACAAACGCTTTCTTCTTTGATACTGCAAGTGGAACTTCTATCTGGAATTTGAAAAGTAATAATACTGTTTATGCCAAGGATGGTAATTTCTCTAATGGCTGGGGTATTACAAATTATGGAAAGATTATGAATGGTGTATTTAATAACGGTGTTGGTTGGAGAGATTTTGGCACAGAATATCCTGCTTTGTTTAAAAACAAGCAGCCTCAATCTGTAAAAAACTATGCTGACATTGATTATGAGGCTAAAAGACAGATGTTCGGTTGGACAAAGACCGATGGTAATCCTAAGAATGAAAAGTATTTTATTGTTTCTGTTGTGTCTGGTGGTATGAAACTTTCCGCTGCTCAGAATCTTATTAAATCTCTTTTCCCTGATGTAGATTATTGTTGCAATCAGGATGGTGGAAATTCTACTTATACAAACTTTGAAGGAAAACGTCTTTCTGCGTCTGGTTGGTTAAGACCTGTTGATTCTATTCTCGCTTTCTGGCTTCGCTCTAATGCTGAAAGAGAAAAAGCAGAAACAGAAGAAAAAAAGCAAGATAAGGTTAATAAGAAAGAAGAAAACCGTCCTAAGAAAACTGGTTATCGTTGTCAGTTAGGAGCTTTTAGTAATTCAACTCGCGCAATTACTTATAGAAATGAAATTAGAACCCTTACTGGCGTAATTGATTATTCAACTGCTTTTTGTATTCAAGACCCCAAGACCAAGCTCTATAAAGTTCAAGTAGGATTCTTTGCTAAAAAATCTGGTGCTGAAAAGGTTAAAGCTGATTTAGCTGAAAAGGGATATAATTGTTATATCTGCTATGTGGAGGAATAAATAATGTCTACCATATTTACTATGCGAGAAGTAACTGAAAAATTAGATAAAATAGCTCAAGATTATAATTCGTTAATTATTTCAGCTTATCAAAATAATGATGAGTAGAAACAAAAGTATTACAAGGCGGAATTCTACAGGTTAACTTTTGCTTCATCCGAATTGAAGAAATTTGAAGATTGGGGATTCTGTGCTATAACTTATATTCCTATCTTCCAAAGATGGGCTTGTCTATTCCCTAGAAACTATAAATATATAGGTGGCAGAAGCTATCCTTATTCCGAAGATGACCCTCCTATTCTTTTTGTTAGTGGAGTGGTTGATGGAATTTTAGACGAATATTTATATAAGGAGTACACTCAAGGACATGAACGAGAAGAAGTATGAAGTGATTTCTGATATTACCTCTCCTATTGATTAGGAAATTGCAGATTTTGTTCAACGTATTATTGACCAAGACGAAACTCTGGCTTCTTTAACGGATACTTTTTTTATCAGTTATGATTATGAGTATGAAAATGTTTATATTTGCACTACTCATCCACAGTATTTAACTGTAATTAATCACCAACTTTTTAAAGATTTGTGTGATATAATTAATGAGTATTATGGATTTTCTGTCTTTGTTAGAAAAGTTGATTCAATTATTAGCATTAACCCCAAGAAAAACTAACAATTTAATTTAATAAATAGTTGACAACACCTCTCTTTTATGGTATATTAAACATACTAAAAAAAGAGAGGTGCTTTTATGTTTAAAATTTTGTGTGTTGTTGGTGGATTCTTTTTTATTACACTTGTTGTATTTGTTTGTCATCTTGCCCGTATTATTTATAAAGATGGAGATGATGGATATAAAAACACAATACTTGACTGGATTAAAGAATATCACAAAGATTGGCGTAGTTGGACGCATTTAAAGTTTAACGAATGGAAAAAATATTATATTTTAGCTCCTGATGAATGGGGATTAACATGGTTTACTCCTAAGCGAACAATTAGAGACAAAAAAGGTCATTGGGATACAGTTTATATTAACTTTGGTTTTATTGGAAATATTAGATATGTCCTTTTTAAGCATAACTTGGAAAATAAGTATGAAAAGAATAAAGCCGCTCAAAACTCTCAAGATAATTTAAGATATATTCTCGAAGCTGTTCAAGGAGATATTAATAAAATCCAAAAGAAAGCCGAAGAGGAAATCAATAAAGCCAAAGAAGAAACAGATAAGATTCGGAAGTCTTATTTAAACGAAGAATCTTATTTAAATAAAGAAATTGAATTAAAATCTACTGATAGATGGGAGAATTAATATGCCGCTATTAAAAATTGCTATGATTTTACTTTTAGTTACTTTGGTTGGACTTTTTATTTGGTTTCTTTGGTTTCTTTTGCTTGGTCCACTTATTTTAAAAGGAATTTTTAAAGCTGATTTAGATGATATCAATGAAAAGCGCGAACGCGAAGAATGTACCAAGATGGATTTTGATAAGTGGTACGACATTTTTTGTTTAAACACTAAAAAATGGGATTTGGGTTGTCTTCCACATTGTCGTGTTGATACAACAAGACCAAAATTTGGAGATGTTATTATTACCTCAAATTATTGGAATCATAATTATTGTGTTAAAAATATTTATGTGGATTTTGGTTTTATTGGCAATCTAAAATATTCTCGTTGGCGTCATAAATATCTTAAAAATAAAAAGGCCCAAGAAACTCAAGAAAGAGAAGTAAAAAATCTTAAATTTATTCTTGAAAGCGCTCAGGAAGATATTGAAATTCTCAAAAAGCAATCCGAGGAAGAAATTAATAAAGCGGCAGAAACCTCTAAAAAAGTCAAGGAAAATCTTGACAAACAAAAGTTGCAAAAGATGAAAACAGGGTATGATAATGACCCTCCAATGTACTCCATCTTTGGAAATGATGACGTAGGGTTTTAAACAAAAGATTCCTTTTATTTAATTAAAAATGTTAAGGAGAACAATTAATGTTTATTTGTTGTGATAATTGTTTGTTTAATTCCGATAAAATTAGTTTTGTGAGAGTTAATGAAAAAGGTGTTCTGATTGGCTTGACTAGTGCAAATTATCTTTTAAAGTATAAAAATGAAGACCTTGCAAAAAAGGCTTTCTCTAAAATTTGTGTTGCTATTACAAAGAATTCTTCTGTTGTAGACATCTCTGAAAGTAAAATTCAGGAGGTAATCTAAATGATTATTAGTTACGATAACCAAATTATCAATTTGTATATGGGTTGGAGAGCTATTCATCTTGACGCTGGAGGCTTTGATATCGCATATCCATTGGATACACCAACTTATACTATCACTATCGAGCTTAACGATAAATCTTCTTGCAATCTGGGTGTCTTTAGAGAAAATGAGCTTTGTTTGGCAAAAATGATGATGGATAAAATTAAAGAGGGTTTAGCTAATAATACCTTCTTCCTTGACCTTGATGATTATCTGAAAATGTGGAAAAAGAAATTAGAAGAAGAAAAGGAAACCAAGAATGAATAATGGCTTTAATTTAAAAGAAGATAGAATTACTTTTGACTGTTTGCCAGAAGATATGCAAATGACAGATGCAGGATTCAACGCTCTTATGGGATGCACTATCCTTTGGGGCTTGATTTGTAATTTCTTCATCTGTATGTTCATGGAAGTACAAGTTTACAATTTTGTTGACGCTCATCCTGTCCTTTTCATTTTAGGATATTTTGTTTTAGCTTTTCTTGGAGCTATTATTATTAGTGGTACAGAAAATGCTTTGATTGCTTTCCTTGGATTTAACCTTATTTGTTTGCCCATTGGAGCACTACTAAGCGTTTATGTGAGTCAGTATACAGCTTTAAGCATTAGCTATGTATGTCTTCTTACTGCTATTATTGTAGTAATTATGATTATTGTTAGCACTCTATTTCCAGAATATTTTTGCTCTCTTGGACATATCCTTTTTGTATCTTTAATTAGTATTATTTTTATTGAAGGAACTTTGGTTTTCTTCCTTGGATATACTGGTCATGTAATTGACTATGCAGTTGTAGCGTTGTTCTCTCTTTACATTGGGTACGATTGGTATTGTTCTCAGAAATATGCGGCTACGCCTTATAACGCCATTAGTTGTGCAACAGACCTTTATCTTGATATTATCAATATTTTTGTTCGTCTGCTTGCAATTCTTGGCAAGAAAAAGGATTAAATACTTGACAACTCCTTATCTTTCTGGTATTATTTAAATATCAAAGATAAGGAGTTGATTTTGTTGTTATACCATCTTTCTCGTAACCCTAATCTTACAACTTTAATTCCACAAATTCCAGAAACAGCAATTCCTTATAATGAGGATGTATCTATTCCAAGAGTTTGCTTTGCTCCTACTATTGAAGGTTGTCTTTCAGCTTTGGGAGATATTGGCATGGAGTATTATGTTTATACTCCTATTAATCAAAAGCTCAAAGGCTACTCTTGCAGAAGTCATGTATGTGATGCTCCCGCTACAGGAGAAAGATGGATTAAAAAACCTGTTGCAGTTAAAAAGATTGGAAAAATTAAATCTCGTGATACAGGTATTTCTAAGCCTATGACTATTAAATATAAAGGTCGTACAGAACAAATTTGGTATCTTAAGTATACTTATGAATGGAAGGAGCGCTATTAATGGAACGTATTAAAAAGGGACGCAGAGAACCTACCCGCGACAAGAGAGAAAATTGCGGTGTTGTAACTTATCTTCTCGATGTTAATGGTAACAATATTATTACTGGCAATCTTTATGAAATCAAGGGGAAGAAATATTCTTATATGGGAAGGGTGTTTTATAATAGGTATCAGAAAGCCTTTGGCGTTTTTATGGGTTGCTGGTACGGAGATAGGAATATCTACAATCCCGATAGTTATGGTAAATTTGTAGCTATCCCTAAAGATAATGGCATGAAGAATCAAATTTTTCCTGTTGAAGAAGTTGAAGAAATGGAGCTTTGATATGAAAATTAAACATGTTAAATCCAAAGTTGTTTTACCAGAAGAAAACTATTGGTATGACATTAATTATAATACAGAAATTGCAACTTGTTCTCGTTGTAAACGCAGAGGAAAAATTAGAACCACGATTACTAAGTGGGGTGGTTACGCAATCAGCAATCCTTATTGTCCCGCTTGTGGTGCTTTTATGAAAAACGGCTGTAATTGAGGTATAATATGGCAAAAATTGTTTGTGCTGCTATTAAATTTACAAGCAAAGCAGATGAAGATAACATTATTGTTCTTCCTTGTATTCGTCATGGTGATGGATACAAGCAGTTTGCTTATCTTAATTTTGTATTAGCTGGAAATTATTCTCGTGGCGATTGGAACAAAGAAGAAGGCTTTGTTGACAGCGATGGAAAATTTCATTCCAGAGAAGAAGCATTTCAGCTTGTAAAAGATTCTCTTCCTGCTTCTCTTATTTACTTTAAAGAACAGCATAAAGAAACCGAACTTTACTCGGAGGACTTATATTAATGAATAATAAAAAACATCCTGATATCGTTTCTTATGGTGTCTATGAACAAGTTGCGTGGGAGAGAGACCTTGTAGAAAACCAATTGAATACACTTGGCTTTGGAGTAGGTAGTAAAGTAACATGCAGGAAGAAACTTGTAACTACATATCAAAAAGATGGACGCTATAATATTGCTCGAACCTTTGAAGTTTGTTCTGAATGTGGAGAACAGTTACATTCAGACATGAATTTCTGTCCTTATTGCGGAAGGAAAATTTTAAATGACTAAGATAAAAGAATTTTCTAAAACTCTTACCTTTTGGATAATTTTAATTAACATTGCAGTTTATATTACAATTTTAATTAATCCCCCTTTTATTTATTATCTATGGAGTTACAATTTGCTATATAACAGTCCCATTGAAATTTGGCGATTTGTAACTCCTGTTTTTACTCATGCCCAGTTATGGCATCTGGTAGCAAATTTGTTTAGTCTTATTTATTTAGGGAGTCTTGTAGAAAAATATCTTACAAAAACTGAATATCTCTCTATTTATTTGGGAACTGGTATTATTTCTGAAATTGCCACAACTATTGCCTATTCTTTATTTAGACCCGAGACAGTTGGATTTGGTGCATCTGGCGCTATTTATGGGTTGATGGGTTTTATTATTACCACTATCGTAGATGATAAAAAAGATAGACTTAAAGTTTTAATTGTAGTAATTGTTTCCGCTATTGGTGTAAATCTATTTATTTCCAATATTGGCAATGTCGCTCATTTTGCAGGACTTATTAGTGGTCTTGTATTTGGTTTTATCTTTATGAAATATTGTGAGCATGAGAAGATGAATCAGTTTTTAGAAGAATATACTGTTGGGAGTAGATTCTAATGAATAATATTTTTGCTATGCCCATTGGTCTTAGAGGGACAAGTACTGTTTGGCATAATGACACTAAAATTGGTATTTGTTTAACTTCTAATAATTCTCCTTTGCTTGGAAACCTTGTTCCTTTGAATGAAATTTCTGTTATGGATAATAAAGATGATAATCCTTTGTCTGAAAATGAACTTAAAACCATTACAGAAATTAGAACAGATATTTATGAAATTAGCCCTGAACATGAGAGATATATGTTGCTTGATGCAGACGAAGAAATTTATCTCGGAGAAAGGGTAATTCATTTGTTTTACTTATCTCATCGTGATGAATTTCTCGTAACTGGAATTAATTATTCTATTGCGGACCCCGAAAAAATTTCTTAATAAACCCTTGAAATAATCCTTTTATTTTGATATAATTACTATATCAAGATTGAAAGGAGATAAAGCTGATATGAGCTTTTATCTGAAAGAAACTACAACTAACTCTTATATTCAGTTTGTTGGCAATCAGTACAGCTATATTTCAAATCCTGACAAGAAACATTTGTTCAAGGATGTTGACAAAGCTGCAAACATTGTTCTCAATCATTCTATTGTTGACAAGTTTTTGTCAAAACGTGTGTTTTCTATTTATCATGCTGAAACCAACAGCTTAGTATATGACAAGCTTGTTTCCGATATCGCAAATAAAGGATTAATTCACTTAAATATTTCTAAAGCAGTTCTTAATATGCAGGAAAGTTTAAGTGAAGCACCTATTACAAGTGGAACCCCTATTGAAATGGAATTTAAGGATTCTATTTCTCCTGCTGTTTCTCATTCTGCTTGTGCAAAGATAATGATTGATGGTGATGACCTTCCCATTAAGGATTCAACCAAAAGATATCAAGCAAGCGAATATTCCAGAAACAAGGTTCTTCCCTCTTTGGAAGCTATGTCAAAGACTTTTGAAAATATCACTTCTGCTATTAATTCTCTTCCTTCTAATGAAGATTTAGCAACTCAACTGGGTGATTATAATGCTCAGGTGGTTGATATTCTTCATTACATCGAGTTCTCTCACCTTGACGCTTGTAATGGCTATCTTATCTTTAAAAAGCTTCAAGATGTCCTTATTGCACGCCGTACTGTTAAAGAACAAATGGAAATTATCAACAAGCTTGAAAATTGTGGCTTGATTGTTGAAAAGATTAATGCCGCTAATAATCAAGCTAAGAGAACTCTTGAAGAATCTCGTTTATATTGTCCTCGTAGTGATATTGATATCTTTGATTAAAATTTAATAAACACTTGACAGCTCCTTCCTTACTTGCTATAATGTAACTACAGCAAAGAAAGGAGCTGTTATTTTATGAAAAAGATTGATAAAGTTCTCTGGTATTCTCAGGAAGATTTGAGAAAAGATATTGTCAAAGCTCTCTTTGGTGAGAATGCAATTCTTGGCGGAGACTATGTTGATTTTCATTACACACCTGAAAATGATGCTGGTCTTGTTGTTAAATTTTATGATAAAGATTCACCTTTTATATCTAAGACCTTTATCATTAGAATTGAAGATGCCGACAATAAATAAGTATCAAAAGGAGAAAATCTAATGGCTAATAAACCTGTACTGGGCATTATTGATTGCCCTCATTGCGGAAGAGCTAATATGGTAGGTTGGAACGGGAATTATAAAGTTCTTTGTTTTTATTGCCACAAAACATATACTGTAAAGAGAACCCGTATGCGTGATACGAAGCCACTTATCCTTCCAGATGAAGAAATGAAATTTGCGAGGTAAAATATAATGGATTATAATTATGTTGAAACTGAGGAATTAACATACGCAAAAAATAAAGACCCTATGTATGATGATGACCTTCTCAAGAATAATCATTTTAATGGTCTTTCTTATAAGGAACTTCTTGAGCTTTGGGTAGCTCTTAAGGACTTTTACAAGCGTGGTTATATTCTGGATGATAGCCCTCTTGAACCTTATCGTAATAAATTCTGCAAAAGAAATATCAATGGACTTTCAAATATGCAAAGAGAATTGCTTACAATTCTTTCTGCTAAGTTTATTAATCTTGCTCTTACAGAAGATTGTCCTCGTATAGTTATTAACTTTGGAGAGATTGAAAGAAGGTAAACTATGATTGGTATTCTTTATAATGCTTTTTATATCGAAAAGTATTTATCTTGGGCTGTTCAGAAGTACAAAGATAATAATGGAGAACCTGCAAAAGCACTTTATGGTATTCCCGTAAATGAAGCTTCTAAGAATTTTCTTTGGGGGTGTTTTCATACAATTGAAAGTCCTGTTTACAATAACTCAATGGGCAAATACAAAGAATGTTATGTAATTAAGGGTCCAGCTTTTGATGGAGTTATTCTCCCCGCAGAATTCTTCGAGCGTATTGAATATGATTCTGCTACTGTTATCGACTATAAAGATGAATCTGCCAAAGAAGAGAAGAAAGTCCACAAGGTTACTGTCCGCAAGGTAACTAACGACCACAATTATTTCTGCTATCTTGCTAAGAAATACGGCTATAATTTGTCAAAGTCAGCTTCTTTGCCTCGTCGCAATTAATCGCATAAACAAGTTATAAATAAGTTTGTTCAAATAAATTGGAGGATTAAATATGTGGTATAAAATTCCTAACTATACCATGAAGTGCAGAATTTATCCTAATAAAACTCAGCACGAAATTATTGATAAGATTCTTTATGGTATCCGTGTGGCTTATAATGTTACCATGTATGAAATGATTACCAATTTTAAAAATACCAAAGAAGCCAAAGATAAGAAAGAAGATAAAATTATTCATTTCCCTCAGTTTTCTTCTATGATTAAAAAAGAATGGCTTGACTACCTTAGAAACAATTACCCTGCCGTGAAAGAAGTCCCTGCTGGTTGTTTGAGTTCTTCTGTTTACGGAATTTTTGCTTGTGATGCTAAAAAAGCTTGGGAATCTTTGGGTAAAAAGCCTGTCGAGTTTTATAAGCCTTTCTTTTATTCTGCTAAAAAAGCTCGAAATAGTTATTCCTATCAAGAGACTTTTTCTAAGTTTTCTTTTTCAGAAGATAACAAAAATGTCCTTTATATTAATTTAAATAAACTTGGAAAAGTGAAAATTCGTGGATGGAATCAGAAAATTCGATTCGATGAAAAATATTCTAAAGATTTTGTTGATTTTGTAAAAGAATCTTCTGGTAAAACTCAATTTGGTCTTACTATTAGTAAAAATAATATCGGGGAATATTTTATCTGCTTTAAGCTTAACAATATTTATAAATTTATCAAGGAATCAGATTTTAATAAGGAAGAACTTGGAATTGATGTTGGATTAAAGGATATCGCCATTTGTTCTAATGGGGATAAATACGAAAACAAGCATTTTGCTAAAAAAGAAAAAAGACATAAGAAAATTCTTAATCGTCAGTGTTCTCGTAGATGGGGTTGGTCTAATGAGGAATTTAGAAAGGCTCATAAAGATAATCCCGAAATCACACCTAGCAAACGTTATGAGAAAACCATGTTATCTATGAAAAAACTGGATAATAAAATTGCAAGAAAAAGAGATTTGTATAATCACGAAACCACTCTTAAAATTGTTTCTTCTGCTACCTCTCTTGCAGTTGAATCTCTTAATGTAAAAGGAATGATGGCTAATCATAGACTTGCTTATGCTTTATCCGATGCGGCTATGTATGATGTATTAAATAAATTGTCCTATAAATCTTTATGGTATGATAGAACTATTACAGCCATTGGACAATTCGACCCTAGTAGTCAACGCTGTAATAATTGTGGATATCAAAATCCTCTTGTTAAAAAGCTTTCTATTAGAGAATGGGTATGTCCCTGCTGTGGTTCACACCATGATAGAGATATTAACGCTGCTAAAAATATTCTTTGGTATGCAAAACAAAAAAATAATAACACCTTGACAAATAAATAATTTAGTGTATAATAAATAATATAAAGGTTGGAGGTTCAACCCCGCCTGAACCTATGGTTCGAAGTTGCCTAAATAACTCACAAAACGCACTCTAAATTGAGTGAGAGATTGATTTGGGAACCACGCATCTAATAAAATATAAATTGGAGTAGATTGAAATAACCCCGCTTTGGTGCAAGAAATCAGAGTTAATATTACATCCTGTACAGATATGCGAATTGAAATTGTACCAGAAGCAAAAAAACAAGATGATATTATTACTGTTGCAACTCGCGCGTGTGCATGGATTGAAATTCCGGTCATCTGAAACGCCTCGTTTCGTTTGAAAATCGTAACTTGCGTGTATGCGTGCATTGAAATTAGTGCTCATTACAGACATATGCGTGGATTGAAATATTTCTTGACATAGGGATACTTCATTTCTTCAAGTCACAACTTACACGTGTGCGTGGATTGAAATAATTATGAAAGCTCCAAATCTTTGTCCTCGTTGTGCTCTTCTCTATAAGAACAAGTAAAAATATATAATAAGAGTCTTATTTGTTGAGATTAAACTCTTGACAAGTAAGACTTTTTGTTGTATTATATTAAAGAATAGAGGTGAAAATATGGCAATGAAAGTAACTCCTCCCGAAGCAAATGTTATTAACGCATTAGATGTGATTGAACATATTTTAGGTAAAGATGGATTGATTGAGCAAAACAAAGATATATTGTTAAAACCAATTCTTTTTAATGAAATAACTCTTGATGTATTATTTCAATATCGTGAGTGGTTTTTTGCTTTTGTTCCTACTTACGAGTATCTTTTAACTTTAAAGAATCCTCGTAATTTTTACATGTTTCCCACTAAACAGTCAATCATGTTTAATAGCAGCTGGCTTGACTGCATGGAAGAAAACTTTTTAGTTTCTCATACTAAAAATTACGATAAGGTTGTTCTTGATTACGGTTTACGTCCAGAACAATTGAACCAGAAATATCTTGAATCAGAAATCACTTTATTTGAAGACACTGATAAATTAATTATGGATTTAAAAAAGCAAAATAAAAAAGACCTTTTCGTTTTTTTATATTATATTATGGAACATGTTTGGGGAGCTATAACTGTAATTTGGGCTTTTAGAGATTTAATAAAAGAAAGCTATCCTATAGCTACAATGCTTAACGGGCGGTGTTTTGGTACTCATATTACTGACCTTACTTATTATTCTACAAGTGAATTGAAAGTTTGTGAAAACAGTCTAAAGAAAAGTAAATTTGATTACAATCTTTTTCTTATTACGCGAATTAGCAGAGACATGGAAAAGTGTATTTATTATCATGGTTTTAATGAACATGGGGACACGTTTAATTCTACTCCAGATATTCCTAATGACGAGAATTGTGGGGATGATTATTAATGGAAAATAAAACAATTACTTATGGGGATATTAAAAAACAATTTGTCTCTTTCTTAAAGATTCTTGTTGATGTTCCTTTTAATTCTTTCTTTGACAATGAAAAGATTTGCCCTGATAAATTTGCTGTATTGTTTAATTATCTTGAACCTACTCTTCCAATATTTCCTTATATTACTATGCTCAGAACTGAAAATCCTTATGTAACTGTTCCATTTTTCATGAATAACCCTTTCTTTGACTATGAAAAAAACAAAGATGGATTAAAAATAATTAGTTTTTGTAATTGGATTGGTTACTATACTGGGAGTACTTCTTTTAATGAAGATTTCATTGTTAAAAACGACACCATTAAAAATTATAGCCTAATGTATAAATATCTCAATGCTTTAAAAAATTGTGTTTCAATTATAGATGATTTTTTTCTTATGCTTGATGCACCAAAAAATTATCTTAATCCTATTTATAAAAGTATTTCTGTAAAAACTATTAAGATTTTAACTGAATTAATGGGATTTTATGGCAATTATATCTTGGTAAAAAAGAAGGGGGTAAGTCGATATCTAGCAAATGACAGGCTTTATATTCGTGACACTCAACCAAACACCCCAGTTATTTATAATCCTTTTATCCCTGTTACAGCCGTTGGTACTGATAATCCGCTCTTCCCTGTTACAGCCGATTTAACTCTTGCTAGAGGTGGAGAAGGAACAAATTTCTTTGAAACCATTCCTCACACAAGATTTAATAATATTGCCGCTGAAATCATTAGTGGAGACATTGAGGGAGAGTTTGACAGAACTTTGCGTGAAAATGCTCATAGAGTTGTTGCAGAATGTACTGAATTATTGAGGGCAGCTACATGATTTATTTAGATATGTATGGTATGGATGAATATCAAGCTGAAAAGGCTAAAATTCTTTCTAAGGGAGAGAAGCCTAATAGACATAATATTGTTCAATTTATTGCAGCTATAACTTGTTTAGTTAAAAATCTGGAAAATATAGATTTTGGAGAAGCAGTTTATAAAAAACCTAAATGTAAAAACGATTGGATGATTCTTTATACCATTTCTAAAAAATTTGATGTTATCCTTGAATATTGCAACGAATTAATTGTATGGCAACCAAGTTGGTTTATGTCTCTTATTAGCAATTCTGTAGTATGGAGAGCAAGAACGCAAGAAAAATTGCCTCAGCCTTTTACTTATCTTAATAATGATGCATTTTACAAGATTACTTTAAGAAAAGCTGAAAATTTCAGAATTACTTGGCCTACTATTGTTAACATAAGTAGTGTTTTTGAAGAGAATGAGATTTATATTAATAAAGCATTTGAACGTGCATTAAACGGTAAAAACAAAAATTGCAATAATCATTTTAAAAGTTTGGGGTTTTATATTACACATCATTGGAACAATTTGCAATTTACGTTTGCTCTTCTTGATTATTTAACGATTCGTGTTGCTTTAGATAATTATGAAGAGAAATCTTGTATTTGGCGCACTTTAAAGCAACATAATATTATAAACAATCCAGAAAATTACAATGAAATAAAACAAACAATGGTTACAATTCATAAACTTCATTTATCTATTAACGCAGTTAATTCAATGTTGATGTTTAGATATAATTTTGTTACTGCTGAAAGAGAAAGAGAAAGAGAGCGTTTTAATTATTACAATTACTGGATTTAAAATAAAACAATTTAAAAAAGGAGATAACTATAATGCCTAAATCTCATATGGCACGCAATTTCAAAGCTAGAAAGGGAGCTTCTCTTAATTACACACTTCTTGCTCGCCAGAAGGAATTTCCTAAGTTGACCTGTAAGAAGAATCTTCCTACTCCTGATACTAAAGATAGTGACAATCCTGATAATGTCAAATACATTCTTAAGGAAAATGATACTCAGTGTGCTATCTTTTCTACAGAACTTAAGTCTCAGGATAATCATAAAGACCCTCTTTATTTAATTGTGGGTGCGCTTACTGGTGCTCTTCTTCTTACTGATAAGGAAATTGAAGAGTATTTTGATTTGACTCCTATGATTGATAAGAAACTCACTCTTAAAGATGCTCCTTATAAGAACACTGGTGTTAAGATTGAGTATGACACAAATGATATTCCTACAGATATCGTTGACTTTAATGGTACTCCCATTAAGTAAAGGAGAATAATATGAAAAAGAATGATTTCCCTACTAACCCAGTAGCTTTTGCTCAATATGTTTGGGAAAATATTGAAATTGGAGACATATTAGTTGATAGACTTCGCAATTTTTGGAAAGTAACCTCTTGTCAAATCTACGATGGTCGCACAATAAGAATTAATATTCGTTGTATTGATAGTGAATCTTACACAGGCTATAACAACGGAGATTTCGAAAAATTGACTCGTTATGACCTTGCTCGTAAATATTATTTTTATATTGATAATACTGCTGTTAAGATTCCCGATGTTGAAGATTGGAATGCTGGAACTTTCGTCCAAAATTATAATACGCTTTGGTATATTCTTGATACAATGGTTCCCATTACAAAAGAAGAAACAACAGATATGTATGCTTTGTTTCTTTTAACTCAAGAAGCAGATAAGATTTACGAAGAAAAAAACGAAAAGATTTCTACTATCAGGACTTTAAATGAGTTAAAGAACAAATTTGAAAAACGTGATTATTATGATGGAGACAAGATTCGAGAAAAATGTGTTAATTGTCTCCCGAAAGAGGACACAAAAATGACAGAAATCGAAAAAAATTGCTTCCTTAAAAACAAGGGAAAAACGGGTGTTGATAACCAATTAAAATCCGCATTTTATTCACAGGAAGATTTGGACGAAGCTATCAAAAAAATTGATGACTTCCTTGAAACCCATACAAATACTGCTAAAAATAAATGTAAAGAATCCGTTAAGAAATTTGCTGGCTTTTCTGATGAGGATTTGGATGAAATTTGTACACGAGTGGTGGACACTTTTTATTCAGCTTCCGATTTTTCTAAGAAAGCCTTTTGTGATTTTAGAAATTGGTGGAGAGAAAACTATAAAGATGATGAAGTTAAGGTAAAAGAATCTAAAGAAGAACCCGAAAATAAAACTGAAACTGTTAAAGTAAATAATAACCAGTCTGTTGTTACCGTTGATAATAATGATACGGATACTGGAACGCATAAAGTTAGCAGCACTGATGTAGAAAAGCCTAAGCCTGTCTTTAAGCTCGGTGATGTTGTCTATACCAAGGGAGAATCTGTTGGTTATATCTCTCGTATTGGGTACACTGATAGATATTGTTATTATTATTGGACACCAATTGTCGTTTCTTCTAATGATAAGACACTTAAACATTTCATGGTGGATGAAGAAAGGGGCTTAACTTATCCCTATGAAACCCATTATAAGCGTATTGGTAATTACCTTATGTCTGACCTTAATTGCGTCAAGGAAATGGCTCGTATTGATTCTGTTTATAAGTTAAATGAAGATAATCTTAAAAAGTTTCCTTATCTTGATAAGTATGTAAATAATTTTAAAAATGAAGAAAATAGTACAACAACAGATAGCCTAGCACCTCCACTCAGCAGAAAAACTGGTAGTGCTTATTCACTTCCCAAGTATCTTAGTAAGCTTAATCTTACTGGTTCTGCTTATTATGAAACAAATACTAAACTTACTATGGACATTGTTCGTAAGTTGAATGAAGTTATCGAAGCCCTTGATAATGTTATTTTGTATCATCTTAATGAAGCTCAAGAAGAAAAACGTAGAAGAGAACTTGAAGAAAGATAATATGTAATTCAATTAAATAGCAATAAAAGAAGAGTCATTTTGGCTCTTCTTTTTTTATTAAATACTTGACTTCTGCTTTGTAATTTGCTATACTGTAAATACAAAAAGAAAAGATTCGTAAAACTTCAAAAAAAGGAAACTGGTGAAGCAATATGTGCAAAATTTGCCCTCAGTGCGGTGCTATCGCTGAATTTAATGCTTACTATGGTCGAGTAACATGTACTCGATGCAATTGGGAAAGTGAAAAAAGTAAATTAACTGTACAGTCTAAATCTGTGACTCATTACATTATTAAATTTGTTTGGAAGGATTCTAACAACTTCATTCAGACCTCTTATGCTGGTTATGATAGAATTGGTTATAATTATGATTGGTGGCCTTCTCCTTACTGTGACGTTAATGAAGCTGAGAAATTCGACAGTGCTGAAGCTGCTAAGAGCTTTTACAAAAAGCAGAGTAACTATTTCAAAAATATTACCGATAGAGAAAATTCTATCACCTACATTTCCAAGATTGTCATTAATACTGAAGACGTGGAGAAGATTTAAAGGAGAATAAAATGAAGAACCAGTTTATCATTGAGTTTACTTATTATGAAAAAGGTAAAATTCGTACCACTTATGCTGGCTATATCCTTTCTCTTCCTTCTCCTTTTCGTTCTTTTGACCAAGCAAAAAGATTTAAAACTATTAATGATGCAAGAGGATGGCTTGCAGATATCTTGAAGGATATTGAACATAATCCTGATTTTGCTTTTCCAAGAAGAAAGATAGCATCTGTTCAGTTCCTTTGTATTCAGGTTTTTACAGCAGATGATATTACCAACGAATATATTTCTAATTCTGAACGTTTTCTTGAAAAAAATTATCAGTTTAGATAATAAACATTATTTTAAACTTGTTTATCTCATATCGGATAAACAAGTTTATTTTTTATTTTAAAATTATTTTTGAAAAAGTGCTTGACAAGTTGACTGAAGTGTGTTATAATATATATAAGTAAAAATATAATTATGAAAGGAGATATAAATGCTTACCGAGTTAGACGAATATGTAAAATATTTTGATTTTGATGCATAGCCTTTATATGACAGAGTTATTATAGCTTTATCTAAAGTAAAAGAAGTAGAAAATTATAAAGCTATGTGTGAACTTTTACATGAAAAAGATTATTCCACTCACGCAGATTTAAAGAAAAAACAACTTGAAGCATGGAAAATTTGTTTCAGTTGGAAAATGAATAAACGCAAATTTACTCGCATTAAAGTATATGAATTGGAAGAATATTTTGCTAATTTAATGAATAAGAAATATTATAATAGTGCTTTATATAGTATGTGTGCTCTTCTTAATTGGACAGGAGAACTTACTAATAGAGCAAGACTATTAACTTCCAAAGCAGAATTAGCTGTTGCTTTAGGGTATTTTAATAGAGAATTTCAATTAGCCAAATATGGTAAAAAAGATAATTTAATTGAGATAGAAGAAAAAACTTTATAGAAATATGGAACTAATTATTCTTATTTATCTTCATATAAAGAACAAATAAAGAAAAAAGAAGATGATACTGATATTACTTTTACAACCAAAAAAGCTTTTCAAGATTTTAGTTCACATCAAGGAAGAAATATTTCCAATCAAATTAATTCTCTTTTAGATTATCTACAAAAAGAAGGTATTATTGTAGTAAATACCGCTTTCATTGGCGGTTTTATGGATTTGGATTTTGTAATCCAAAATGAAATTGACCCTGATTTAATTTATTCTCGTAATGGTTGTTTCTATTATCCGACACAAGATAAAACTGCTCCTGATTTACTAATTCCTTATACTGATAGAGAATTAGATATGGAAGAAGTTACTAAATATCTTAATATTACTGGTGATGCTATGGTTAAATTAAAATGCCATGGTTTATCTGATGTTTTTAAAACTAATCAAAAACAAGCATACAATGAATTAGTATTTCAAGGTGTAAAAAGAAAATTAAATGCTGTTTTTGTTTATAAAGCTCTTGATATTAGATTTAATCAACCTATTCTTCAATATAATAAAGAGCTTTATAAAAAACAAAACGAAGAATTGTTTACTTTTGCCGCAATTAAGAAAAGTCTTTCCACCGTAAATTCTGAAATTAAAGAACAGGTACTTTCTAATAAAGAACGTAGACAATCTAAAGAAATATCTAATAATAAAAATAAACTCGGTAATACTGTTTTCCAAAATAAACAAGAAGAATTAATAAATAAACAAAAATTAGAATCATATCTTACTCGTAATTTTAATGACAGCTTTATTAACATAAATATTGATGATTATTTTCCAGAAAATTGCGTCACTCCACAAGATTTTAAGAAAAACCAATTCTTAATTTGGGCTAAAATTATTGCTAAAAGTAAAAAGAAAATAGATAATTATTAGCTTCACGAACAACAAAATCGACAACATTTAAATGAATGTAGTGAAAGAACAGTAAGACAATCTAAAGAATTTTTTCAAAAATTTATGTCTCAAAAACAAGAAATTCTTAAAGATAATCCTTTCTTAACTTTACAAGAACTTTTACAGGAAGATTTTAATTCTCTTCTTGATTTTCTTCCTAATTTATTAGATTATGAAAATGATATAGAAGAAGATATAGAAAATGACTTTGATAATGACTTGACCTAAAATGGGTGTCAAAAGTCAGCCCAAAATTAACTTGTTTAAAACCCTTATTTTTTCTAATAAAAAATGACTTTAGTTTTTTAAAACATAGCGGATTGATTGTCCTATATTATTATTATATATAGCAACCAATCCGTTAGTTTTTTATTTTTTTAATCTCTTTTTTTACCTTTATTTTTATAGTTTAAAAGAGCTTTTAATTTTTGTCCAACTTAGAGGGGGTGTTTTAGGTTTTCATTAAAAAGTCCCTCAACAGGAGAGTTTCTAACTTCATACTTCGCTTACGCTCGTATTCACTAAGAAACTCTATTATTTTTATAACTTTTATCTCAATATCTCTATAATAATAAATAATACCTTCCTGTTTCATTTGAAAAAAGTACAGTCAAAAACTAGAAAAAGCATTAGAGTTTGTTGAAGTGAGCCTTGCGAACGATTACAAACTCTTATGCCTTCTTTTTCTATTTTTGGCTGTAACCGCGAGAGGATGTTTGCATTATGAAAGAGAGAGCATTAGCGACAGGCGGAGCGTAATGCGACCATCTTTCATAATGATACAAACACCGCATCACGGTCTGCACTCGGCGAAGCGCCTTTGTAATTATAAATAATTACTCGGAAGTACCTTCGTAATTATTGAAACAAAATCTTATTAAACTATTGACTTTTTATTTTATATCTGTTATTATATTCATAGTAAGAAAGATGGAAATAATATTATTATAGAGGATTGAAATGTTTAAGACCTACAAATATAGATTATATCCTAATAAAAAACAAACTGAACAGATTCAAAAAACTTTTGGTTGTTGTCGTTTTGTTTATAATCAGGTTTTAAATTATAGAATTAATCTTTATGAAAATGAGAAAAAATCTATCAATAAATTTGATTGTAACAATTATAAAAATAAAGTTCTTAAAGAAAAATATCCTTGGTTAAAAGAAGTAGATAAATTTGCTTTGGAAAATGCTATCTTTAATATGGATTCTGCTTTTCAAAAATTTTTTAAAGAACATTCAGGCTTTCCTAAATTTAAAAGTAAACATAATCACAAAAAATCTTATAAAACTAATTTTAGTAATAATATAAGAATTTCTTTTGAAAATAATAAAATTAAACTTCCTAAATTAAATTGGGTAAAAGTTAAATTTCATCGAACATTTTCAGGAAAAATTAAATCTGCTGTTATTTCTCAAAATTCTTCTGGTAAATATTATGTTTCTATTTTAATTAAAACTGAAAATGAATCTACTTTTTTGCCATCTACAAATTCTTCTATTGGAATTGATTTAGGTATTAAAAATTTAATTATCACTTCTAATGGAGATAAATTTGATAATATTTATATTATTAAAAAATATGAAAAAAAGTTGGCAAAAGAGCAAAGAAAATTATCAAGAAAAATGAAGGATAGTAAAAATTATGAAAAACAGCGTAAAAAAGTTGCTGTAATATACGAAAAAATTCATAATAGTAGAATAGATTATTTACATAAAATCTCTCATAAACTCATTATCGAAAATCAAGTAATAGTTAGTGAGAATTTATCTGTAATTAATATGACTAAAAATCATAATCTTTCAAAATCAATTTTAGATTGTAGTTGGTACGAATTAACAAGACAGTTACAATATAAAACAGAATGGTATAACAAATCTTACATTAAAGTAGACCGTTTTTTCCCTTCTAGTCAAACTTGTCATGTTTGTGGCTATATAAATAAAGATATAAAAAATTTAGCCGTCAGAAATTGGAAATGTCCTCAATGTAATACAATGCATGATAGAGATATTAACGCTGCAATTAACATCCTTAACGAAGGATTAAAATTATTATGATTTAATAAAATACGGCAGGAGTTGTCGGAATTTACGCTTGTGGAGATGGTAGGATGCGAAATCAATGAAGCAAGAAATTTTTTATAAAATATCTCACCTTAGAACTTCCCTTGTTTTATAATTAATAAAAAGGAAAATTAAATTATGAAGTCTATGAAGTTGAATACTTCTACTAAGTATAAAAATAATAAATTCCAGATTAAGTATCTTAAAGCAAAAAAGAATGATATTATTCTATTTGCTACTTATGATGCTACTGAGGATAAAGAAAATAATATCTTTTATAGAGCATATAAGTTCTTTATTTATTTCAATAGAAAGAAAAGAGTTGTTGGCTATATTGAAAATAGCACTGTTTATACTTGTTATGAATTTAATTCTAATGATAATATGAGTTTCTTTATGGATTCTTTTCAGAGAGATGCTTTTAAATTTTTAGATGAGGTAATAAGTTAATTATGAATACTTACAATAAACATACCGTCTTTCGCACTGTTCACTCTATTTATGAACATAACGATAATATTGTCCCTTGTATCGTAGCTTTTACTCCTTGTAATGATATGACTATGACACCCAATCTTGCAGAATATGAATTGCAAGATATATTTGATACTTTTGATTATCTTTTGAAAAATCAATTTGACTTTTTTGCTAAGTCTGCTATCTATGAGGGTAATTCTTCTCCTTTAGAAATTTCTGAGCTTGTTAATGATGTCATTGATATTATGAATCAAAATTATCTTTTTTATAATTGTTCTATTGAAATTGTAGAACCTGTTGAAGATATTTACCTTGAAGAGTTGACTGGTATTAGGAGCAGCGCTCCCGCGCTAATTCGTGATATCAATGAGAAGAAAGAAATTAAGAAAGTTAATATTCAGTATGTTGACGGTATGGTTACAGACAAAGATAAAGCTAAGGCTAAGAAGTTAGAAGAGGAATATAACTCTAAAAAATAAGGAGCAAATTAAATTATGATTACTTATTTTAAATTCAAAGATATGATTGATATTGCTTACCATAGTAATAATGATTGTTTATATCTGTCTTTTTCTGATGATTATCTTCAAAACAACTCTCCTTTTAAAAATTCTAATGACTATCCTATTTATTCTGGCAAGAACTTGCCAGTTCTTGATTATACAAAACGTACCACTGATAATAAAGAAGACCTTGAAAATAATATTGTCAGTATTATTCTTAAATTACATCCTAATGATATTTTTGGTTATAACTCTGGTTGCTATGTTGAACATTTTGTTAGTAATTTCAATAAGAAAATTGGTGTTTATGACTATGACTGGGATTGTGAGCAGCGCTCACACGCTAATAGCTTCTTGAGAGTCTTTAAAAAGCAACCTTTGCTTAAATTTACTAAACTTATCATTGGTAATAGTGAAGATATCAATGATGAATATGGAGTAATCTCTGCTTTGTATCTTATGTGTAAGAATCCTCACTTTGCAGAACTTGAAGATGCGGGTTTTAAGTTTATTAATGCGAGCATCGCTCGCGCGATGAATATGACAGGAGAGAATTAAAAATGTCTGAACGTGTTTATAATTTTCAGGATATCCTTTATGTTACTTATGATAGTAAAGAAAATAGTGAGCATCACTTGATTGTTGATAGTTTGGGTATTTTTATGACTTTAGAGTATTCTCGTGAAAATGCTCCTTATGATTTAAATAAGGCTGTTGAGTTTTGTAATCGTGTAGACAATGTTGTTTATAGAGGTTATAAGTATAGCCAAGATAGCAGTGTTACTTTTACTACTGGTGTTACTTTTTTGAATTTTATGCAGACTGTTCAAGATGCAGTTGATAATAAGAATGGTTGGACTATAAAGGCTTTGGCTGAGTTGTTTGAATCTCTTCCTTTGTCTAAGTTTACTTCTCTTATTCAGGTTTGTAGTGATGGATTTTTTCTTGATAGTACTTATGCTGTTATCTCTTGCTTGTATACTTTGTGTAATGGCTTGAGTGTTCCTTTGGTTACTGAGAGTGGGTTTAAGTTGGAAAAGCTTACTATTTCTTAAATAATATTAAAGATTACTTAGAATTTTTTAAGGGGGATGCTTTTATGAAGTGGCTTATTTATGGATATATCCTTAATATTCATTTTGTCTATGATGCACTGTCTGATACTCTTACATTTGATGGAGACCATGACATTGTGAGTAACGCTCGCGCGTTAATCGCTACGCGAAGCTGTGATGTTGTTCGTGAGAAAATCTATTGTGGTACTAAATATGTGCGTGACGTTGAAATTAGTAACTTTGATGACGGCAACGCCATCACTATCACTAAAGCTTTACAAGTTAACAATTTTGTTAACACTTTATATAATAGATGGACTAAACATCAAAAGATTAAACCGGATGAATTACCTGTTAATGAAACTATTGGTTCTTGGACTGGTTATTATAATTGGTACACTTCTTTAGTAACTGTCTTTGGTAATTTCCTTATGCAGAACTATATCAAGGTACAGAGTAATAAGCCTTTTAAGGATATTGAAAGTGATATCAATGCTTGGTTTGATTATATTAAGAAAAAGTACGAAATTGAATTAGCTGGAAAATATGATTTTTCTTTTAATAAGATTAATAATATTGAAGATTTCTTTAAAGCTTTGATGTTCTTTTGTTCTGGTTTTAAAATCTCTGGCTATATTAGTGATGGTTGGAATGAAAAGCTAAAGTTTGTTGATAGAGGTTTAATGTTGTGAAAGAAGATATTTTGTTTAAAATTGTTTGTTTAATAGTAAGTCTTTTCTTTTTAGGTATGTATGGGTATGCTTACTGGTATATATTTATTATGGGGTAAAAAGGTGAGAATGGTATGATTATTATTGGGGTTATTTTTATTTGTGTGTTAGCTTTGGCTGTAGCAATGAGCGTGTAAGATAAATTTATAATTAAATATAATAATTTTTCTTTCTAATTTTGATTTTAATTTTGAGAGTATAACTTGACCTGTTTTGAGTTAAAATTGATTGTAGAGGAAAAGTTTATTATATTTATAATTGTTATGGATAGAATTTTAATTAAGTAGAGATAAATGTTATGAATAAAAAAGAGTATATTAAACAGAAAAAAGAACAATTCGAGAAAAATCTTGAATGGGCTTTGGATGAAAATAAATTATATGTAATTATTTTTACTGATAATAAACAGTCTTCTTGTTATGGGCATCATGAGTACTGTGATATGTATGGTGGTTGTGATAATACTTGGAGAGATAACATTAAAAATTTATTGACAGGAAAACTTAAGTATTATAAGATGACTGTTAACAAGTGGATTACTTATAGGTGCGCTTGTGGTTGTAATACTTTTTATATTTATAAGGATTGGTTTGTTTGTTCTAATTGTTTTTCTGAACATATTATGAATGATTTTGTTTTTACTTATAAAACAAAAGAAGACCAAAATGATGTTTTAAATGCTGTTCTTAATAAGTGGCATAGATTTGGTTTAATTAGTAAATTTGAATTTGATGAATTTATGAAGAACTGTACTAACCCTGAACAAGTTGTGTACTGGTGAGGTGAATTGTGAGCAACGCTCGCGCGTTAATTGAAAGTAATGCTCACGTAATAAATTGGGTGATAAGATTAGTAGTGTGTGGAATAAAAAAACTTGCGGATGAGAAAAGTTCAAGTATTGATTTTTGTTTTGGGTAGGAAAAATATGGAGAAAAACATGTGTAGATACATTTTGGATAGGGTGTGCAGATATTGGATAGTTGTGTAAAGTTTTTGGTGTGGTATGGGATTAGAGCTTGAATTATATGGGGAAAATTGAGGTGTCTTGACAGTCGATATAGATAACAAGATTCTTGTGACAGTTTGAATGAATTACAAGAAAGTTGTAAGGTTTGAGAATGAATTATTGTTAAACGATAATTTTGTCTGGAAAAATGTAGGTGATATTATTTTGAAATCATTATGGGGTTATTGATAACTTCGAGGAATTGAATGTGAAATAATGTAGATAATTTAAAGAGAAAAACATATTTGTAGTAAAAAGTTGCAATTGCAACAGTTAAAAAAATATAAGTAAATAAAGGATTTAATTGTTATATATCGGAAGCCGATATATCGATTATCGATATAGCCCTGACGTACCGAAGGCCAATTTTGCCCATTTTTCCATTCTGGTGCTCTTTTAGGTAAGGAGAGGTAGCCACAAACACAATCTTTTTTCAAAAAAATTTACAAAAAATTTATAATTTGTTCACAATTCAAACAAACCCTCCTAAAATGCCCAAAAAGTAACAATCTGTAACTTACTTATTACAATCTGTAACCAAAATTTCATTAACTTCTTGACAACACCTCCTTCCTATGTTATAATACTCTCATGGTTGTATAAAGTAGGTAATAAACATTATTGCCAACGACCTAAGCGTTAAGGGTGAGTAATCTATTAAGAATCCATATCTTAATATAAGTTATTCATCATATAGACTTAAGGAAGGAAACGATAAATGAAAAACAAGAAATATACAATTAAATATAGCAAGCCTAACCATAGCAACACAAATACACCCACACATGAGACACAGCTCACAAACACACATCCTCTAATTAAGACAAGTATTCGTAAAGCGATTGCAACTTGTCTCACATTCAGTTTAGTGGTAAGTGTAGTAGGGTATGCTCAAGCCTTAAATAAAACAGGTGAAGATGATATTTCAAATCTGAATGAACCTGAAATCTCTTTTCCTCATTCATCGCGCGAGCGATGCTCGCATTATATCGCCATTAAAAACTTTCAAACACAAAAAGAAAATTATTGGGACATAAACAACATTGGAAATGTTAGTCTTGATAGAATTTTTTATGTGGACATGAGTAAGATGGTTGAAAATAATGATGAAAATAATGATGAGCCTATTTATAATTTTTCAGACATGAGCGTACAGTATTCTGGAAATCCTGAACACACAGAACCTAAAACCTCAACTTATCGCTACGCATATTTAATTCATCTGACTGATTCTGAACGTCATGTAGTAGAGAGCATTGTAGCTGGTGAGAGTGGCAATCAACCCTTTGTAGGCAAAAAGCTCGTAGCACAAGCTGTATATAATGGTATGCTGAGAGACAATATGTCCCCCTCACAAGTAAGAAAGCAATACTCCTATGATGGATATAAGGACATTGATGAATTTGAAAAAGAATGTCTTAAAGCCTATGGCAACACAAATGCTGCTGATGAATGTAGACAAGCAGTAAAAGAGATATTCGATAATTATAGTATGCCTACGGATGATTTTGTATTATTCTTCTATGCTCCTGCGCACAGTAAAGGCAAATGGCATGAAAATGCTAAAACTTTAAAGCCTATTACTTATGTAAATGAAGATGGAAGCACTACTAATTATATTGGTGGTCATAAATTTTTCGCTTTGAAAGATGAGCCTGTAATCAATTATACCAGAGAAGGTTAATAGGACTTTAATAAAGTTAAGGATTTATAATAATATAATTTATTTGTAAGCAAGCTTAGGACTTGAGTACGGTCTGAATATAGTTTGAATATAATTTAATTTTAAAATATGGCGAGTTTAATTTAGACTGGAAAGTAATAATAATTATAATTAAATTAAAAGAAAAGACAAAAGAAATAGAAGAAAATAAATAATTTAATTATAATACATTACAAATACAAAAGTACAAAGCTACTAAAAATTAGTAGTATACTTTTACTTAAATGATGATGCAACAAAAAACAGAACGAAATTTATAAGTAATTAATATATAATTAATCCATAATTTTGTTTAGTTGTATATCTATTGCTCAAGTATGCTTTATACAACCTAATGATGTCTGTAGTAAGTCAAGAAAAATTATTAAACTCTTGACAAGCTACAGGCATTTTGTTATAATAATTAATGTAAAGAGAGGTGTATATAATGCCGAGAGGTAGACCGAGAAAAAATTCTCTGCCTATTACTGATACTGTTACAACAAACTCTAGTGGGGATGTTGTAAAGGAAGTTTCTAGTGAGACCACCAAGACAGAAAATATTAATGAAATGGGAGTAGAAGTAGAGACTGTAAATAAGGGCAGACCCAAGAAGGATGACACACCTCGATGCGTATGTTGCAAAGAACCTGTTTATTCAGGGCGTAGATTAAATCTATCTCTACTTACAACACTTGCATCTTATCATTTTGCTGTAGAAGAGATGCAGCCTTATATTTGTAGTAGGTGTGCTTCTGATTTAGGTGAGGTTATTAATAAATGGCTCATTAAGTATGGAGCAGAAGTTAAGCCATACTACAAGCCAGAATATATGGCTAAGAAATATGATGAGAATTTAAATAATCCAAACAAAAATTCAAAGGAGGATAACTCAAATGGCTGAGACCAGTATTGATTTCATTCATGGAGAAGATGTTGCTGTATGGAGTTCTGATTATTTTACTGTAATTAGAATTATGGAAGATTATCTCAAGAATTATCCTGACGAAGTAAGTGTTGTATCTGACTACAGTGATAATGATGGGCAGAACAGATGTTTGACTATTAAGGTTCCCGCTAAGTGGATGAGAAACCCCAAGCCTCCCAAGAATCGTAATTTGACTGATGAACAGAGAGAAGCCATGAAGGAACGTGGTAAGAGAATTGCTGCTTCAAGATGGGGAAATAAGGAATAATATATAGATACAATTACAAATATGTAATTGTAAATATGTAGATATAAGAAGACCTGACTTTTATAAGTTGGGTCTTTTTTGTTTTGCAATTACGCTTTGAGAGTGCAAGATGAATGAAAGATGGGAGACTTATAAATAAATTATTTATATTTGAACTTCAATTTTGAAAGATGGAGTTGGAGTAATGTAAATTTGATGGGTGAGAATTGGAAATGATTCTGAGATGAAATTTATAAAGAATTAATTATAAATGAAATGGGAAAAATGAAATGGCTGGATATTTGCTGAATATTTCTTGAGGAAAGTTATGGGTAGCGAAGCGGGAAAAAGATTCTCCCTTTGATGATTAAAAAATCTCCCCCGTTGCACTTTAAAAAGGGTGGGTGGGTTGGGAGATTAAAGTGAGAGAGAAACATAGTGGGACCTTCGCATCCGACGAACCTGAAAAAGTTTTGCCCTTTGATGAGGGTTTATTGAAAGGAAGGCGTTTCTCCTTTCGATTACCGATTTTTAATTTTCTGGGGTGGTGGTGGGGAAAACTAAAAAATCTCCCCCTTGAAAATTAGAAAAAATCTCCCCTTGAATAAGGAAAAATTCCCCGTCAAAAGGGAAGACAGATTCTCACTGAGTAAGAATCTTAACTTATAGCCACTGAGTAACTATAAGTGCTAAGAAATCTAACCCACCCTCCCTACCAAGACTTCACTTAACGAACACAAATTGAACCAATGTCTTCATAACGAACAACTTTGTATTCTTCTCGATTATTGTCACGAAGATGAATTTCCTGAAGTCGTTCATTCCATGTTACATAATCGCACCACATATCAGTGCCATCTTTAAGATAAACCTGAGTCACTGGATGTTCCCTCCTTATTTTCTTCCAAAAATATTTTTGTTGTTCACAGAAATGCTTATATTCATATTTTTCATCCCTTCGACGGTATTCCTCGTAATACTTTTTAGCCATAGCTAAAGAGTCGATAGACTTACCATCTTTAAACTTTCTTGCTGCTAAGATTGAAGTTTCATCCATTTTAGCAATTCCAATGAATGTGAGAATTGTAATAGGAATTACAATAAACCAAAACAAAGGAACTCCTGCAAACAGACGAATCAGAATTGCAATGGGAAGACCAATTGCGAAGTAAGCCAAAGTATCACAACCTTTCTTTAATTTTGATTATACTTAGGCTTCAGCAGTAATTTTTCCTCCTCTCTTTTCTTTAACTACCTGAGCATAATCCATTTCATAACACCAAATAGAGCCATTATCATACAAAGGCTTGACAACGACACTATCAGGATTCTTCAAATTATCTCTGACATAATTTACTTCCTTCATGGAAAAGAAATAGCGACTGGTTTCATCCTTGCGCTTACGCATACAAAGCTTGTTAAAATGACAGATGCACTCTGTAAAGTAAGAGTCAAGCATTTCAGACATAACTTCAGCAAAAATAGCAGCAGAAGAGATAGGGGCAGGGTTGTTGTTAAGATTCTTTTTCATGACAATAAATCCTTTCTAAAATAAATAGCTTAGTTGTTGAAGTTGATTTGTAAGAAAGGGGAGATTTCTCTCCCCAATCTTATTTAGCTCTACCAATGAGCCACAGGATTGCAATTGCAATCTCGAAGCAAAGCAACACACCTTCGATGGTTATACGCCTCACCTCCTTTCATTAGATTTTAAAGAATCTACATATACATCACCTCCTTTCAGTCATCATCTTCATAATCTAATGCCTCTAGTTCTTCATCAGACAACTTCCAATTATCAGGGAAATTATCCCAAAAAGTATAATTCCTGTATTTGTCAAGAAGTCCAATTTTCTGAAGCTCTTTAGCTTCTGCATCCGTATTACGTTCATAATACGTATACATGAGATATTTAGTTTGAGATTGGGTTTTACAGTACTCTGCGAAATATTTTTCTTTAAGTTCTTTGTTATACCTCCAACTCCACATTTTTTGGTCGTGTTCTCTTTTAGTTTCGTTAATAATGTTCTCTGTTAAGACATCACTATAACGATACTTATGAAGAGAATTCCAAAGAATTCTTTGCTGAGGAGTTAAATCGTCTTCAAGATGACCACGTTTAACTCTTTGTTTTCGCTCAAACTCTGCTTGACGTTTTTGCTCTTCTTCACTGCTTTCGTGGATTGCTCCACCAATCGCAAAGATAACAGGGATTGCCAGCAGAAAAACGACAGTAGTTGACAAAGCATTTCCGAACAAACCCTGATTAAAGATTGCTGTTCCGAGTAAACCCATAAAAAATGCGAATAAAGCATACAGCATTACATCACCTCCTTTCTTATTATAACATTAATGCTGCTGGAACACAACAGTTTTCACCTTCTTATTCCAACATTTCTGACAAACTGTACAAGTGACAGTCTTATCATGCTGATTAGGACAAGTCGTATAATTCTTGGGGAATTCAGGGTTTTTAGACTTGTCCTTGAAATCAACATAAGCCACAGGAAGGTTATACGGATTAGGAACAACCCAATCCTTATCCCATGCAGAGAAGATAACGTTTAAGTTTTTGGGAAGCTTTTCATTTTCAGAAAGCCATTCATTCACGATAAAATACTTCTTCGTAAATGCCATAAACTTAATCTTAGGATTCTTCAAAGCAATGTTAACCATTCCGTCGAAGAAATCGTAATCAGGAATGTCGCCACAATCAAAGAAACGACACATACTAAGACCAGAATGTTTGAGCTTAAAGTCAACCTGATTCCAGAAATCTTCATGGTCGCTATTGTAAATGCGAAGATTGCGAAGATACGAAGCTTGAACGATAGTTAAGGTCTGAGTACCTTTCATACAATAACAACCACCCTTCTTACAAGGCGCATCTTCACGACAACAACAAGTCGGAACTGCCAAATCAATGACTCCCATACCAGTCTTGGAGTTCTTGGTAGTCATGTGAATCTCATTCGTTCTCATAGAGAGATGCTGAATGTATTCCTCACGAGACATGGTGAATTCCTTCTTGTTGTTAACAGACTTAGCCATAATTAAAACTTCCTTTCAAAAATAGATTGTTTGTTAGTGTGTGTTAGGGACTATATATTAGCAGTACTCATGGGTGGTTTTCTCTTCATCCATAGCACTGATTGCCTTAGTAGAAAGGCATAAAAGGTCTTCATTTGTAAAAGTATGAAGCTGATTTTGGGCTTTATGTTTAGCATCATCAAAGCTTTTTGCTTCAACGACAACTTCGAGAGTGCCTTTAACCTCAAGAAGAACGTCATATTTTTGAAGCTTAGAAGATTGCTTGAGTTCTGTTGCATAATATTCTTTAAGAGTTCTTATAGCATGAACAAAGCTAGACTTAAAAGCAAGACCAGTCCAAAGAGTAATGTTTCTCTTAAGGTCAACAATCCAATAGACAGTAGGATGTTCAAGCTCCTCCTTCATTTCAGACTGCTCCTTGAGATACTTCATAAAGTCCCGAAGATACTCATACATATAGGCTTCTTTGATATGTTTGCCATCATAATGAGAAGTAGGCAAAGAAATGTTGTCATAATACTCAGGGTCTCCAAAAGCAATCATGACAACGGGTTTGTTAATATGGTCTCCACAGAAATAAGTTAACATTTAAGCACACTCCTTTTCAATTTTTTTAATGTGAGACAGCATGGAATTTACGATAGGAACAAAACTATACGTATAAGAAAGCGCATAGTGATTTTTCCAATCACGACTATCCCAAATCCACTTGATAGAAAGTTTTTCAGTTTCAGGATTATAAATAGTCATAATTCCAAGGCATCTCTCAGGACTTTCATCAAGAACATCAACTTTGGGAGGGTAGAACTCGATGTAATATCTATGTTCTACGTTTGCCCAAGGGGTAAAGATTTTAAACTTGCCATATTTATTTTCGATGTTAGTACGAACAGAACGAAGATTTAAGGTTAACATAATTATACTCCTTTCAATTTTAAATGGTGTCATTTAAATGATATAAGACTTGTATTTTTCGTTTGTAAGCACTTTCTTTTTAATCACATCCTTGTAATTCATGATATAAGATTCGATAGGTTTGTTCCACTGCCAGCAATCCTTACGAGTTTCCTGACCAATATAAGATTTTGTTCCCTCGTAAACAGTGATAAAGAAAGGTCTACACTGATTACGAAGAATCTGAGAGATACGTTTCACTTCCGTCCAATCACAGATTACGTTAAGAACGTTGGAGCAGATAAAGACATCTGCACTAGGAAAGCCGTAACCCTCATCAGGGTAATTTCTATATCCATTAGGATACCAATATGGGTCATATCCAATATATTTGATGTTCTTACACTTAAGAAAGTCTCCGATAACTTCAGGATAACGACCACACCCCCAATCATAAACAATCAGAGGAGTTCCGAAAGTCTCACAATAGCTAAAGGCGTTTTTACACCAAATCTTGTCATATTTCAACTGACTCCAATCAATATGATTGTAGATACGGGGAAGTTTGGAGCTATTAACGGATGTGAACTTAGAAGTGATAGGCTGGTTTTTCATGGTTTGTATTCCTTTCAAATTTAAAAAGTTTTTTACTGTTTAAAGGTAAGCAGAAGAACTTCGTAGCAATCTATTTGATTGGCCTCATAAATTTCGTCAAAGTAAATTCCTGCGTCTATGATAGCTTTGCAAGCCTTTAATTCTCCCTTCGATAAACAATCCTTATTAAAAAGAGTGTTTTCAGTGGGCATAGAGGCAATATAACATAGAGCCAGTTTTGAAAAGAATTCATATTTATGAACCTTAAAGCCAACCTTACCTTCTTTTACTAAAGAATTAAAGGTGTCAGCATCCATACAAACTGCTGCTCTCATATTTTCACAACTATTATCTTCAATGCAAATATCTTCCCATGAATTAATAGAATCTCCATTCTCATCGTAGTAGAAGGTTACTTCTAAAACGCAAGTAATGTCAAAGGGTTGAGGAAGACAAGCATTTTGAATTTGCGCTTGTCCATTGCAGCGTTCGATACAATATTCAACAGCGCTATCATCGTCTTCTTCATCAATTCCTTCATCTTCTTTAATTAATTCTTTATCGTAGAAGAAGATTTCTTTTCCTTCTGCACAAAGCCAAGGATGAACAATAGGGGTAGATTTCTCTACCCCATATTCTCCATTGATAATAGGCTCAATAGCAGATTTGACGCAACCATGATACAAAGTGTAAGACATAATTCATAACTCCTTTCAAATGTATGTTGATTTAATTAGCAATCGACAATTACAGTTTCTTCAACGACAAGAAAATCACCAATGAGTTTACAAGCATAGAAAGTAAGCTCCCTACCAGCGACACATTCAATAGGAGCTTTATCGCTGTGATAGCCAAGACTCTCAAGGATTTCGTTTCCTTTGCATTCATCAATCATAGCGCTGAGTTCAAGATATTCCTCTTCGCTTTCAATTGCATAGATATGAAGCTGAGTTTTGGAACAGGAATCATCACTGAGCCAATTGTAGAGAGTGGAAGAATTGTATTTCATGTTAAACTCCTTTCAAGTTAAAACGAATTGTTTTGTTACCAGTTGTAGTTATCGGAATGAAGAGTATTAGCTACATAGTTTTTTGCGGCTTTAAGTGAAGAGAATGTTTTGATAAAAGTATAAACAACTACACCATCAATAACACTTCTTCGACTCAATTCCCAACCTTTACGAGAGAAAACAGGACGAGAAATATAATATTTCTCATCCTTAGACATGTAAAAGTTTTCTCCTTTTGTGCCAGTTACAGGCTTCCAAATCATTGTAACACTTCCTTTCTTATAATACACGTAACGAGTGCTGGTTACAATAACCACATTTCCAATTAGAAGGGTTATGCCGAATACCCTGAACTACAGAACATTCGCGCTGATAAATCTTCACCACCCTTTTACAGCAATCACAATAGATTTGATATTTGCCATTAGCTACAAGTTGTTGTTTAAGATACTTGTTGTAGTTTTCATCAAAGCTACATCTCTGAATATGGGTGCCATAAACAGCATTGTATTTTGTAATAGCTCTATACCATCCACTCGAATGTTCATGGCTTAATCCATTGGTAACACAGTGAGCTACCTCGTGAATGATTGTACCCTGTACATTGGCATCATCTCCAATCTCAAAATATTTCTTGTTGAAGTTGAGAACAAAATAACGCTTGCCATCAAGAGTACGTTTAGGACAGCACTGACCTAACCGATTTTTAGCTCTTGTATTCCATTCTGATACGATTTTTGTATCAAATAATTCTGTGAATCCGAGTTGAACCAGATTCATTCTTGCAAGTTCGACGTAGTTCTTGACAGCTTCAATGTTGGTGTACTTAGACATAATTCTTAAATCCTTTCTTTTCAGTCAGTTTTGTTTTTAGCGTTCCAGAGCTTCTTGGTCTTTGATATCCTGCATTGTGGTTTCGACTGTGTTGCCACATTCCCAAGAATAAAGAAGTTGACCACATTCAGGACAAATGTAATCAAACTCATCATCAAAAGCAAGGTTTACTTCGACTCCACAATCAGGACAGCACTTACCAGTTCCATTAATGATTCGTAACATTTTATTCATCTCCTTTCAATTAATCCATGTGTCCATAGTCCCAATAGATTTCAGTACAACCAGCCATAATTAAATATTTCTTGATGGTTTCAACCCATTTTTCCCAACTCCATTCTCCCTGCTTATCAGAACGAGGAATCATCTTGTATTTCTGACCTTCATACTTGAAAATCATACCGTAACCCATAGCACAGCACCCTTTATCCTCAGACATTTTGCAAAGGTCTTCCCAGACCTGAGCAATAATTTTAAGAACGGGAACTTTTTCATTATCGTAATCTTCAGGACAGAAGAGAGGAATAGGATAATTCTTATGTTCTTCGGTATCGTCGGTTTCATAATCACTCCAAACATTACAAGGAGCGAAATAGAAAAACCACGAAGTTGCACATTCGATATACATACCATATTTCAGAGCAAATTTGTCAAGCCACTCAGGAGCACCTGAATACATATAATCACACAAAGTTCCCTCGGAAGAGAAACTGATAATATTGGTAGAAGGAGCGTACTTACAATACTTAGTAGGATGGAAGCCTTCTCCCTCATCAATCCAAGTATTCAGGGGAACAAATTTCTTCTCATCCTTATCCCACAGATTGCGGATATAACGAGTACGTCTGTTATTGTAATAGATACAAACATCATCAAGGCACTCATGTTCTTCGAGCAAAGACTTAAATTCCAAAACAATCTTAGCGATATCGGACTTGTTATAATCATATTTCTTAGACATAGTAATTTTCCTTTCTTAAATCAAATGCTGTTTGTTGTTTATGTAAATGGGTGATTAATTACCACCCATAAACATTACGGACATGTTTACCAAGAGCACGGGTATACTTAGTGATATCTTTGGAAGTTGCTTTACCACGATACAGTTTCCAGCAGAAATTATCAAGCTGGTCAGAAGTGATTTCAGGTTTCACTTCACGGTAAAGAATGTAGTGAGTTCCATCGTGGTGAGTCTGACGAGAGCGAAGATTATTGTGAGAATCAACCCACCATTCGGCGTACTCACAGCCAGACTTAATGTTAAGGCAAGCTTTAATATTGTATTCATCAAGGAGGTTGTAACCCATTCTACGACCATTCCAAAGACCGACATCAGCAATCTCGATAATGCGTCCAGTGGGGATATTAAGATTGCATCTTTCGTCATCAAGGTATGAATCATTTACCTCAATCATTTCCTGATAGAACATCTCTTTAGTCCAAGTAGAGATATCAACTCCACCGTATTTAAGATTCTCTATGATATCCTCAATCCAATCTTCAAGATTAAGGTTATAATTACTCCAAATGATGTGTTTGCTGGCTTTAGTAGACATAGCAAAATTCCTTTCTTAAAATACTTGACAAAGTTGTATTGATATGTTACAATACACATAGAGTTAAGAGACCCGTAACCTCTTGACCCTATGTGTATTGTTTGTTATTTTAGATTAATATTTAAACTTCCATGAAGCCTGTGAGGACAATCACGAAGTAACAAACATTAAATCTGTAGTTTATCTACTTGATTTTCTACAAGGTTTTTCATCTCCTTTCTTCCTTAAGACAAGGGTTTCATTTATATGAACAGCTTACGGGGCTGGAGTTTTAGATGGGAACAGGGTCACTCCTGTTCCTTTTCTTTTTCTTCATAAGGCTTAAGGGGAATACGATTACGAGTGGAATATTCGCCAGTATCGTTGTCCATGAGGAACTCGTTTTCACACTCATCGCAGAAGAATTTGGTTTCAGTTTTGAAATCGTCAACTCCTGTTACTCCCCAGTTGCCACAATAAGGACAACGAGGCTCACGATACTGACTAAAATGAATATCTTCCTGATACTCTTCAGACTGAGGTTCACTCCAAACCTTAACAGAGAAAGTATTCCCAGATTTATCATCGGGGTCAATCTCTGCCATACAGATATCCTGTTCAACATCCTGACCATCACGAACGAAGACGATGTTTACGCCATGATAACCATTTTCCTGTTCGCAATAAATTCTAAACTGACCATTAGGAGTATCGACAGAGACATAGGGGTAGCTATTATTCTTTGCGGAGTGGAGGATGATTTCGTTAAGATTCTTGTTGTTGTTCATAGTAATTTCCTTTCTTTGTTGTGTTATAGTTTGTTGTGTTAGTTTACTGTCCTACTTTTGCAAATTCTGCGTAACGGTCAAGAATTTCGTTTGTTTTTGCATTTTCAACTTCGGTACGACGCTGAATTTCTTTCATCAGCTTAGAGCGGAACATATTATAAATGTTGTACTCATCCCATTTAGCAAGCCAACCATCTTTGTCTTCAAGCTCACTTTTAGGACAATATTCCTCTACAGGAGACAGGGTAGTATTTGAGGAAATGCAGTCTGTATAGCCATAAGTCAGAGTATAATATTTAAGAGGTGAATACCATCCGAGGCGAAGCGTATAAAGCTCGCCAGTATCATCTCTGTTAAAGGAAACACGCATGAAGTTACTAAGCTGGTTTTTAATACCAATTTCTTCAGCAACTTTGCAAAGCTCAAGAAGCTGATTTACAATGATAGTCCATTTAGCACGACCAATAGCTTCAATTTTAGGAATAGTCACTTTTTCAACAGATTCACGAGTCTCTTGAGCTTTTTTAAGCTTTTCGATGAGTTCCATCATCTCGATGTCCTGTTTTTCATTGCAAGTAACAGTAATGGTCATTTTGTCATAAAGTTTGATATTATTAGTCATAATATAACCTTTCTCCCCGTATAGCCGTTAGGTCAGCTTAAATGTGTTGTTTGTTGATATTTTTGTTTGTTAAATGTTAATCACGAGGAGTAACACGAACTTTGAACTTGTTTTCCTTAGCATACTCACAAATTGCCTTGAATTCGTCCTCGGTGATACTGCGGTTAGACGCACCTCTTGCTTGAACAATTGCTTTATCTTCGAGTTCAAGAGTAACAAGTGATTTATCAATCTTGTTGGTCTTACGAAGAAAAAGAATTAAGCAATTTCTTTTCAAGATTTTAGAAATGTAGCTAGCGACACAATGATTCAACTCAGAACCTTCATGCTTAACATCATCGGCATTTTTAGGTCTAATTACAGAATACTCCTTATCATTGGTTGTAAACGGCTTGAAGTTTTTGTAGGCGTTTTCGAACAGTTCTTCCTGCTCTTCGGTAAGTTTGATTTCATAATTGCGAGCTGCAATATCATGAGTCTGTTTAAGATACGAACTGTAAAGAGTTGGTTTTAAATCCGTGGTGATACACATATTAATGTAGTCATTAAGTTCCTGAATAAAAGCGTGCAAACTTTTAAATCCTTGATTGATTGCTTCCTCACAAACATAATCCATGAATTTACCAAATGTGTAATACTCATAAATGTGACTGCCCCTGCGTCCGTAACCAACTCCCAAGTACCATCTAAGACACTTTCCAAAACTACCTTCGTTGTCATTTTGGACATGATTAAACATGAGTTCTTCATCCCAGTATTTGCTTTTCTGAATGATTCCAATCCACTCATCTACCGTGTAATGGAAGTAGCTTTCGGCAGTGCATCCCGAATCAGGATTTCCATAACCGTATTCGTTAGTTGCGGTTTTAATAAAATCCTGCAAATCAAGCCATTGTGTTGCCACACCAAAGTCAGTTACCTTTTTATATTCAGCCTTGGTCAAATTGAGAATCTTGTATACAGGAATGGCTTCGGTAATTTTACGGTTGAGTAAGCTTCTTTGGATTTCCTTTGGGGCGGTTCGAAGAATAATCTCCGTAGATGCGTTTCTTTCTAAGGTAAATTTGAATTCAGTAAAATTATAATGAACTCCGATTTGTTCTTGAGGAATGTCATAAAGTTGAGCAATAAAGCTTGTGGCACTATCTCTCCAAGAGAACTGACAAGGTTCTCCAGATTTACTGACAGGAGAAGCGTTTTTATCAAGGACTGGAAATAAACCTTCATCGACAAGAATGAAGGAACAAGAGAGATTATTTGAAGCGATTCTGTATTTGTAGTTACGAGAAATAGCAGCTCCAAGCGGGAAACAATAACCCACATTAACCCAAAATTCACCTCCTTTAAGATTAACTTCTTTCAACAAGACTTCTTTCATGTTATAGTCATTGATATCAACTGCATTACCAGAAAGAAGGTCAAAATACAGACTCAAATCACTACGATTGGAAGCGTAATGGACAATAATAGTTTTCCCATTAGGGGTGAAATCTTTGTTATAACTTTCGTTCTGCACACGAGACAGCTCAACCTTTGCGTTTTCAAGTTGTTCATTAAGCCCTTTAATCAGAGAGTTAAGCTCCTTTTCTTTGGAAGAAGATTCATAATTCTTGAAGAAGTTCTCATAGTCATGGGTTTCGGTCTGATAGAACTTAGCAATGTTAGTCATAATCTTTTTTCCTTTCTTAAATACAAATGCTTTGATGAGATTGAATGTGGTTTATAGTGACTATATATTAAAGGTAGGAGGGATTAACCCTCCATCACCTTTTTACAGAAAGCTTTGTACTTCTGACTGTTGAGAACACCAAGGATAATCTTAGCACGTTCAGGCTGACGCTTATAGTAATCAGCATTGTAATTATAATGTCTCTGATAAATGATATCAGGGTCTTTTTTAAGCAATGCTTCAAGAGGACAATAGAGACTTACAGTAACCTCTTCACCCTTGTATTTGTAAGGCATATTGATGTAAATATCACAAGAGCCAGAACCACAAGTAGGAGCATAAGCATTGAACTTATACTTTTTCAGATAAGGGTAAGCCATAAGAATTGCCTCTTTGAAAATTTTGCTAAGATAGACATTCTGATAATTAAGAGGGACAATATACTGGTAAGCATCTTCATAATGGTCTCTTGTCCATCCATTTCTTTCTTCAGTGAAACAAAAATTCTTTTTAACTTTGGGAAGACATTCATAGTTAGACGAATAATAGCTGTTCTTATTGGATACGGGGATATACTTGATACCACAGATATCTTTCATCTTGATTTTCTCATTTACAAGCCAAAGAAGGACATGGGTGGGGAAGCATTTTTCCCACACATCCCATTCCTTAATGTACTTCTTAGCTCTTTCGTAGCCAACAAATTCCTCGTTGAGATAAGTACCCTGATACGGAGCATAAATGCAAGTTGCGTTCTTCATAGTCATAATTCCTTTCTTTTTAATAGATGTGTTGTTGTTTATGATTGAGTAGAGTTATTTCTCTACATCAAAAACGATATGAGCGCCAGCGATTCTTGTGCGATTTGGAAGATTGTAAAGCTCTGCAATCAAATTTGTATCTCTGGGCTTAAAATGAGGCATAAATGCAAAGTAAAACACTTTGCTATCAAGAGCTTTGTTTTTATAATCGAAACGAGTAACAATAAATAAATAATATACTTTGTTACTTTCCGAGTCTGTAGAAATTCCTTCAAAAGTGATAGTAAAATTACCGATAACCATGTTATTCTCCTTTTTAATAAGTTGGATTAGTTTTAGAAAATTCCCATGGTTCTTTTTTCAACAGCGCATGGGCTTCTTCATAAGCAGTAAAGAATTCTTGGTCAGTTTTGTAGTCACCCATGCTATGAACCATTTCTCTGATATAGTCATCCATGAAGGGAATAGATGCTTCAAAATCGACCAAAGCGCCACTAAGATTTTCTACTAAGGTAATCATTGTTACATCTCCTTTCTTTTTAAATGTCAATAGCAAAATTCTTTACACAATATCCATACCTTTCTTCAAGGCTTTCACAAATAGAGTCTTCCATATCTCTTAAAAAACTGGTACAAAGGTCATCGTACTCAAGGTCAACTTCAGATGGAAGGCTTTCACTGGGGATATCGTTTTCATCAGTGTCCCATTCAATATTGGTAACGTGAACAATCATATTTAATTTCCTTTCTTACTAGAGCTTTTAGTTTTATCACAGGGTCTCGCTAATTATAATGTTGATAAGGTTAATAGTTTTATTTACACAACAGAACTCACAACAATCCGCAGGACAGCGACCATGATTAATTTCATTGCGGCAGAAATTAAAAAGGAGAGTACGAAGCTGAGGATAATCATTAGTAGACATAATTACAATTCCTTTCAAAATATTTTAATTTAAGGAAGAGAGATATTTCACTCTCTCCCAAATTGATGTGTTGAACAGTTGAAATTAGACAGAGGGCTTACCAAGCCATTCAATATTGTCTGCCTTGATAGTCATACAACCAGTCTCATTGAAAGATGTGAAATAACTATCAGGAACAAAACCAGTCTTACGAAGGTCTTCCTTAGAAATAGGCTTTCCATTGAGATAGTGCTGGACCTTGGGCTTATTGGGAGTGTCATACACACGGAGGTACTCATTATACTCACCCTTCTTATTAGTGTGGCAGATGATACGATTGCTGTTATCCTTCCACTGACCCCAAGGAAGCTTAGAAGCGGTATCAATAGGGATATTCTTCTCAGCAGCCTTTGCGATTGCCTTTTTGGTGTGCTTGTAGTTGACACCGATACGATAAGTACCGATAACACGCTTAAGAACAGAGACACCAGCTTTACGACCGAGAGCAGAGAGAGTCACATCGGAAACGTAAGCCATCTTGAAGAACTGACCAGCGGGGATGGAGTTGACCTTGAGGTTGAAATAAGTGTTATTCATGATATTTCCTTTCTGCCCGTAAGCCCGATAGCACAGGATAATAAATTAGTTTGGTATAAAATGATTATACAGATTTGGGATTAAATTTCAATTTCGAAGATTTTAGCATCCCAGTTATCATGGTTCAGTGTAGTACCATAAGCCAAAAGGCTTTCGATATCCACCATGTTCTCATCATCCATGAGTTCATTTTTTTTAAGAATAGACAAAGCTTCTTTTAAAGTTTTCTCATCAATGACAAGAGGAACAATATCAATGCCAATGTCTCTGACTGTGCAGAAATCATTAACCATGTGGTAAATGGCTTTTTCCTTCTTATCAAAGAAAGTAGGTTCGTTAATTTCACGTTCATAAGTGTCAATGTATATGTATTTCTTCATGTTTATTCTCCTTTAATCACATTTACAAGCAGATGATAAATCATTTCATCCGCAGCTTCGGCATCCTGCATCATAACGGTTACTTCGTCAAAAGCAACATCGTTAATTACTCTGAATGTGGCTCTATCTTTATTTTGGATAATTGTAATCATTAGTTTTCACCTCCTTCAAAGTAGTATTCAGAACAATGAAAAGCTTTTTCAAGGTTGTTCTTGATATTCATGAGCTTGTAACCGCATTTTCTTTGCCGTTCTGCAAGTTCTTCATAATACATAGATTCTTCCTGTGTGTTAGAACCTAATGCCCACACATGCTTATTACGAGCATCGGCAAAGTGCTTGTTGATTGCATCACCAAGCGCATGATAGAGAGCTAGAACTTCATCAAGAGAATCAAACTCGATAATAGCTTTCCAACTGTCAGGGTTTACTTTCTTAATCATGTGTTCATCAGTGATATTGGTAGTGGGCATGTAAGCGATAGTGTCCATAATTAAATTCCTTTCTTAATCAAATATGTTGTTTGCAGGTATTATGCAAGTGTGGATTACGGAGTCGCAATCCACACAACAGCAATGTAGTCATCAGATGTTTCCTTAGTCCCATTATTATCCATAGTGAGAATATAAGGAGCATCTTCATATACAGCCATATTGGTTTCAAGAGTGTAAATACCATCGAAACCATCATCTTGAGTTACATTGAGAACTCTGAAACGATATTCCCCATGTTCCTCATCAGAATCTACAAGTTCTGCGTAAACAGGATAAGTGTTTTCTTCAAACTTTGCTTCGGGAAGGTTGCTGGGAGGAATAGGAGCGTTAGTCTTAGCTAACTGTTCCTGTAATTCCTCTACTTGTGTGAGGTAATCCTTTACAGAATCACCCAAAGCTGCAACTCTTTCTCTGCTATTGAGATACATAAAAGTCATGAGGATTGCAATGATGAGGACAAACAGATTAATCTTTTTCATTTTCTTTCTCCTTTTTTATTTGATATTTTTCAAATAAATGACGTTGGGGTGCAAATTCTTCCCCAAAATGTTCAAGTTCTGCTTGAAGTCTTGTTTTTATAGCTTCTTCTTTGTTTTCAAACCCTCCTAAATATTTAACTTGCTTGTTAATTCCTATTTCAGCAATCCATTTTTGTCTTTTAACATTAAAATGCACGCCAATTATACCAGAAGTATTTCTTGCAGATATAGAGGAATTTTGATTATTTTGGGAAAAAGTTGCTTCTCTTAAGTTTGATTTTCTATTGTCTTTTCTGTTTCTATTCTCATGGTCTACAATTTCAAACGGGACTAATTCTTTGTGCATGTAATGATGTTGTGGTTTTTGGTTGGTTGTTCTATAGATATATCCATGAGAATCTTCATACCATGCAAAATTTTTAATTTTGTCGTAATCTTCTAAATCGAAATAAAATTCTACATTTGTATTAATAGTCCAACCAATTCCATATTCACCAGAAACATCATATTTATTAAATTTTTCTTTGCTTTGTCTAGCTTTTTCAATTCTTAAACATCCACAAGATTTTGTTTTTCCTGATGTTAGCTGCACTCCACGTACAATTACTTCGTTTCCACATCTGCACTGACACAGCCACATAGAATTATGCGTTCCGTTTTTGTTAATATAGTCTTCAACACGTTTAACTACTTTTAACCAAGTAAAAGTTTTACCTTGTAAATCTAAAGGTTTTCTCATTTTTCTCCTTTCAAGCAACAGCTAACATTCTATTATAAATTTGATTAAATAAAGGCATACCATTAACAATATTAGTAAAAGATTTAGGGGTGCTATTTTCAGCTTTGCGAAAAGTAGTTGGATGAGATTCGAAATCAGCAAATGCTTGCACTACTTTATAGGCAGTGTTATTGAAGTTCTGAAGGTCATCCTGATTGTAAGCTGTCATAAGCTTTTCAATCATAGCTAGATTACGAATTTGGATAATCTCGGAATCCTCAGTCTTGACGGGGAAGAGTTCACGAGCAAGAGCTTCAAAGGCTTCCTTGGAATAAGGAGTGACTGCCAACTTTTCAGCCTCAACCTTAAGACGTTCAAGATAATTGGTATTCTGAAGTAGGATGGTCTTAGCCTGTTCCAACTTAGCCTGCATAGAATTGCTGTGACGAATACTTACACGATTCTCTGCTCCTCTGGTTGCACGAGCAATACAGTTGGAACAGAAGATACGGATGCTGATGAACATTGCCTGAATTGCCTTAGAACCATCATGGCTGTTAAGGAACATCATGGTAGGCAAGAACTCATCATCCAGAATCTTCATAGGCTCGGTAGACATGGTGATGAAGCTCTTAGCTCCATTAGGTCCATAGCTACCAGCAGTTTCAAACTTAGCACCTCCCAAAGCAAGAGAGTCAAGGAAGTCAAAAGCTTCACGATTCTGAAGAATGTTGTAATTCTTACCGACAATGCCCAAAGGAGCATTAGTGTCAGTACGAATGGTTGCGAACTGGTCAGGGATGATAAAAGGAGTATCAACCAGAATCTTCTGACCATTCCAATCCTGTTCGACCTTGTTTACGAACTGAACAGGACGCTTTTCAACGGAGTAATCCAGCCCACTAAGTTTGAGAGCAGACTCAAGAGAATGAACATTCTCAAGAGTGATGCCCATATCTTCGTAGTACTTTTTACGAGGAGTATTCTCAACAGCTTCCATAACAGCGTTGACTTTCTTAGTATCATAAGCAGCGATTCCCATAGTAAATTCCTTTCCGAGCATTAGCTCTAAACAAATGTGTTGTGTTGTTTGATTTAAGATGAGATTATTATAAATCTCAAATCCGTATTTGTCAAGGGTTTAAACTAAATAAAGTAAATTATTTAGTAAGAATACTTCCAAAGAATGTCAAAGAGTTCTTTGACAAGCTTGTCGGCTTCTTCATGGTCTGCGGTAGGCATACCGTCATCAGAATCAAGGTCTTTTTTTAACTGGATTAGAAGGTCAAGATAGCTGAGATTAGAAGTTTTAGTTTTCATTTTTTTCCTTTCTGTACTAAAAAGTACTTGACAAGATTGAGTTTATGTGTTAATATATGTATAGATGATAAGAAGAATCCTATACTTCTTACTTATCATCTATACATCTTCGTAATTAGGATGGCAAATTAATTACGGTTATAGAT
>ERZ1034992.56-NODE-56-length-78869-cov-5.690347_pt1 | contig 78869 bp, 67 predicted proteins | sample MGYA00520695_ERZ1034992 | MGnify/ENA primary metagenome ERZ1034992 (study PRJEB33766, sample SAMN09781778) | gut metagenome | biome: gut microbiome | host: Homo sapiens | place: Madagascar | study: EMG produced TPA metagenomics assembly of the PRJNA485056 data set...
GGGTTGCGGTGTTTCAAATATGAAACGGGTGAAAATGATATGCATCTGCTCATGACGGAGTCCTTTTCCATTTGACTCGGCAAATTTTTTATGCCTGTCCGCCGGTTTATTTTCCAATGATGCATGAGACGTTTTCAATCGTCTTGTCATCACCGTCGATGTAAATAATCAGGTAATACTCCTTCGGCAGATACGGAATACGGAAGGTGTAGTCTTTGTAAGTTTCCGTCAGATCGTATTTCGGCAGGTCTTCCAGTCGGCGGTGATTGGTGCGCGGATTGTAACCTTCCCAGCTCCAGGTCCGGATTCCGATTTTTCCCTTGCCCTTTGCACGAATCACCAGATTATAGAAAGAACCCTCCGGCTGATCTTTCGGAACAGCTATTCCGATGGTAAGAACACCTTTCGTATAGATCTCATTGCCTTTTTCAGTTTTGACGATTTTCCAGTCCTGCGTATTGCCGTAAAGTTCCCAATTTTTCGGGAACATCACCTCCTGTTCGCCGATTTTCTGTTTGGACAGTTCGGCAAAATTGCCATTGGGAATCAGGTTCTGCGACGGATTCTGTGCGGAGAGAGTGAATGCTGCCGCCAGAGCGGCGATTCCGAAAAACAGTTTGTGTTTCATGTGAGACATCCTTTCTGGCAAATTGGTTTGCCGGTTATTTTCCAATGGTGCACGAGACGTTTTCAATCGTCTTGTCTTCACCGTCGATATACATAATCAGGTAATACTCCTTCGGCAGATACGGAATACGGAAGGTGTAGTCTTTGTAAGTTTCCGTCAGATCGTATTTCGGCAGGTCTTCCAGTCGGCGGTGATTGGTGCGCGGATTGTAACCTTCCCAGCTCCAGGTCCGGATTCCGATTTTTCCCTTGCCCTTTGCACGAATCACCAGATTATAGAAAGAACCCTCCGGCTGATCTTTCGGAACAGCTATTCCGATGGTAAGAACACCTTTCGTATAGATCTCATTGCCTTTTCCGGTTTTGACAATTTTCCAGTCCTGCGTGTTGCCGTAAAGTTCCCATTTTTTCGGAAACATGACTTCCTGTCCGCCGATTTTCTGTCTGGACAGTTCGGCAAAATTGCCGTTGACGATATAATTTCTGCTGAAAACCGCGTTTCGGAACAACTGCACCTGATGCGGCGGAACACCGTCCATGGAGCTCCATTCCCGTTCGTCGGGCGGTTGCAGATTGGTAACAGTCCGCATGAAATGCATACGCCACACTTTGCCGGATTCGATTTTTACCCCCATCGGCGCCAGCGGAACCCGGATTTCATACTGACGGCAGTTTCCGTTCCGCAGGACTTTCACTTCGGCATTCGAGGTAAACGATTTATCAAATGACTGGGCTATTCCGGAAGCATCGTAAAGTACTCCTTCGGTATTGATGACCAGATGGTAATACTTGCCGGAATCGTTGTCCGGGGCAATCTGAATCTCTATGGAGTCGTCTTCCCAGACCGGGTCATCCAGTTTCTTTGCCGCGGCGGCGGGCGGACGCCATGCCAGCGATTCATCCGCATTGACAGCGAAATAGAGATTATCTTCGTCATACGCAATCCGTACTTCCGTTTTCGCACGCGCCGGCTGTTTATGACTGGATTCCAGAAAACCGCCGGCGGGTTGAGCCCTGAGCCAGGTCTGTTCATCGAATTTGCCGTCTATCACGATTTTTCCGATCCGCTTTTCCGGAAGCAGTTCTTTTTTAGCGGCAAGCTGTTTCCGCAGTTCCGCCGCCGGTTCCTGCCAGAATTCCCGCAGCAGCCGGCGGTCCAGCGCAATGCGTTCGCGAACCAGTGCATCTTCCGCGGCATCTTCTGCCTGCTTCAGCATTTCCAGCAGTTTTGTCTCCGCTCCCGGAATGTTCAGACAGAATGCCGAGCGGTTCTGACCGTTAAGGATGGAATGTCCGGGGGCATTTTCCCAGAGCTGTTTACGGAAATCATGATACTTCTTCATGACCGGTGCAGCTTTGCCGTAATAAAGATCATAGGCTTCCGCCAGCAGGTCGTTGACATCCAGCCCGGTGTCCCAGAGCAGTTTCGCCGCCGTATAGATGGTCTGCCATTCAGACAGAAATGTATCCGATGAATAATTGGCGTAAATACCTTTCTGCGGATAAGTTCCGTAAGCGGGAGTTATCTCGTCCAGCCAGATTGCCGCACCGTTCCGGCGAAGCGTTTTCAGATCGTCCGCCAGCACAAACTCGAACGGAGCATAGTAAGACCGCGCATCGTGACGGTAATCGTATATGCCGAATGCAGAACAGCGTTTTTTCCATTCCAGCATCTCTTTGTACAGCTTGCGGTTGCAGACCGTTTTTTCCGAAAAATCATGAACATAGCATTTCTGGTGCGCTGCATACAGGAAATGAGAATTTTCCGAATCATAACGGATCGCGGGATCTTCCGGCAGATTCCGGTAATTCCAGTAAGCCCAGAAGCGCAGATGCGCCTTCGGAAATTCTTTCAGAATACGGTCGCCAACGTTTTTGCAATAGCGGTGAAAGAGGGTCGAAATGGAAAACTTGCCGTTGTAAGTTCCCAATTCCCGACAGGCGGCACACTCGCAGAACGCACTGGAATCATCTTCACCGATGAAGTCGATCACCGTTTCCGGCACTTTCCGCAGCAGACAGATATAATAATCCGCCATGCGTTTCTGCACTTCCGGATGTGCCAGACAGCGGTTGACGCGGCCATCTGCAACCCGTTTTCCGTTTTTGAGCGCAAAAAACTCCGGATGTTCCTTCAGCAGTGTTCCGGGGATGACCCGTCTCATTCCTTCATGTCCCCCCGCAGCGGAAAACGCACCGCGTTCCTCACGGTACTGTTTTTTCTGTTCCGGCGTGAAACGCGGCATCTGCCAAAGTGCCGGGTTGATGTTCATGCGGTTGCGCGCCATCCAGTCATACGTGGAAATGAAGTCCGTGGATGTCCCGCAGACACTGAATTCCCGGTAACGGAAAGAGGCTTCCTGAAAGAAATCCCCGTTCGGAACCGTAATGTCTTTCCGAACCGGGTAATGTTCCCCCAGCCGTCCGGGAAAGAACCACCGGACGCCAAGATATTTTTCGATGAATGCGTATGTTCCGAACAAGGCGGCGCGCGGGCGGCTGCCGGCAATCAGAATCCGGTCATCGGAAATCTGAAATGCAAAGGCGTCATTCTTTGCCGCCATCAGACGTTTTTTCAGTTCCGACGTCAAACCGGAAAGTTCCTGCGCCGTGCCGATTTGGATGATTCTGCTGTTTTCCTTTACCGCTGAGCCGGTAACTCTGCGGAGAGCATCCAGCAATTCCCGCTGTGCCAGCTGTTCCGGTGCATTTTTTCCGATTTCCACTGATACAGCCGCCTGCCCATTTTCCGCAAGTCTGAAATCAGCATACGAAACGGTCGCAGTGCATAACAGCAGTGCGGTTATTTTTCTGCAAATCTTCATGAATATCCTTTCTGATCAATAAAGTTTCAGAGTTCAGTTTCACCGACTTCGCGAATCCACAAGCGCAGCCAGTCTACCGCAGGACCGCCGATGTCCGCACAACAGTTCGAGCAGAATATGATTCCTTCGGTTTTATTTTCCAGCAGCAGTCGCAGGAAAGTTTCGCACTCAAATTTCAGCTCATCGACCGACAGCGGACGACCAGCCCCGTAATTCCAGATATAACAACCGGTCATGCGCCGTTTTCCTTCTGTGCGTTCGATCATGCGGTTCAGATCACGCTCCAGAATATCATGCTCGGCAGGCGTCTGCATATTCCAATAAGTTATTACATCAAATTCTTTGAGATATTCGCCGATGGGATCTTCCAGCTGTCTTTTGTACCAGACCACGTAAAAATCCAGCTTTCGGGCGGCCTCATGCAATTTCTTCCGCATGGTGCGGATGTCGTTCACCGACAACCGCGCCCATGCGTCTCCCGGATTTTGCGGGCGGACAAAAAAATCATCCAGAACCGCTCCGGTAATATTGGGAAAAAGCGATGCCTGACGGAGAACTTCCCCCAAATCTGTTTGCCGGTCGTTGCGCTTGGAACCCGAATCGCCGATTGCCGACCAGACAACCCGCGATACATTTCGCATTTTTTCCGACTCCTCATCGAATGGCGGCTGTGGACTGCCGCACATGACCACCCGGAAAATATTGGGGATACCCAGATACTCCGCCCCATCCACAGGACCAAGCCGGTTTCCGTCCGACAGTTTCCATATCCGGTTGCCGAGCGAACGCTGATGTGACATGGCGTCCTGCCCCCAGAGCCACAAACAATCCTTTACTTTTTTCTTCATTTTCTGAATCCTTGCCGTTTTTCAATGAGATGAACGTCTATGTTGAATTACCACCAGTTGCTGTCTGAATCTTTATCAGGATGCCCGTTGTTCGGCCACCAGCGGCTGTGATCATACGACCGCCCTTCTCCGTTTTTATAGTTTCGCATAGGCTGTCCCCATTGGCTGAAAACAAGATTCTGCGCACTTCCGTCATAGAAAAGAAAATTGTCGCCCTTCCCGTGCAGCATATAATAAGAACTGTAGTCATAAGCTATGCCGTCGCGCAACTGGCAGAGCATATTTGGATGTCTGATTGACTCCGGCTTGATGAAGACGGCTTTTCCGGTTGTGTCATTGTTGGGAACTTCGCTCCAACTCCAGTCGCATTTTTGGATTACGGCTGTTGCTGCGCATTTTTTTGTGTGTCCGTAATAGGAGATTGTTCCATTGTATACGCTGTAGTTACCGGCGATGCTGTAACCGATCCTGTGTGCACTTTTATACATGGTTGCCGAAGTGCAGATGAAATTTTTTGCACGGTTTTTGATGAGACCTGTGGACTGGAAAAGCATGGGCAGTGAAGTCGAATAACTGCTGCCGGTATAGGACTCGGATGGCAGCCACCCCGCATAGGAATCATAATACAGAGTCGAGAGTGTTGCGATCTGTTTTAATTTTGACAGGCAGTCCACCTGATATGCCTTGTCTCTTGCGCTTTTCAGCGCCGGCAGCAGCATTGCCGCCAGGATCGCAATGATCGCAATCACAACCAGAAGTTCTATCAGCGTAAAACAGTTCGCTGCACGATTCCAATACACAACATACGGACGCTCCTTCATTTTCCTGTTTCCCCTTTCTCTTGTCTGTTTACTGCCAAATAATATATGTCAATTCAAATCTGCCACGGAACTGCGGCAGATGAATTTCCCTGGATAACGGTATGTGCCGTCCGGATCACATGCCAAGTCTGACTGTCCGTTTATCAGCAGACGGAACGCCTCCTCGCCGATCCGGTCGTGTTCCTCATCCACCGATGAAAGAGGTACCAGCGAATCCTCCTGATCGGCTTCATTGCCGAAACCGGTCATGGACACATCCTCCGGAACGCGCAGTCCCATGCGGATCGCACTGTTCTGAACCCGCATGGCAAATCCGTCGCCGATACAGAAAAAAGCAGTCGGACGCTCCGGAGCCGGCAGAGAAAGCATGGTCTGAATGTCATTCATCGGATTGACACAGCAGGTTATCCATTCGAACCGCGGCATAATTCCGCGCTCTTTCAGCGCAGCCAGATAGCCGTTGTATTTTTCCGTCATGTAATGCCACTTCTGATATTCGCCGCAGATCAGAGCAATCCGGCAATGTCCCATCTCCGCCAGATAACGCACGACTTTCCGCGAAACATCAAAATTATCCGGCGACACTGCCGGGAATTTCCCGTGCGCCGTTTCATACACATAAACCAGCTTCAGGTCATTTTGCAGACAGAGCAGCGCGATCTGCTCCCGTTTGTCATGCAGCGGAGTCATGCACAGGACATGACGGATCTGATTGGCGAGAATATCTTCAATGACAGAAGCAGGATCGCTGTCATTGTAGGTTTTCAGCGCATATCCGGCATCGCTTGCCCCTTGAATGATGCCGGAAAGAACCCGAAGCGCACTCGGAGACATCCGGATGTGTCCGGCAGTATTGATGACTGCAACAGTATGGTTGATTTTGCTCCGCATGGCGGCGGCGAAAATATTGCGGCGGTATCCCAGTTTACGGGCTGCATCCAGGATGCGCTCACGGGTTTCGGGCCGCAGCTGCTGCGCACGGGGATGTCCGGACAATGTCCGTGAAACCGACCCGACATCCGCTTCCGCCAGTCTGGCTACATCTTTCAATGTTACCGCCATGTTTTCTCCAATCGTTTGCCAATATATTCGTCTCTCTTCTTTAATTATAATCAAATATTCCGTTTTGTCAATAGGTATTACAGGAAAAATTATGATTATTTCATTAGCCAAACGTTTGGAATTTCACCCAATTTTTGGAAAAATAAAAAAGGGACTCATGTCTGAAACACAAATCCCTTCAAAGAACAGAAACTATATCCGGAATCAGGACGGATACACTTCCGAATCCTTTTTATAGCCAACTGGAAGTCCCGTTGCAAACGGACGGTACACTTTCAGGTTGGAATAACGCACATGAGACTGATACACTCCGAAACCGAAATGTCCGCCCTTCACCGTTGCCGGATTCGGGTCAGTCATGTAAACAACCATGACTCCGTCGACAGCAATGAACAGACGCGTTCCCACACTGCCGGAAATGATATGATACCGGGTTCCACGTTTGATCGGGGAAGTCGGCACAATGCAGCACGGCTCGAAAGTCGGACTCTTCTCAATGCCCGCCAGATTGTTCCACCAGCCGCCCAGACAGCCCAGATAACCTTCGCCCCAGGGCTGCTGATCCAGCGAAGTCGCCCACCACCATACAATATCATGATAGGAATTGCCGACCAGCTCGGCATCAAATTCCATCACAATGTCTCCCTGTACCGGTTCCTTGAAAAAAATCTGACCATGTTTGTCTTCATCCGGCTTGCCGCCGATGATCGCATCCGGGGTAACCTGCCACGGAGGAGTATGACGCGTAATCGTCCAGTCTTCCGGCGAGAAAGTCTTGAAATCATACAGCAATTCGGATTTGTCCAAATCAATCAGCTGCGAAATCACTTTTATCTGTGCCATATTTGCATCCTTCTGAAAATCTGTTCTGCTTCTGAATATCAGCCATCGGCTCCGATCCCGACAGCAGAAAAACCGGAGAGTGGAAATAATCCGGCTCTCCGGTCTGTATTATTGCGGATTCACCGATCCGCAGGCGCATGTATTATCTGCGCGCATGAATTACATCATGCCGCCCATGCCGCCCATTCCGCCCATGCCGCCTTCGGGCATCGGAGCGGGTTTTTCCTTTTCCGGAATTTCGGTGATGAGACATTCCGTGGTGAGCAGCAGTCCGGCGATGGAGGCGGCGTTCTGCAGAGCGGAACGGGTAACCTTCTTCGGGTCGATGATGCCTTTTTCCAGCATATCGACATAATCGCCGTTGGCGGCGTCGAAGCCCATGTTGCCCTTCATGGACAGGACTTCCTTGACCACTACGCTGCCTTCATAACCGCCGTTGCCGGCGATGGTGCGCAGAGGTTCTTCAACCGCTCTGCGGATGATGTCGGCGCCGATCGCTTCGTCACCGGAAAGTTTGAGGGAATCCAGAGCCGTGACAGCGCGCAGCAGAGCGACACCGCCGCCGGGGACGATACCTTCTTCGACAGCCGCGCGGGTTGCATGGAGAGCATCTTCCACACGGGCTTTCTTTTCTTTCATTTCAGTTTCGGTAGCGGCACCGATCTTGATCACGGCAACACCGCCAGCCAGTTTCGCCAGACGTTCCTGCAGTTTTTCGCGGTCGTAGTCGGAGGAAGTTTCTTCGATCTGTTTACGGATCTGGTTCACGCGGCCGAGGATGGCGGACTGTTTGCCGGCGCCTTCCACGATCGTGGTGTTTTCCTTGCCGATGGTAACGCGTTTGGCTTTGCCCAGTTTGTCCAGACCAACCGTTTCCAGTTTAATGCCCAGATCTTCGCTGATGCAGGTGCCGCCCGTCAGGATGGCAATATCTTCCAGCATGGCTTTGCGGCGGTCGCCGAAGCCGGGGGCTTTGACCGCGCAGACATTCAGGATGCCGCGCATTTTGTTGATGACCAGAGTTGCGAGTGCTTCGCCTTCAACATCTTCAGCGATGATGAGCAGCGGCTTGCCGGTCTTGGCAACCGCCTGCAGCAGCGGAAGCAGATCGTTCAGATTGCTGATCTTCTTTTCGTTGATCAGGATGTAGGCATCGTCGAGAGCGACTTCCATCGTTTCGGCGTTGGTCACGAAATAGGGAGACAGATAGCCTTTGTCGAACTGCATACCTTCGACAACGTCGAGGGTCGTTTCGATGGTCTTGGCTTCTTCAACGGTAATGGTGCCGTCTTTACCGACTTTTTCCATGGCGTCAGCAATGATTTTACCGATTTCGCTGTCGCCGTTGGCGGAAATGGTGGCGACCTGAGCGATCTGACCGAAGTCCGCACTGACTTCTTTCTTCAGGGTGTCGAGTTTGGCAACCACGGCTTCGACAGCTTTGTCGATACCGCGTTTCAGGCTCATCGGGTTGGCACCGGCGGTAACGTTCTTGAGGCCTTCCTTGAAGACGGCTTCAGCCAGAACGGTCGCGGTGGTGGTTCCGTCGCCGGCGATGTCGGAAGTCTTGGAAGCAACTTCCTTGACCATCTGCGCACCCATGTTCTGATAGGGGTTCGCCAGTTCAACTTCTTTCGCTACGCTCACACCGTCTTTGGTGATGGTGGGGGAACCGAATTTCTTGTCCAGAACAACGTTGCGGCCTTTCGGACCGAGGGTGGCTTTCACCGCCGCACTGAGCTGCTGAACACCGGAAAGAAGCTGACGACGAGCTTCGTCACTGAACAAAAGTTGTTTTGCTGCCATAATAAAAATTCTCCTTGATTATACTGTTGAAAAGGAACGGGGGACTTCAGCCGACAACCGCCAGGATGTCGCTGGAGCTGAGGATTTTGTATTCCTTGCCGTCATGCTTGATGTCGGTGCCGCCGTATTTGCTGGTCAGAACGACATCGCCGACTTTCACATCGAACGGAACTTTCTTGCCGTTTTCATCAATTTTGCCGGTGCCGAGCGCCACGACAACTGCTTCCTGCGGTTTTTCCTTGGCGGTATCCGGAATCACGATTCCGCCTTTGATCTGTTCCGCTTCCTGTTTCTGTTCGACGAGAACTCTGTCGCCGAGGGGACGAATGTTGATGCTCATTTCCCTTTTCTCCTTTACGTTATTATATGGGGTTTTACATTTATTGCAAGCGACGACACCCGGAAGCGGAATCTTCCGGGCATCTGTTCTTCACTTATTGTTTGTCATCGTCAACGACTTCGGCGTCAACCACGTCGCCGTCTTTGGCCTGACCGGGCTGTCCGCCACCCTGTGCTCCGGCACCCGGCGCACCCTGTGCGCCGGCCTGCTGCTGAGCATAGACGCTCTGACCGATCTTCATGAGCTGCTCTTCGAGCTGCTGCATGGTGGCTTTCATGCCTTCCGTATCATTGGCTTCGCTCTGTTTCTTGAGCTGGTCAATCCGGTTCTGCACTTCGGCCTTGATGTCCGCCGGGACTTTGTCGCCGAGATCTTTCAGCTGTTTTTCAGTCTGATAAACCATTGCGTCCGCACGGTTCTTGACTTCGATTTTTTCCTTGGCGGCTTTGTCTTCGGCTTCATGCGCCTTGGCATCGTCAACCATCTTTTTGATTTCCTGTTCGGACAATCCGCTGCCGGCAGTGATCGTGATCTTCTGCTCCTTGCCGGTACCGAGGTCTTTCGCCGTAACGTTCAGAATACCGTTGGCGTCGATATCGAAAGTAACTTCGATCTGCGGAACACCGCGCGGTGCCGGCGCAATGCCGTCCAGACGGAACCGTCCGATGGATTTGTTGTCCGCCGCCATGTTCCGTTCGCCCTGCAGCACGTGGATGTCAACCGAAGGCTGATTGTCGGCAGCAGTCGAGAAGACTTCGCTCTTGCGGGTCGGGATCGTGGTGTTGCGTTCAATCAGACGGGTGGTCACGCCGCCCAGCGTTTCGATACCCAGCGAAAGAGGGGTAACGTCCAGCAGAACCACGTCGTTGACCTGTCCGCCCAGCACACCGCCCTGAATAGCGGCACCTGCGGCAACCACTTCATCGGGGTTGACTCCTTTGTGCGGGTCTTTGCCGAAGATGCGTCCAGCCATCGCCTGAATAGCGGGCATACGGGTCATACCGCCGACCAGAATCACTTCGTTGATGCCGGACTTGCTCAGACCGGAATCCTTGATACAGGCTTCGCAAGGCGGAACCGAACGTTCAATCAGAGGCTCGGTCAGCTGTTCCAGCTGCGCACGGGTCAAGGTCTTCTGCAGATGCAGCGGACCGCTCTGGTTCATGGTGATGAACGGCAGATTGATATCCGAACTCATGCTGGAGGAAAGCTCGATTTTGGCTTTTTCGCCGGCTTCTTTCAGACGCTGCAGAGCCTGCGGATCGTTCCGGAGGTCCACGCCGTTTTCTTTCTTGAACTCATCCGCCAGCCAGTCGATGATGACACGGTCAAGGTCATCGCCGCCCAGGTGGGTATCGCCGTTGGTGGCTTTCACTTCGAACACGCCGTCGCCGATTTCCAGAATGGAACAGTCGAACGTGCCGCCGCCGAAGTCGTACACCGCAATCGTTTCATCTTTCTTCTTGTCCAGACCGTACGCCAGAGAAGCGGCAGTCGGTTCGTTGATGATACGTTTGACATCCAGACCGGCGATACGGCCGGCGTCTTTGGTCGCCTGACGCTGTGTATCGTTGAAGTAAGCCGGAACCGTAATCACCGCTTCGGTAACTTTTTCGCCGAGATAGGCTTCCGCATCGGTTTTCAGTTTCTGCAGAATCATGGCGGAGATTTCCTGCGGAGTGTAGGTCTTGTCGGCAACTTTGATGCAGGCATCGCCGTTGCGGCCTTCCACCACTTCATACGGAACTCTGGAAAGTTCGGACTGAACTTCCGAGAATTTACGGCCCATGAACCGCTTAATGGAGAAAATCGTATTTTTCGGGTTGGTGACAGCCTGACGTTTTGCAGTCTGTCCAACCAGACGTTCGCCGTTTTTGGTAAATGCAACCACAGACGGCGTGGTATTCGCGCCTTCCGCGTTCGGGATCACTTTAAAAGTTGTGCCCTCCATCACAGCCATACAGCTGTTGGTAGTGCCGAGGTCAATTCCAAGAATTTTGCTCATAGTAACAACCCTTTCCTTTTTAGGTTTCATTGTTTTCAAAAATTACGCTTTACATTAAGCATACCCCGTGCCAACTTTTTCAAAAACATATAAAACCTGCTGATTACCAGAATGTTCCGCCATATGCAACATCCGTCCGCCGGGCGGAACATGGTCTCCTGCCCGGTTCTTCCTGTGTCTCACTGTGTCAATCTGTCACAGCAAACGGGCATTCCGTCACAGAATATGAAACGGAGGACAGTCAAAATCAAAGCTGCGCCACTCCTCTTCCTCATAGAAAACCTTCATCAGAAACAAGCCGCAGGCGGGCGCAGTGTCCTTCGCCATGGAACGGTTGCGCGACGCCAGCATCTCCCCTACCCTTTCCGCACGCATACGGCCGCGTCCTACTTCCAGCAGTGCGCCGGTCATGCTCCGCACCATCTTGTAAAGAAAGCCGTTGCCGACAAAACACATACATGCCAGCGGACCGAACTGTTTCAGTTCCACTTTATAAAGACGGCGCACGTGGTCTTTCGTCGGATCCAGCTCCACAGTGAATGCGGAAAAGTCGTGACGTCCCTCCAGGGTTTTCATAGCTTCCCGCACGGCGTCGAACTGCGTGAATTCCGGCTGGTAACAGCTCCAGCGGGATGTGAACGGATTCAGGTCCCCCGTGTTGACCACATAAACATAGGCTTTGCCTTTGGCGGAAAAACGCGCATTGAAATCCGGGTCGGCATATTCCACGCTGCGGATACGGATATCGTTCGGCAGCAAACGGTTCAGGGCTTTTTTGATTTTCCAGTCCGGAATATACGGGCTTTCCGGCACTTCGAAAGAAACCGCCATGCCCAGCGCATGAACGCCGGAATCCGTGCGGCTGCTTCCCTGAATCCGGATACGGTCGGTATTGAACAGCCGCGACATGGTGTCCTCGATCACTTCCTGCACGGAGCGGCTGTTCGCCTGACGCTGCCAGCCATGATACCCCGTGCCGTCGAAACTCACTTCCATGCGGAAATTGCGCAACGGACGTGACTGTGTATCTTCCATCATATCGGCCGGTCCAGTTCATGACGCGCCAGCGGAGTGTGGACTGCGCCGTGTTTGGTCAATTCACTGCGGAACAAAGTGATTTCCGGAGCGAACGGTTCCGGCAGTTTCGGAATGTTTTCCGCCCAGTCCTTGAGACGTTTGAAATCCAGGTACAGCGGCGGACGCTTGAACCGTGCCAGCGTGATATGTGCCTGAAATTTACGGGCTTCGGGCGGCAGTCCAAGCACTTTCTGCACCACGGCATCGACTTTTTCCTTGAGTTCCTCCATGGCGTGTGAACACTGCATCCGCAGATGCAGACTCTGCGCCTTGCGTTCGCTGGGATTGAAGCCGTATCCCAGCGTGGTGAACCGGACCATCCGCTGATTGGCAAACCCCTGTTCGAACTCTTCAACCAGCGCATCGATTTTGTCCGCCGGAGTATCGCCGATGAAACGCATGGTCAAATGCAGTTCCTTCGCACCGTACCAGCGCCAGAACGGCAGTTCCTTTTCATATTGCACAATGGCACGCCCCAGTTCGGACGGCACACTCAAAGCCACAAACAGACGCTGCGGTTCATTCGTTTTTTTCATATTCAGAAATTCCTCTCTTTGCGATTGCGGAAATCAAATGTACGGAAAAAATACAAGGCGGCACAGGCCATTACGGCGCAGACCGGCGCCGCGGGATTCCATTCCGGCGGATAAAGCCGGAACTCCGGCGAAGTTACCGAAATCAGCTGTCCCAATGCAGCCAGCCCCCACCCCAGAGTCAGCTGCAGACATCCCGTATGATGCTGAAAGGATGCCGCGCCTATCCGGATCATGCCGGTCAGCAGCAGAAACAGTCCCAGCAGCAGGGAAGTCGGCGCCCGGAAAAAGAACAGCAGAAGCAGCAGAAAACCCAATCCGCCGTACCCCAGCGCCTGAAACGCCAGAGCCAGCGGACGTTCCGGCATGAATTTCCCGATCAGTGCTCCCGCGTTCCAGATCATCAGAATCAGACAGGCGGCACAGGCATATGCACTGAACACGGACATGACGGACGCCCGCGATGAAGCCAAAAACAGAACCGACAGGATCAATGCCGCCGTTTCCGGCAGATACGGGAAATTGCGCAGAATCACATGCGGCTCCGAAGCACGGCTCAGCTGACGGGTCCGCAGCAAGGCGGCAATCAGCACCGCCCCGATTCCCGCAAGAACCGTTTTTGTTTCATGAGGACGAACCAGAAGACAGGTCAGAAATGCCCCCGCTCCCCATGCCTGCGCCGCATATTCCTCCCAGGAAAGGAAATGCACTCCCGGACGCCGGAAATGCGACCGGGAAAATATTTTTTTGCGGATGGCGCGGCAATTGTCCAGGAACAGATAAATGACATACATGGACAGGACAATGAACCACGGGCTGCATACCTGCGGCATAATCCAGGGTGTCGAACAGGCACTCAGCCCCAGAATCAGCAGAGAACTGTTCCGGACTTTCGGCAGAAACGGACGCAGCAGCAGCGCGCATTCCAGCTCCCAGAACAGCCAGGTCATCGCCACCGAAAAATCCAGCTGCTGCAGGATGTCCTGAATCAGCAGTTGTCCGATGCCATACACGGCGCCGATGCAGAACAGCGCACATACAGACCCCAGAACATAATCCCGGAGCTGTCCCGGTTTCGGCAGCAGAATTCCGGCAAACGGCAGCAAGGCAAACACGCCCTGTTTCGGTGAAACTGCCCACAGTGAATAGCCTTCCTGCAGCAGCAGACAGCCGCAGAACTGCACCGCCAGCAGCAGCCATAAGCAGGAAAGCCGTTCTGTCCATAAAGCACGGCGGGTCAGGTCGGACGGCGGCAGAAACGGAGTCCGCCCCGGTGTCCGGTACGCAAACCAGCAGCCCGCGGTTCCCAGGCAAATCAGCGGAATGCCCAGCGCAACGGCGCAGAACAGCCGGAAATGCAGAAACAGCATCAGCATATACAGCGGGAAACTGCCGTACAGCAATGCGTCATAACGGGAACTGCCGTTCCTTCTGCAAACCAGACCGCAGACCATGCCGCAAAATGCGGCAGCTCCGGAAACATAAATCAGCCAGCCGGGCAAATCCGTCAGCAGATTCAGCTGCAGACGGCGGCTCAGATAAGTATCGGCCAGCACGCTGTCCAGCGCATTGCCCCAGATCAGCAGTTCCAGCGGCAGAAGCAGCGCAAACGCCAGCACATACAGAATTGTCGGCAGCTGCCGGTTCATGTATTCTCCTTGACAGTTTTCGCTGTCCCGCACCGGAACGCGGGACAGACAGCAGTCCGATGTCCGTCAGACATTCAGACCTTTTTCCTCGATCAGTTTTTCAGTCATTTTCTTCAGTGCGACCAAATCCATCTTTCCGGTTCCGAGAATCGGCAGACTTTCAATATGGTAGAAATTCGAGACCTTCGGAATCCAGAGATTGGTGATGTTCCGCGCCCGCATTTCTTCCACGATCTTATCCGGCGTGAGAGAAATATTGGTATAGAAAACCACCAGGGCCTCGCCTTTGGCAGGGTCCGGAATACTGGACACTGCCGCGACTTTTTCATCCTGATGCAGAATTTCGTTGATCGCGCATTCCACCAGTTCATGCGGAACCATTTCGCCGCCGATTTTGCTGAACCGCGAAAGACGTCCGCTCAAGGTGATGTAGCCATTGATATCCATGTGCCCGATGTCGCCGGTGTTGTACCAGCCGTTCTGAATGACTTCGCGGGTCAGTGCGGGTTCCCCCAGATACCCCTGCATGACCGTCGGACCTTTGACCACCAGCAGACCGTCCGTATCCGGCGGCAGCGGCTGCCGCGTAACCGGATCGACAATTGCCGCGCAGATGCCCGGCATGGCGGGTCCGATGCTTCCCGGTTTGCCTGCGGTTTTGCCCAGACTCAGCACCGAACTGCCGATGTTGATGGCAACAATCGGGGAAAGTTCCGTACAGCCATACCCTTCGATCAGGGCGCGTTCTCCTTTCACCGTGGAATCAAATTTGTTGGTAATGTCCATCCGCAGACGTTCCGCCCCGGTGATCGCCAGACGCAGACGCGTGAACACTTCGGGATCACAGCGGCGCAGATACGACTGCATGAAGGTCGGGGTTCCCAGCATGACTGTAACATTGTTCTCCAGACAGGCTTTGGAAATTGCCGTGCAGTCCAGCGGACTGGTTACATAAACCACCCGGCTGGTAATCATCAGCGGCAGCCATACGCCGCAGGCAAGCCCGAACGCATGGAACATGGGCAGGTTGCCCAGCACCACATCCTGTTTGGTCCACGCCACAACTTTGATGCAGGCGTTGATATCCGAATTGATATTGTGATGCGACAGCATGACGCCTTTCGGGATTCCCGTGGACCCGCTGGAAAACAGCACGGCACCGGTTCCCATCACATCGCGGTGCGTTACCGGAGAAATCAGATTCATGAATTCCTGATGCGGCAGCAGAGCCGCCAGCGCGAACATGCTGATTTTATCCCATTTGGTAATATCTTTGGCAATGTCTTCCAGATACACCATCTCCGGCATCGGTTCGAATTTCAGTTTTTCCAGGAATTTGCGGTTGGTGATGATATGAGTCAGACCCGCTTTTTTCACCGCCTGCCGGATCGAATCGCGCGTAGCAGTGAAGTTCAGAATCGCCGGGACTTTATCCGCCATCATCACACCGAGACACGCCACCGTGGAAACCGAAAGGTTCGGGAGCAGAATTCCCACATATTTGGTTTCCGGCGCAATGATTTTGCGGTATTTCCGGCTCAGAATCGCCGCCCCGACCAGCACCTGAAAACTGCTCAGCTGTCTGCCGCCGTAATCCACCAGCACTTTCCGGAACGGATGCCGTTTTGCGTTTTTCGCCACCTGATAATGCAGCGGACGTTCACTCGGACGCGGCAGCATTTCCGTTTCCGCCCCCAGTTCGGAAATCCGCTGACGGAGTTCAAACGCGGTCGTGCCTTCCGGGATCGGCTCACCGAATGTAACGGTTACCGGATGCGGTATTTCCTGCGGCAGACGGATTTTCAGTTTTCCGTAATAATAACTGAAAATACTTCCCCAGACCATGCCGATGCGGACCGGCACCACCGGAATTTTCATGTCTTCCGGTATCATGAAACTGTAACCGGAGGAAAATTCATCCATCAGACCGTTGCTTGTGATTTTTCCTTCCGGAAACACGCAGACCACCTCGCCGTCCCGCAAAGCCTGACGCACCGTGTCCATCATGGCTTTCAGCCGTTTGATGCCGCGCGGCACTTCGATGAATCCCATGAATTTGGCAAACGGATACAGGAACGGTATCCGGTAATAATCTTCGTGCATCAGAAAACGGATCCGGCGCGAAGTGCAGGCACTGATCATCAGACTGTCCACCAGAGACGCATGGTTGGACACCATCAGCACCGGACCGTGTTCCGGAATCTTTTCCGCACCCATCACCCGCAGACGGTACAGCGAATGGGTCAGAATCAGCACAAATGTCCGGAACGGCAGTTCCGGCAGCAGGAACATCCCCAGCAGCGTTCCCGCCAGCGTCAAACCTGCAAACGCAAGAAACAGACTGGCAGGTTCAAAAGCCGGCAGCGACAGCGAACGGACCCAGTCCGGCAGTTCCGTACTGTTTTCCGGCGCAGCTCCCGCCGTCAGCAGAAGCAGCAGAAACGAAAAGATCAGCATGGAGGCAAAGGACAGCTGATTGTTGACCGCCAATGCCGCACCGCGTTTTCCCTGATCGACCCACTGCTGGAAATAAGCACGCAGCGGCACAATGAAGAAACCGGCGCAGATGCCAGCCAGCAGCAGATACGTCAGCAGAACCGGATGCAGCACAACGGACGGCATATTCGCCATCGGCAGCCAAGGCGCGCCCGGATGTCCGCCAGCCAATGCCAGAAACAGCGACAATCCCAAACCGCCGGGGAGCGTGAAGCCCAGCTCAACCCGCCGTCCGGAGAACAGTCCGCACAGAAAACAGCCGACTCCCATGCCCAGCGCAGGCGCCAGCATCAGAGCCGTCAGTTCAATCTCTCCGGAATGCAGCACAAATTTGGCGTACAGCACGATCAGAGATTGAATCACCACACCCACCGAACAGAAAAACGCGTCGCCCAGTGCTGTTACCCACAAAGCGCGGGTCGCCGTCAAAGCCTTCCAGCCATCCCGAAGACTCCGCCACACCGACGAGGTTGCGGAAGAAGTCAGACGCCAGCCGGACGGAATCACCATCGTTGCGGCAATAAATCCGAATACCGAAAACAGGCAAAGCAGTTCACCGCAGCGGATAAAATTCCGGCCGCTCCATGACCACACCAGCGGCGCCGCACCCGCCCCCAGAATGGCGGCAATGAAAGTCAACATGCCGTTCAGACCGTTTGCCTGCGAAATTTCCGATTCCGGAAAAGTTTCCGGCAGGGTTCCGTTGTAGGCAGGACTGAAAAACGCCGACTGTGCGGTCATCAGGAACATCACTCCCAGCAGAGGCCAGCTGCCCCAGACCGGGAATTTGATGAAACAGACTGTTCCCAGCACCATGATCGCCAGTTCCGCCACTTTGGACAAAATCAGAATACTCCGTTTGGGCATCCGGTCTGCCACCAGTCCCGTAAGTCCGCCCAGCAGAATGAACGGCAGAACATAAGCCGCCGTCAGCAGAAAAATGAATTTCGCTCCCGCGAAATATTCCGGTTTTCCGTTGAATACCGTCAGAATGACAAACATCTTGAATGCGTTGTCGTTGAACACCCCGAAAAACTGGGACAGCACCAGCGGACAGATCCGCCGCGAATAACTCTCTATTGTTCTCATGAATTTTGCCTTTTTTTACCGGGAGCAAACCCTCTCCTCCCGAAATTTCGCTGTTCAGCGTTTTTTGGATACCGGAATCAGCAGCTTCTGTCCGACATAAATCGTCGGCTTGCTCAGCTTGTTGGCCCGGATAATATCTTTCACGGTTACTCCGTAAGCCTTCGCCAGCGCAGTCAGCGTGGTTCCGGCTTCCACCGTATGTTCTATGTAATCTCCGTTTTCTTCCGCCGGTTCACTGTTTCTCGGCCGGGAGGAACGCGGAGGACGATGTTCTGTTTTGCCGGACGGGACAGTCAGACTGTCCGCCAGACGGTTCAACTGGTTCTTGCGGGCTTCCGCATCCGCCGCGATCTGTTTGCGCAGCGCGGTCATTTCTTCCGACATTGAACGGAACTCCGCTTCCAGACGCGACACCCGCTGTTTCAGTTCGGAATTGGATTCCGCCAGCATGGCATTGTCATCCTGCATACTGCGAACCTGCTGCGCCAGACGTCCTACCAGATTTTCATAATACTGCACAGCTTCCTGGGTACTCCGAAACGGCACGCGTCCCCCCTGCCCCTGCTGGGCGCAGACAACTCCGGCAGCCATGACGGCTGTCAATCCCAATGCAATTCTGCGAATCATCATATACACACCTTCCTTATTCTGTAAACTTTTCTGCTTCAATCATTTTCATCTGCATCCACAATGCTCTTGCCTTCGGTGATGTCCTTCAGGTTTTCATCCAGAGCATTGGAAACAAACGGCAAATCTTTGATTTCCTCGTAATCCAGATCACGGCGGGCGCGGCGACCTCCGCTCAAAACCACGGTGCCGACGTCCTTATTTACAATCAGACGCGGCGAAGAATCGGATTTGATGCGGATTTCTTTTTTCTCCAGACGTCCCGTAACGTCATACTGGTAATAGGCAAAAACTTTCGGACTGGCGGCAACCAGCAGGTTCAGACGGCTCAGATCATCCACTGCACAGCGCGGCCGCAGATTCACGCCCAAATCCAACCCCAGACGCTTCACCAGATACACCCGGTCCTTGTCTTCAATGAACAGCACATACAGAAAATGTTTTCCCGTATTGTAAGAGACAATCCGGTAACGCCGGGTGGCAATGCCGGAACCGGAATCCTTGGTGAGATACTGCGGCACACCGACTGCGGTCTGCCAGATGTCCGTCCCCGTCACTACGGAAAACTGTGCGATATTGGATTCATACGCCGCTTTCAGCTGTGGATGCGAAATCACCGCCTTCAAGGTATACGGTCCAATCCGGCGCACATCGTAATAACGCGAAACATTGAACGTGAAAGTGCGGGTGGTTCCCGGCTGCAGAATGACGCCTTTCACGGGAGGTGTTTCCTTCGTCAGCAGCGGCGCATACCGTCCAGTACCGGTCGCCTGAATTTCAAACCGCAGACTGCCCCGCAATCCTTCATTTTCCCCGAAAGCCAGCGGATGACCGCTCACGTTGCGCATCGTAATCCGGATATACACCGGTTCGTATTGCAGATAATGCATCTGGGAAGTTTCCACCCGCAGCGCAATCTGCGCTTCTGCCCGGAACGGCAGGAAAAACATCAGTCCAAGCAGACACAATCCCAGAAAAACATGACACTTCTTCATTTTCCGGCTCCTTGTTTCAATAATTCAAAAACTGTCTCCGCCATTTTCCGCGGAGCGATCCTTTCATGACACTCTTCCGTTTCGCACTGTTTGCGGAAACAGCATACACAATCCAGTTCCGGACGCAGCACCCGGCTGTTCCGGGCATACGGTCCGGTCAGTTCCGGATCCGTCGGACCGAACAAAGCCGAAACCGGAGTCCCCGCTGCCGCCGCGATGTGCATCGGTCCGCTGTCATTGCAGAGCAGCACTTCCGAACGGCGGATCAGTTCCACCAATTCGCCCGGCGTCGTCTCCCCGCTCAAATCAACGGACGGAAATTCCGGAGCCGCCGACTGAATTCTGCTGCAAAGCATTTTTTCCGCCTTGCTTCCCAGCAGAATAAAATGAACCTGCGGCAGTTTTTCCGCCGTCCGTTTCAGCACATCCGCAAAAAATTCCGGCGGCCATTCCTTGGTTTTCCATCTCGCTCCCGGCGCAATGGCAATCAGTTTCATTTCCGGTGATATACCGTGCGCGGACAGCAGTTTTTCCGCACGGACGCGGTATTTCTCCACCACCGGCAGACGGTATTCCGGGCTGATCCCGGTCAGTCCGCTGAAATCTTCCATCATCGCACAGTTTTTTTCCACGGCATGATGAATCTGCGGCGGAACTTTCAGCTGTCTGGAATAGCAGAGTCGCGCCGGCAGCTCCCGTGCGGAAGCCGGTCCGTACACTTTGCCGCACCGGGCAAGACGCCCGATCAGCGCACTGCGCATAAGCCCCTGCAAATCAACGACAGCGTCATAGCGTTCCCGGCGCAGTTCCCGGAACAGTTCCCGGAATGCCGGAAAAAAAGTTGAAAAACGCCCCAGTTCTTTCCGACGGAAAAAAATCTTCCGCCGCACACCCGGCAGATAATCCAGCAGTTCAGAAAATGCCGGATGAATCACCCAGTCGATTTCCGGTGCAGGCGTCTGTTTCATCAGCGCATGAACCGCGGGGAATGCGTGAAGCACATCCCCCATACTGCTCGGCTTGATAATCAGAATCCGCATATATAATCCGTCCTGCACTGCTTTTCAGCAGTACATCAAGTTCCTTGTTCCAGCCGCGTGGCAAGGCGTTCCGGCAGACCCGCCGCCAGAATTTTCTCCTGTGCCGTCCGGATGTCATACGGAACCCGGTACCGGGTTACCGTGCGCAGATCCGAATCATAAACGGCAAATGAAGCACGCGGATCATGATTGCGGGGCTGTCCGACACTGCCCACATTCAGCAGATATTTATGTCCCGGTTCCAGCGAAATCGTAATGGAGTCGGAACGCCCGAACTGAGACGGCGGCACATTCCGCGCTTCCCAGCTTTCAATATCGGTGATCATCCGTTCGGAATACAGGGAAATCGGTTTTTTGCAGAACGCCACCGGCACGTGCGAATGCCCGATGAAACACAGCGGCGTAAACTGATACGCAAAATTGTCCGCCGCATGATGCACATCAAAAATATAACCCCAGCTGTCCGGACTGTCCAATGTGGCATGAACTGCCGTAACCAGAGTTCCCTTGATGGTCTGACGCATCGGCAGAGCCGCCAGCCAGGCACGGTCTTCCGGCGTCAGCTGGGATTTGGTCCAGATCACCGCCGCGCGGGCGTGCGGATTGAAACCTTCCATCGTGTCGTCTCCGCTGGCGGCATATTCATCATGATTGCCCTTCACAGTGCAGACCAGTTTCAGATTCCGCATGGTATCCAGACACTCTTTCGGATTGGCATTGTACCCCACAATGTCGCCCAGAGATATATATTCATCCACGCCGACTTCCTGACATTTCGCCAGAACAGCGGTCAATGCTTCCCAATTGCCATGCACATCACTCAATACAGCATATTTCATTTTTTTTCCGAACCTTGTTGATCATGCGGAAACCTTCCGGCCGCCGCTTGTTTCATTAATCATAATTTAACAATATAACGCTGTTTTCGCAATTCGCAAGCGGTAAAAACAGAAAATATTTTTTTTGTAACCGGGAAGACTGTTTCGCCAGATTTTCCTGTTCAGCAATATTCGCGAAAGATTCTTTCCAATTATTCTGTCATCCAGGGATATTCCGCTTTCAAACGAGGATTTTGATATATTCTGTTCCCGTTTGCATCCATATGCAACAGCAGAGCGCCATCTTTCCGAGAATAATACCTGTGCCGATTTCCGATAATTTTCACTTCCACAACCCGGTATTTTCTATCTTCACAAACAGCACATTCCAAAAAAACACCATGATGTTTGGATACAGACTTGATTCGACCGTCCGGCATAAACACCACATTGGAATAGCCGTAATTTCCAGCAGGAAAAATTTCAGAGTATGTATCGCGCCGCAATGTTCCATCCTGATAGAAATAATGACGCTGTCCGGAACTGCCGGATGAACACGAAATATCATATACCATTACAATTTCCAGCAGAACAACAACAGAATATATACAAAGAGCAAAATATTCCAACGTTACAATTCTATGAAAACGCCATTTCCCTATTTGACTATATTCAGAACTCTGCCGCTTGGGATCAATCAATACAGAATCGTCACTGAAACTTGGAAAATGAAAAATCATCCCGCCAGAACGAAACAGTTTTCTGGAAAATTTGTAAACTTCGAGTCCGGCACACGGCAAAGCGCACAACGTCTTCATCTGAACCAAACCAAAACGGAAGAATCCCCCGATCGTGACGATCCACATCAAGACCGGAATCCAAAGAACTGCGGATGTATAAATACCGTAAGCAACAACCAGCATTGTTCCTGTAAATATCGGCAGAGCCACAAAAAATATGGACATTATGTAAAAGCCCCTGCCGCCATTAAGCGTATGTCGCAAATCCCACATGGAAGCCGCCGTGATCACCGGATATTTTGCGACAAAACGTAAGCACAAAATTTGCAGATATGCAGTATAAGCGCAAATCATCAGCATCGAAAAAATAAATATTCCGGCATACCAAAACACAGGAGCCGTGGGTTGTCCGCAATTCAGCCAGTCAGCATACCTCATCCAATCAAAAACTGCCATTACGCACCTTGCAGATTCATTTTGCATCTTCTCCATTTTTTTCCGTCTATATTTCCGGCGGTTTTTTTCTCGGTATTTTCTGTCCTTCGCAGAGCAAAAAACGGAATCAATAACATTCCAATGTCATTTCTGCATTATCAAAACGGCAGGCGGCAAGATCCTCTGGTTTGATGGTAAAATAAATGCGTCCTGCATCCCCCCACATCCAACCGGGTCCGTCTTCATGATCATCGGAATCTAACTGCAGCAGAAGAATCTGCTCTTTATCTATCTCACATGCCTGAGTTTGAATCCACAAAGGCTGTCCAAGCAACTGGTGACGATCCGTCTCCTCTCCCACGCGGTACGCATCGGAAAGGGCTGATTCAAAAACTTGAAACTTGATGAAAACTTCCTGAAAATCTTTGCTTGGTTTATCCGTCCGCATCCGCGGAGTCTGAGATGGCGTAAGTTCGGTATAAACAATTTTCCAAAGTTTCCGATCCGACGGGTAAAGTCCCCATGGCATTTCTTCAATATCATAAAAGAAGTAAAGCATCCCATGATCAGGAAGCCCCAGCCCGGGCGGCAAATTCTCACAACAGAATTGAGCCAGCAGATCCAATTCCTTTCCCTGAGGATTTTTGGGCCATTCAACACCATCCGGCAGATTTGGATTGCCGCTGAGTTTATTCAGACTGCGCTCCGGGTTTTTAAGTAGGCGGATTCCTGTTTTGGGCGGAAACAGTGCATCATCCTCACGCCCATATTTATCCGACTCAGAGATGATGTTGTCAGGGGTAATCCCATCCCGTGAATCTCCTCTTGAAACGAATGTCAGTTTCTTATCCATGATTTTGCCATCGGAGTTAACATCCATTGCGGAGAACTGGCTGTTATCATATTTTATGCAAATTCTCCGTCGGCAGTTTTCCGGTCCGGCGGATTCATCTTCCATATCTCTGCGTTTCGGCGATATTCCCGGCACATAAACAACAGTTGCCATTGATTTCCAGAAAATGAACCTGCGTATTTGTACGCGATCTCCTATTTGAATTGGAATCCCATCATGGTAAGTAACTGTATTCATAAATTGTTGTTCCTTTGAGTTAAGCAGAGGCTTCTGCTGGGCGACAGGAACAATATATCAGGAGTCAAAAAACTTTTCAATCCGATTTTCAACAATTCAGAATATTTTTTCTGAGAAAACACGGCAGCATAAAAAACGCCCGTCAAGCCAGCTCAAAACGGGAACTGCTGTTTTTCAGAATTCATCATTCCGCAGATGCGACTGCCAAAAGTCCGCAGCTGTGAAAACAAATATTCTGATTTTTTTCTGATTTCCGCTTGCATTTTCCCAAAACAATAATATATTACAGAATCATCCAAATAGCGGGGTAGAGCATTGGTAGCTCATCAGGCTCATAACCTGGGGGTAGTTGGTTCGATTCCAGCCCCCGCGACCAAATATTCCAGGACTTGCTTTACGGCAAGTCCTTTTTTGTCCCGTTTTTCTGCTTTTTCCCCCTGTCCGAAACTTGCTTTTCACTCTGAAATATTGTATAATACCCTCTCAACCGGAAGGAATTCAACCATGACAAACCTCTCTGACAAAAAATTTCATGATCCGCTGAAGGTAGTTTCCTTCGGGGAAGTGTTGTTCGATATCATCGACGGGAAACCGTATCTGGGCGGCGCTCCGCTGAATCTGGCGGCGCATCTGTGCAAGCAAGGCGCACAGACGGCGCTGATCTCCGCTGTCGGCAGCGATGAACTCGGCGGGATGGCTCTCCGCCAGATCCGGGACATCGGACTGGACACCGGCGCCATTGCCCAGCTCGAAAACTATCCGACGGGTACAGTCGTCGCCACGCTGGATGAGAACAAGATTGCATCCTATGATTTCGCGGCGGACACGGCATATGATCACATTCCAGCCGCTGATATTGATCCGGATATTGATCTGTTCTGTTTCGGCACACTGGCACAGCGTTCGCCGGAATCACGCAATTCCCTGCGCCAACTCCGCGAAAAACTGAACTGTCTGTTCTTCTATGATGTGAACCTGCGTCAGAATTTTTATTCCGCTGAAATCATTGAAGAATCACTCCGGGCGGCAGACATTGTGAAACTGAATGAAGATGAGTTCCCGGTTCTCGCCGCAATGTTCAATCTCCCGGATGATCCGGAAGCATTCCGCCGGCACTTCGGGCTGACTCTGGTTCTGCTGACTCTGGGACCGGACGGCTGCGATCTTTATGCGGAGGAAGGGAAAATCCATTCGCCGGCATTTCCGGTGAAAGTGGTAAGCACGGTCGGCGCGGGCGATTCGTTCAGCGCAGCATTCCTTTATCACTGGCTGAACGGCGCGTCGCTCAAACAGGCTCTGACCGAAGGAAACCGTCTGGCGGCAAGGATTGCCGGACAGGCGGGCGCAATCTGAACCGCTGAAAAAAACGGGTTCCGGCAAATCTTAAATCTTATGTTCCGAACCCGTTTTCAGCATTTTTCGTTCATTGCGATCAGAATCCCATGCTTGAAATCACGCGGGATTCTTTGGAATGACAATCGTAAATATCGAACCTTTTCCGGGAACGGATTTCAGCTGAATCTGCCAGCCGTGCGCCCGGACAATCGCCTGGACCAATGCCAGCCCCAGACCGTTTCCCTGCAGATGACGGCTGGCGTCACTCCGGAAGAAACGCTCAAACACATGCTGACAGTCATTCTCTGAAATTCCGCAGCCGGTATCCTGCACCAGAAAACGGATTTCGTTCTCCTGCTCCTCCGCCGCGACTCTCACCGAACCCTGCGCGGTGAATTTCAAGGCATTTTCCAGCAGGTTCGAAAACACACGCTGCAATTTGTTTTTGTCCGCCTGCACCATCAGCGGATGTTCCGGCAAATCCAGCTGGAACGAGAGTCCTTTTTCCTCAAACGCGGGCTGCATGAATTCGCAGAAATCCCGCAGCTGTTCCGTCAGGTCAATCTGCACCTTGCATATTTCATCGGGACGGGAATTGGTGTGGGAGATATCCATGATGGTGTTGACCAGATTTTTCAACCGGGAAGTTTCCTCGGCGACGGATACGCAGACACTCCGCACCGGTTCCGCCAGTGTTCTGTCCCGCAGCAGCAGTTCCACAGTTCCGGCAATCCGGGTCAACGGTGTCCGCAGATCGTGCGCCACATTGTCGGACATCATCTTGATTTCCTTGAGCAGATTTTCCGTCCGCTCATTCATGGCATTGAACGTTTCCATCAGTTCCCGGATTTCGCGGTCGTTGTCCGGCAAATCGGCAATGCGGTAGCTGTAATCCCCGGAAGAAATATGATTCATGGCAAGGTTAGTCTGCTTAATGCCGCGGATAAACCGGCGGGCGATCAGCCAGGCGGCGCAGATTCCGATCAGTGTAACTTCCGTCAGCATACTGAAAAACAGCAGAATGTAATGATTCCGCAGAGCATCGCGGGGCTGGACATTCCGTCCCAGAATCAGCGTCCGCCCGTCCGGAACGGGGAAACGCAGATAACGGAAATCCCCGATTTCGACAGGAGAGGAACGCACCATCCGCAGCACGGCTTCCAGCTGTTTGCTCTGTTTCGGCGGACGCAATGCCAGATAATCCGAACCGTCCTGATTCAGAATGACTGCGGTCAGGTTGTCCTGTCCGCGCGCCTGAATAGTCCAGGCAAGATAATTTTTCAGACGCGGCAGATTGTTCAGCGGGCTGAATTTACGGGAATAAACCGAATTGCCGTCCTGTACCCGGAATTCATAGAATCCGCCGCGGTAATGAACACATGCCGTGTAATAATCCTGTGATCCGGGTTCACTGAAAGGGTATTCCAGCCGGGGAGTCCGGTACACAAACAGAATCTCCGCGCCGGGATACCGGTGTTCCAGAATCATGCGGTCCGGTTCCGGATACTCTTTTTCGGTAAGCAGTTCATTGAGCTGGTCGTAACGCGCACCCATGGCGTAGATGCCGATGGCGCGGACAGCGATCTGGCGCAAATCGGCATCCGCATTGGCATTGACAGCGGACATCAGCAGGTATCCGGTCAGCAGAAACACCACTGCGCCGGAAAAGAAAAAGAGCAAAGCAAACCATAGAGCCAGCCGCACTTTCAGAGAAAAGCGCAGCGGCTGTTTTATGCGGATGTCATTCCAGGACATAACCGACTCCGCGCACCGTATGGATCAGCTCCCGGTCAAACGGTTTGTCGATTTTTTCCCGGAGCTTGTACATCCGGGTTTCCACTATGTTGGTCTGCGGGTCAAAATTGTATTCCCAGACATGCTCCATGATCATGGTCTTGGTAACTACGCGGCCGGCATTGCGCATGAGGTATTCCAGCAGGTCATATTCCCGCGGAGGAAGGTCGATGCGCTGACCGGCGCGCACCACTTTCCGGGTCAGCAGATCTATATTGAGATCCGCCACGGAAAGAGTGGTCGGTTCCGCACTCATGGAAAAACGCCGCAGCTGCGCCTGAATGTTGGCAAGCAGTTCGGTTACGGAAAACGGTTTGGGCAGATACAGGTCGCCGCCGGCATGAAGACCGCGCACCTTGTCATCCAGCGAAGTGCGCGCGCTCAGGATAATCAGCGGAACCGTGATTTTCGCCCGGCGGATTCCTTCAATCACGGAAAAGCCGTCGATCACCGGCAGCATGATGTCCACAATCCCCAAATCGAAAGACTCGGTTTTTGCCATGGACAGCCCCGCCTGCCCGTCTTTTGCGTACAGCGTGGTATAGCCTGCCTCCTTCAATGCCTTCAGCAGAAAGTCCGCAGTCTTGCGGTCGTCTTCGATCACCAGTATTTTCATAAAAACCAGACCTTTCCATTCAATCTGTTCCGTATTTCCGATAGTGCTGAATACGATGCGCGGGAAAGATTATTTTTTCTCCAGATTCAGCACTTTGCGCATGAACTGTTCCCCGTTCATGAATCCGAGCGAACCTTTGGGAGCCTGTGCTTCGGAATAGGACATGACCGAATCCGGCGTGATATGTTCGCCGCAGATGGCAACCGGAACCGGAGTTCTGGTATGTTTGCGCAGATGCAGGGGAACCGGGTGATCCGGCAGAATGGCGAAGGTAACGCCTTTGCCTTCCAGAGCTTTCATCACGGGCGCGACAATCCGGTTCTCGAACTCGGTGATTGCCTGCATTTTGAGCTTGAGGTCGCCCAGATGCGAGCATTCGTCGATGGCTTCCAGATGAACATAGACCATGTCATGATTCTTCAGAGCGTCCAGCGCAGCCTGTGCTTTGCCTTCGTAGTTGGTGTCAATGAATCCGGTTGCTCCGGGCACATGCACCACGTCCATGCCGGCACAGCGGGCAATTCCGAAAATCACATCCACGGCGCTGATCACCGCACCGGTTTTCCCTTCATACTTTTCGGAGAAAGACATGAAATGCGGCTGTTTGCCCGGACTCCACGGCCAGATCATGTTGGCGGGAACTTCACGGTCTTTATTCAGCGGATGCGCCGAAAGGAAGGCATAGCTTTCTTCCATGAGACGGGTCAGAAATTCCACCGTATGCGCGGCTTCCGGAGAATTGTCCTTCGCTTTCAGACGCAGATCCGCAACCGCTTCGTCCTGCGAGGAATCCGGCTTGAAGTAATCAATGTTCGCACTGAACTCTTTGCCGTGAAGGACCAGCAGATTGCGGTAGCTCACGCCCGGATGAAACGTAACTTTTTCACTGCCGAAGCGTTCCTGCAATGCCTTCATCAGCGGCACGGAAACATCGTTGGAAATGTGTCCGGAAGAATAATCTTTGAGAATGCCGTCCTTCACATTGACCAGATTGCAGCGCCAGGCAATATCGTCCGGACCAAGCTTAATACCCTGTGCGACCGCCTCGATCGGTCCGCGTCCGGGGTAGTACTGCGCCAGAGAATAGCCCATCACCGACATGTTGGCGGCGTCGGAGGAAGTGGGGAAACCATCCGGCAAAGTCAGAAACGTTCCGGATGCGCCGCGCGCCGCTATCTTATCCATCCACGGGGTTTCCGCGGCTTCCAGCGGGGTTTTTCCTCCCAGCTCGGCAACCGGTTCATCCGCCATGCCATCCGCAAGAAATACAACCGCTTTGCCGCGGTACTGTTCGTCATTCATTTTCAACTCTCCATTGTTCTGTTGTTTTTATTCTGGCATAATATAGCATAAGGACAGGCATTGTCAACAGGGACAAGCCGGATTTTGATATGCAGCTGCGGCTGTTTCTGCGGCGGAACCTGCCCCGAAGACCAGCTCCGCGGGAATGGCGGAACGGAAAGGCTCGCCGCGGGAGGCATACCCTTCCCTCAGCCAGCGCTGAGCTTCCAGATACAGTTTGCCGTACTGCTGACGCAGCATCCCGATTCCATTGTATTTGACCAGCGCCGGCTGATAATCAAACGTCAGCAGAAAATAATCCCTGCCAGGCGTCATTCCATACATGTGCCCGACAGTTACCAGCGGAACGGTCAGGCGGGAATCCAGCACGACTATGCCGCGGGGCGGTTTGCCGGAAGCAAACAGACTCCGTCCCGTTTCCGAAACCTGGGCAGGCAAGTCGCGAACCGGAAACACATGCAGACGGTCCGGGCTCAGCGGAATGGACAATGCGGCGGCAGATTCATAAAAAGCAATCAGCCGGTCCGCCAGATACGGCATGGAAAGATCCGCACAGCCGGAAACCATCGCGCAATCCGTTCCCGCAATCTCCCGAAGCCAGCCCATGCCTTCCCGGATGCTCGCCGCCGTATCCGTGGCGGCAAAATTGCAGTTCGGATAATTCCGGTTGATCAGCAGCTGCGGCACTCCGGAATGTTCCAGATGCCGCATTGCCCACAGTGAAGCGATTTCCGGCATGACCCAGATCACCGCCGCTCCCGGATGCGCCACAATATCACTGTAACGCAGCAGATCGCTTTCCCGGATCACCCGGACATCAATACGGGATTCCAGGTCCGGAAAAAACAATTCCCGGATCGAACGGTCGGAATACTCATGTGCCATTCCTCCGGACACCACAAACAGCTTCGGCGGCACGCCCGGCACCGGGTCATCCGGCTGAACCGCAACCCGCGTGGCTCCGCCCTGGTTGGAAACCAGACAGCCCTTCTGTTTCAAGGCGGTTATCGCGCGTTCCACCGTGTTGCGCGAACAGTGGTATTTCCGGCAGAGCTGATTGCGCGAAGGAATCGGTTCCCCCGGTTTGTACCGTCCCGCCCTGACTTCATTCAGTATCATATCCTGAAGCATCTGCGATTTGTTCATGTCTCTGTTCTCCTTGCAGACCATAGTTTACCGTTCTTTCGGCAGAATATCAAGCCGAAAAAACAAAAAACAGGAAAAGAAGACAAGTTTTCCCATGGAAAAACGGATAAAAAGTATTGCAGAACTCCGGAACATGAGATAAGTTACTGAAAGAACAGCTATCAGAACTTTTTACTTTTTCGGAAAGGAACAGTCATGAAAGAAATAAAATGCGGAATCATCGGCAACGGGGTAATCGCTCCGGTTCACCTGGAAAGTTATCGCAAAATCCCCGGTGTAACCGTCAAAACCCTCTGCGACATCATCCCCGGCAAAGCGGATGCCATGGCGAAAAAGTATGATGTCCCCTGCACCTGCACCGACTATCTCGAACTGCTCCGCGACCCCGAAATCGACTGTGTCAGTGTCTGCACCGACCATGCCAGCCATGCGCAGATCGTCGCCGATGCCCTCGATCACGGCAAACACGTCATCTGCGAAAAATGTCTGACCGCCACCGATGCCCAGCTGGAAATCGCGCTCGCCGCCCACAGACGGCATCCGGAACTGGTCTTCGCCGGAGTGTTCCAGCACCGCTTCGAACCGTCCAACCGTCTGCTCCGCAGCATGATTCAGGACGGCAAATTCGGAACCATGCTGACCGCTTCTCTCCATGTGGCGTGTCTGCGGACCGATGAATACTACAACAGCGATCCGTGGCGCGGAACCTGGGCGCAGGAAGGCGGCAGTGTTCTGATCAACCAGACCATCCACCATTTCGATCTGCTCCGGTTCTTCCTCGGCGAAATTGATTCTCTCTGCGCTTCCTGGTCGAATATGGTCCACCGGGAAACCATCGAAACCGAAGACACCATCAATGTCATTCTCAATTTCAGGAGCGGCGCCCATGTAACTTTCTGCGCCACATCCGGCTGCAAACCCGCCCCCTGGCGCAGCGGCTACACTTTCGCGGGAACCGACGGCTATCTGGAATACACCGAATTTCAGCCGGTATTCGGCAAATTCACCGATCCCGACACCGACAAATCCTTCATGCAGGCATTCAAGGACAGTGCGGAAGCCTATAAACTTCAAGCAGGCAAAAACTATTACGGCTCCGGACATCCCGCCCAGCTGGCGGATTTCATTGATGCCGTCCGCAATGGCCGCGCTCCTTATGTAACTGGAGAAGAAGCCGCCGGAACTGCCCGCGCGGTTCATGCCTGTTATGAATCCGAACGCACCGGGAAATGGATTAAACTGTAATTATTCTCAACAGAAAATAAAGGAGTTCACCTATGTTTCTTACCGGTTTTGCAGATGAAGCCTCCCACGATTTCGCTTTGCAGATCAAAGCAACCAAGGAACTGGGCTGGAAATTCATCGAAGCACGTCTGATCGGAGACGAATTCATGGCAAATATTTCCGACGAACAGTTTGAACAGGTCTGTTCGCTGCTTCAGGACAGCGGCGTCCGGATCAACTGTTACGGCAGCGGCGTCGCCAACTGGAGCAAACAAGCCCGCTCGGATGAAGATTTCGAAGCCACAAAACAGGAACTGCTCCGCGCCATCCCGCGGATGCAGCGGCTCGGCATCAGAATGCTCCGCGGCATGAGCTTCAAAAATGCCGAAGATGAACAGTTCGACAGCCCGGAACTCGAAGCTATCATCTTCCGGAAAGTCGGCGAACTGGTCAAAATCTGTGAAGACAACGGCATCATCTACGGTCATGAAAACTGCATGAACTACGGCGGACAGTCTTACGTCCACACGCTGCGTCTGCTCGACCATGTCAAAAGTCCGAACTTCAAACTGATTTTCGACACCGGCAATCCGACTTTCACCTTCCGGCGCATCGGCAATCCGCCGTACCCGCTCCAGAGTTCCAGAGAGTTTTACGAAAATGTCCGCGAATTCATCTGCTACGTCCACATCAAGGATTCCGTCTCGACCATCCAGCCGGACGGCAAAGTGAAAACGGTGTTCACGTATGCCGGCGAAGGCAGTGGCGACATCCCCTGGATTGTAACCGATCTGCTCAAACGCGGTTACGACGGCGGTTTCTCCATGGAACCGCATGTGGCGGTGGTTTTCCACGACAACGAAGATTCCGGCGACAAGGAACTTCTGGCGCAGAAAAAATATCAGACCTATATTGACTACGGCCGCCGTTTTGAAAAACTGCTGGCGGAATGCCGCAGAAATGCAGGCGTGAACGCCTGATTCAAGACCGGAAAAAACGGCACTGTTCAAAGCGGACAGCGCCGTTTTTTCATTTTAAAATTTCAGTCCGTGCCGCTGCTCTGTATCATGCCCCAATCGTAATTATTATTCCCGGTTTCACGGATGATGAATTTTTACGGACGTGTGCGTCCCGATAATCCGGGCATATTCCTTTATTTTTTCCGCAGGGACAAAGTCTGCGTGAAAAACTTCGGAACGCCCCAGATGTCTGCTCTTGCTTTCCCCCAGCGGATGATACGGCTCCAAATCGATCCGCCGGACATGATGAAGCGATTCCGCCAATTCCGCAATATGGAGCAGATCCTCATCCCGGTCATTGATTCCGGGAACAAGCGGACAGCGAAGAACAATTGCGGCGCCCGCGGCATCAATGCAATACAGGTTTTCCAGAACGGGTCCGGCAGAAACTCCGGTCAGACGCAGATGGGAATCCGGAGCTGCTTTCACATCCCACAGCCAGAGATCAACATACGGCAGCAGAGCGGAAACTTTTTCCTTTGAAGCATAGCCGCATGTTTCCACTGCCGTATGAATCCCTTCCGATTTGGCTCTCTTGAGAAGAGCCAGGGAAAACGCAAAATGAGCCAGCGGCTCTCCGCCGGAAAGGGTAACTCCGCCGCCGGAATTTTCATAAAAAAGACGATCCGCGAGAACCTGCCGCATCACTTCGGAAACACTCATGAGCCTTCCCGTGTTTTCCAGCGCGCCCGTCAGACATGCCTCCGCGCATTTTCCGCATTTGATGCAATGCGTCCGTTCAAAAGAATGGACCCCATCCCGGAACACATGACAATGCCGCGGACACGGGACAGCGCATCTGCCGCAGGCGGTGCATTTTTCCGGCATGAAGAAAATTTCCGGCTGAAATGACTGTGATTCCGGGTTATGGCACCACAGGCAATGAAGCGGACAGCCCTTCATGAAAACGACGGTCCGGATGCCCGGTCCGTCATGAACGGCAAATTTTTCGATGTCAAAAACAACTGTGTTTTCTTCCTGCATTGTACAAAAACCCCCTTTTCAACGGATCAGATTCTCCCGCCATACCGACGGAGGAATGCCATACTGTTTCCGGAAAAAACGCGACAGATAAAACTCAGAACTGAAATGAAGGGCATCCGCAATTTCCTTCAAGGAAAAATCCAGCGACAGGTATTCCACGACCCGGCGTCCCAGTTCCTGACAGATCACCTGGTGCGGCGGCACACCGAAGTTCTTCTTGAAACTGCGCGAAAAAACATCCTGGCGCATATTGCAGAATTCGGCAAGCTCCGCAACCCCGATCCCGGCAGATACATTTTTCCGCAGATATTCCAGAACGCCCGTGAATTTTTCCTGTCCGCGCATCTGTTCCGCGCTCAAATCCGGCAGGAACTCCGAACAGATCTGCATGATTTCCGTTTTCAGGCAGAAAGCCGCCGCCGCGGAATCCTTGTCCGCAAGCAACCGGCGGATCCGGCGGATTCCGGCTGGATCATATTTCATCATGCAGGGAATTTCCTTCGTGAACACATCGCATCCGGGACGGTACGTCAACTCGAAATGACAAGTCAGCGTCCGGGTTTTCATGCTCCGCTCGAACCGGATCAGGTTCCCCTTCGGCAGAAAATAAAAAAAACCGGGCTGAAACGGCAGAGTCAGTCCGCGTTCCGCATCCCCATAGGAATCACCTTCCCCGCACTCCAGGGAAAAAGATAGAATATTCCGGGGATAGCGCAAGGTCTGATGAATTTCGTGCGCCAGACAATCGACATAGTCCACGTCCAGGGCAAACAGTCCGATACGCTGCTCTATGTCTGTACGTCTTCTGGAATCTATCATAAAAGTATATCCTTTTTTCAGTTTAATCCATGTAAAACCGGCATATCCTGCATTAAATTAATATATCATGAAACACGGAAAAAGCAAATGGAGCAGCAGAAATGACGGAAATTTCAGAATTGCAGAATGAATACACGCAGTGGTATGCGCAGCGTTATCTCCGGCTTTGGAATAACGGCGTCAGCCCTCTGTGGGAGATCATGGACCGGGAATCCGCGGAACATCCGGAATGGACTCCGCAGGAACGCAAAACGATGCAATATGAAGTCATAGCGGAAAACTTCACGCCGGTTCTTTTCAAAAATTCTCCGTTCTTCTTTGAAACCGGACTGCGTTTTGCGGAACACCGCGGAACTCCCGACTGGGGATTGCCCGGTTCATGGATGACCTGCCGCAACAATCAGCTGGTCGAAAACACCGCGCCGGAAGAATGCCGGCAGTATCAGGCATGCGGAGCTGCGGGAATTCATCTCTGTTTCAATTTCTGGGATTCGCATCACCATTCCACCAATTCCACCAACATCATTCAATACGGGCTGAAATACTTTGCGGATATGGCGCAGGCGGAGCTGACCCGTTGCCATACGGAGGAAGAGCGTATTTTTCTGCAATGCGCCATCCGCGGCGCAAAAGCCATGAAGCGCATCGCGGAACGCTTTGCGGAAGAAGCACACCGGCGTCTCATGAATGCGGAGAATGAACAGGAACGGAAATTTCTTTCCATGATTGAATCCGCGGCACGGAACGTCCCGTGGAAACCCGCCGCAACATTTTACGAAGGACTTGCCGTCATCCAGTTCCTGTATGAAGTTGTCGGTTCGCTGGAAGGAAACGGGCTTTCCGCCTGCGGCCGCCCCGACTATGTTCTCGGACCGCTTTATGAACAGGATCTCCGGGAAGGCAGAATCACTCCGGCGGAAGCCGGCGATCTCATTGCCCGTTTCCTCTGTTTCACGGATTGCCGGTACGACAAATACGGCAGCTGGGATCAGGCGTACAATTCCCAGGAAAACGGCACGGCTCTGAGTCTCGGCGGATACGATGAATCAGGAAACACGGTCTGCAATGAAGTTACGATGATGTTCCTGCGCATTCATCGCGAACTCAACCTGCTGTTCCCCAAAATCCAGGCAAGAATCACCCGGAACACGCCGCAGCGTTTTCTTTCGGAACTCAACCGGAACTGGCTGTCCGGCCGCAATGTCATTGCGCTTCAGAACGATGAAGCGGTCATTCCCGCACAGATCGCCGCGGGGAAAACGTTTGCCGATGCCTCCCACTACACCATCGGCGCATGCTGGGAAATCATCGTGGAAGGATATGAACACTCCGCAGGAGCAAACTGTTACTTCAACCTGCTCAAAATTCTGGACATGTCCATTCATGAGGATCCGGACACGGAACAGAAAACGGGGGCGGTCTGCGCGAAGCTGGATTCCTGCCGGTCTTTTGACGAAATCTATGAAACTTATCTGAAGAACGTGCTCCGTGAAATCCGCCGGATGTGCGGTTCCATACGGAAACTCGGCAGCCTCTGGCCGCAAGTCAACCCTTCCCCGGCCTATTCAGCCTCCATGTTCGACTGCATCCGTGAACACAAAGATTATACGGCAGGCGGCGGACGTTACAATCCTCATGCGCTGCCGCTGGGCGGATTCGCCAACACCGTCGACTCTCTGCTGGTCATCAAAGAACTTTGCTTTGACCGGAAAATCTGTCCGTTTGCCGAACTTCTCGACGCCGTCCGCAGGGACTGGAACGGGGCGGATGAACTGCGGCATCGCGCACTCTCCTGCCGTTTTTTCTTCGGCGACAGCCAGCCGGAAAGCATGACGCTGGCAAGACGTTTGTATTACGACATTTACCATCATACCCGTGATTTGGAAAACGAACGGGGAGGTCCGTTTCAGCTGGCATTCTACATGGCATGGGAATATCTTTCCTGGGCGGATAAAGTGAAGGCAACTCCGGACGGACGCCGGCGCGGAGATGTCATTGCAAACGGCATCACGCCGTCCCGGACACACCGGGGCATGGCGTTGACCAGTGTCCTTTCCAGCGTGGGAGGTCTGGATCTGACCATGGCTCCGGCAAATGCCAGCCTGGATGTCTCTCTCCCGCTCGGCGGACTGAATGATGAAATACTGTCCGCGCTGGAACGCTCGTTTGTCGCGGCAAAATGTATGCAGATGCAGCTGAACTGCGTCTCGGCGGACGAACTCCGGCTTGCCCGGAAAGAACCGGAAAAACACCGGGATCTTTTTGTCCGCATCTTCGGTTTTTCCGCAAGGTTCGTTCTGCTGCCGGAAAAATGGCAGGATGAAATCATTTCCCGTTACAGCTACAATATATAAATGTGAAAGGATGAATCATGAACGAATCGACTCCGGAACTGGTCCGGATTGCCGCGCAGTATGATATTGCCGGCGATCAGGTCGTTTCTGCAATCGCCAGCCCGGCGGAACTTGCCGCAAAACAGAAATACTGGAAACAGGAATTCCTGGAACTCATCGGCGGTCTTCCGCAGGAAAAAACACCCCTGTATGCGGAATCGAAAGGCATTTCCGGATATGAGGGATATACCGTTGAAAAAATTCTGTTCCAGTCCGCACCCGGCGTTTATGTAACCGGACTGCTGTACCTGCCGGACTCCGCGCAATTCAAAAAACCGTATCCGGCTCTGCTCATTGTGCATGGTCATTCCGATTTCGGAAAAACCTTTCCGCAATATTCCGCCATGGCGATTGCCGCCGTCAAGGCCGGATTCGGAGTCTTTGCTCCCGATCCGGTCAGCCAGGGAGAACGTTTCCAATGTTCCGGTGCTTACCCCCTGGAGCGACTCTGCGGTGGAACATGCTTCGCTGGGCGCACGTTCATGGCTGGTCGGCTGGAATTTCGCAAGGTTCCGCATCCATGACGGAATCCGCGCCGTTGATTTCATGGAAAGCCGTCCGGAACTGGATATGTCGCAGCTTGCCGTAGCCGGCAATTCCGGCGGGGGGACCATGTCCGTATATCTGCAAGCCCTGGACGAACGCATCCGGAACGCCTGCCCGAACAGCTATGTTTCCTCGCTGCGGGAAGTGATCCGGGAACGCGGAGTCCATGACGCGGAACAGTTCTTCTTCGATCAGCTGCCGCGCGGTTTCAATCATGCCGTTCTGCTTGCCATGGGACAGCCCCGCGTCAATATGCTGGCCGGCGCCAGACATCAGGATTATTTTCCGATGGAAGGGACCCGTTCGACTTTTGCTGTGCTGAAGAAACTGCACGGAAAACTCGGATTCACCAACGGTCTCGGCATGTATTCCTGCGATGGCGAACACGGCTGGGCAGTATCTTCCAGAACAGCGGCGTTAACTTGGCTGCGTCATTTCATCAAAGGGGAAAAAACACCGTTCGACGCACAGGAAAACGGTTCTTTTGCCCTGGATGAAAACCTGCTCCGTGCCATTCCGGATGTCGAACAGATCCCGCCGCTCCCGCATGAATGCGGCAGAGTCACGGAATCCGGACAAGTCCGCGATCTACCCGGCTTTCATTCTCTGTATGACATCATCCGGGAAAGAGCGGAAGAGCTTGCGGCAAAACGGATTCCGCCGCATCAGCGTCCGGCGGAACAGATCCGTGAAACAGTCCGCCGGCGAGCCGTGATCCATCCTCTCAACGCCCTGCCGCCGGAACCGGAACCGCATCATCATCAGTTTCAATGGTGGTATCTGAACGGGACGGAAGGTTTTATGGTTGAACAGCATGCCGCTCTTCTTGCCGCGGAAGGTAAATCCCTGGTCGGGATCCGGGCGGAAGCCATTCTCCGCAATTCGCTGAAAAAAATGGCGGACAATGGCGGAAAGCCGGTTCCGCTGGAAGCCGGCGGCATGATGTGCATTGCCGCCGCACATGCATATGCGGCGGAACCGCAGCTTTTTTCTTCGGTTTCCCTGACCAATCCGCCGCCGTCATGGCTTCAGATGCTGCAAAATCCTGATCCGCGGAAGGATTCGCTCGCGGCGGCAGTCTGGGGTGCGCTGGAAGAATACGACTGGACGGAGCTGGTCCCCGCCGGAGCATTCAAAAAATAATTCTTCACCTGCCGGTCCGGTTGTTTTCCGCAGCCAGACCGGTCATATAATTATCGATCACCGTTTCCGCTATCCGGTCATGGCGGTATTCATTGCGGAAATGCAGAGTCGTTTCAAAGGGCTTCCCGTTCAAACCGGCAAAAAATACGGCTTTGGAACGAATCCGTTCCGGACGGGCAGAGTTCACACCTTTCACATACAGCTGAACCGAGCCGTCGGCAGCGGCAGAAAACTGAAAGTCTGCCGGCAAAGTGCGGTACGGTACAAAAATTTCATTCAGCTTCTTGCCGTTGTCCAGAAAAACGCAAATCAGCTGGTTGGATTTTGCATCATGAATGATCTTCAGTTCAAACTGCTGTTTCGCTTCAGAAAAATGAAATGACAGGGATGAACTGTTGCGCTCCAACCGTCCGAAACTCTGAATCCGGAGTCCGGTGGTAAACCAGGAATGCGGTTTCTGCGGCAGCCGGTACACCGTCCGGCGCAAAGGAATTTTCACCAGATCCAGAGTCCGGTACACCCCCAGACCGGAACGTGCCAGCAGACCGGAATCGTTTTTCTCCGGAATCACTTCCGGATTTCCAGGCCGCTTCACCGCAGGATCATCATAATCATCCATTTCCAGAATCTGCGACACGGTCAGCGGTGCAGCGATTCCCGTATTTTCAGCAGGAAGTTCCGCAGCCGTCGACACCATTGCGGAACAGAACAAAACCCAATGCCATTTCATTGCAAAAACCCTCTCAACAGCAAAAATCAAAATGTTTTATCAGACTGCGGTTCCAGCAGCTCCCGGAACGCCGCATAATAATTCTGTGCGCGGGAATCGGACGGCATTCCGCATTCCGTGCCGCGCACCATCGCAGCTCCGGCTTCCGGAAATCCGCCGAAATGTTTCAAGGCAACCATGCCCGTTACCGCCGCTCCCAGCAGCGATGCTTCGGAATTTTCCGGCAGGAATTTATTCTGACGGAACAAGCCGCCCGCCGCTTCCCGCACCGCTTTTTCCCGGCACGCCAGCGCCTGAAGCATCAGGTTCGGACGCGGACCGATCAGCTGTTCGAACAGATCGGCGCACTGACGCAGCGGGCACAGCGTTCCGAAAACTGCCCCCAGGCACAAATCCGCCAGGGTATGCGAGGCTTTCAGATGCCGCCAGGCACCGTCCGCCGCATAATCCATATACGGCGCACCGCGTCCCAGCAGATACGGCAGAAAAACCGGCAGGTCACGTTCCGGTGAACTTTTTTCCGCTTCCCGGAAAAAACCGTCCACCGTCAGGTTGTGCATCCGCGCCAGCCATTCAAAGGAAAAACCGCCCGCCGGGACCGAACCGAGATACAGTTCCCGTTCCGGGTCGGCATGAGCAAACACGAACAGCGATCCGGCAAGATGTTTTCCCTGCCCCGGTTCACCGGAAGCCAGCAGCTGACCGGCAGTGCCGAGCGTCAGGGACAAGGTTTCATCATTGACTCCGCCGCCGACCGCCGCACTGGCGAGATCGCCGCAGCCCGTGACAACCGGAATTCCGGCAGTCAGTCCGGTTTGCCGCGCCGCCTCCGGGGTGATTTTTCCGCAGACGGATGCGGACGGCAGGATGTCCGGCAGTTTTTCCGGGTCCAGCTCCAAGTCGTCCAGCAGTTCCTCCGACCAGTTTCCGGATTCCAGTTCCATCAGCAGAGTGCCGGACGCATCAGAAGGATCGGTGATAAAATGCCCGGTCAGGAAAAAGGCTATGAAATCCTTGCTCTGCAGAAACTTGCAGGTACGTCCGTATTGTTCCGGCTCCACTTTTTTCATCCGCAGAATTTTCGGCAGGGTGAACACCGGAATGGAGCTGTTGCCGAATTTATCCAGCAGGGCCTGACCGTAACGGCGGTTCAGCATGTCGGATTCCAGCGCGGCGGAATTGTCGCTCCACAGAACCGCGGGCGCAACCGGAACTCCGCAGCTGTCCACCCCCAGCAGCGCGTGCATGTTTCCGGTCAGAGCGACCGCATCAATCTTCGGACAGTCCGGCAGAGCAGTCAGCTCCCGCAGCAGGGCGGCTGCGGTTTCCGTCCAGACTTCCGCATTCTGAAGGTTCGGCGAGGACGCCCGGTCCAGACGTCGGCTCAGCAGATGCGACATGCGTCCGTTTTCATCAAACAGCGCACATTTGATCCGGCTGGTTCCGATGTCAACAGCGAGTATTTCCGGCATACGGCATCTCCCTCAGTCATTACGGCAGCAGGAACGCATCGCGCACCCATTGCAGATTCATCAGTTTTTCATTTTTTTCACGTCCGCCCGGCGCATTGGAACTCATAAAAACCGGCGCGTCGATTCCTTTATCCATCAGTCTGCGGATCGCCAAAGCGGAAAGAGAGTGCATGATGAACGACCCCGCAATCGTGGAAAGCGGTCCCATGCGGCAGGCGTCATCCAGAGCAACGGCGGCATCGCCCACGGGAACATGGTTGTCAATGACCAGCGCACGATCCCGGAGCGACCAGAGATTGGCAATCCGCGGATGATCCCCGTGCTGGTCCTTATAATTTCCGGAAGTCAGCAGAATCAGTTCAGCTCCGCGTTCCAGCGCACATTCCGCCACCGCGACCGGCGCGCCGTTCTTGCCGGAAGTGGAGGCGATCACCAGCACATCCCCTTTTTTCAGCTGGGAACATTCGATCACTGCACGTCCGAGAGCCGCATTGTGTTCCGCCGCGCTGGTCAGAAAACCGGGAGTCGTTGTAATGCTCATGCCCGGTCCCCAGAGCGGACGCCAGAACGCCGGTGCGCCGGCACGGTAGAACACGTCTTCCGCCAGAATCGCGGAATGAGTGCAGCCGAAGACATAAATTCTGTGTCCGGCGGCATAAGCCTCCGCAATGATTTCCGCGGCGCGTTCCAGATTCTGTTCCTCGGATTCCGCAATCTGACGCAGCAGTCCGGTACTTTTTTCCAGATACTCTGATAAAATCGGATTCATGGTCTGTTTTCCTTATCCCTGCGCCCGGCAGAACTCCGGATCTTCGCGCAGCAGTTCATCGAAATATTCTATGGTCTTCCGCAAGCCTTCCCGCAGCGGCGTAACCGGTTCCCAATGAAGCAGTTCCTTTGCCTTGGAGATGTCCGGCTGACGCTGTTTCGGGTCATCCGACGGCAGCGGCATACGGATGATTTTCGAGCGCGAACCGGTCAGTTCTGTCACCAGTTCAGCCAGCTGCAGAATGGTAAATTCTCCGGGATTCCCCAGATTAACCGGTCCGGTGATTTCATCCGGCGTATTCATCATGCGGATCATGCCATCAATCAGATCATCGCGATAACAGAAACTCCGCGTCTGCGAACCATCGCCGTAAATCGTAATATCCTGATTCTGAAGAGCCTGCAAAATAAAGTTGCTGACCACCCGTCCGTCGTTCGGATGCATCCGCGGACCGTACGTATTGAATATGCGGATGATTTTCACGGGCAGACTGCGCTGCATGCGGTAGCAGTTGAAAAGAGTTTCCGCACAGCGTTTGCCCTCGTCGTAGCAGGAACGAACCCCGATGGGATTGACATTGCCCCAGTATTCCTCGGTCTGCGGATGCACGGCGGGATCGCCATAGACTTCCGAAGTGGACGCCTGCAGAATCGGGATGCCCAGGCGTTTGGCAAGGCCGAGCATATTGATGGCTCCGTGGACACAGGTTTTCACGGTCTGCACCGGATCGCGCTGATAATGAATCGGAGACGCCGGACACGCCAGATTGTAAATCTGATCGACTTCCACATACAGTGGAAAAGTTACATCATGCCGGATCAGTTCGAAATGGGCGTTGCCCAGCAGATGCAGGATGTTGCGTTTGGCTCCTGTATAAAAATTGTCAATGCAGACCACATCATTGCCCGCAGCCAGCAGTTTTTCACACAGATATGACCCCAGAAAACCGCTGCCGCCCGTAACCAGAACCGTCTTGCCCATATTCGCGCCGTCTCCCTTGTATATAGAATTTTATTTCCCGCGCCGCAGGAAAAACACAAAATATTTGCGGAGCAGATAATTGCCGACAAATCCGACAAGAGAAGCCGCCGCCTTGGCAAACACCTTGCCCAGCCCGACGGAAATCAGCCCCGCCGTGATGCCGTAGTCCAGCAGCCCCATCACCGCCAGCGTAACCGTATACGCGGCAAGTTCCCCGAACGTGTTCCAGCACGCCTTGTGACGGAACAGCAGCAGGATGCACAGGATGTAGTTGACCGCCGCCGAAAGAACATACGAACCGATGATCGCCGCCGGCAGAGACACCGCATAGCTCATGCAGACGGCGAAGCAGATCAGGTTCGCCAGTGCCGCCGTGCCGCCGATGAAGAAATACAGCAGAAGCTGCATCGGAACCGGCGCATTGCACGCTCCGTAATGCAGAATGCAGTACAGCGCGCGCAGACCGTCTTTCCAGCCGATTTTCTTGCCTTCCTCATAACTCCGGGGATGATACTGGATCGCGCATTCATAGACGCGGCATTTCTCCTCCGCCACATACGCGGTAACCTCCGGCTCAAATCCGAACCGGTTCTCCTTGAGCCGCGGTGCGATTTTCCGGATCACATCCCGACGGAACAGCTTGTAGCAGGTCTCCATGTCCGTAATGTCCAGATTGGTGAACATGTTGGAACATGCAGTCAGAGTCTTGTTCATCCAGGTATGCCAGAAATACAGCACGCGCCGCGCTCCCGGACGCAGGTAACGCGAACCGTACACCACATCGGCGCGCCCGTCCAGCAGCGGTTCCAGCAGAACCAGATAATCTTCGGGCGCATATTCCATGTCGGCGTCCTGAATGCCGATATAATCGCCTGTGGCTTCCAGGAATCCGGTGCGCAATGCCGCCCCCTTCCCCTGATTCACGGTGTGACGCGCCAGCTTGATTTCCGGATGTTCCTTGCATAATTCCAAAGCCCGGTCATAACTCCGATCTTTGGAACAGTCATCCACAATCACCAGTTCAAGTTCCAGACCGGAACGCCGGATTTCCAACACCCGTTCCACAATTCCGCGGAGAGTGTTCTCCTCGTTGTAACACGGTATGATCAGACTGAGTTTTACAGTGTTCTGCATATTCTACGATTCCTGCTGATAATGTTTTTCCGTTAATATACACGGACGCCATGTTTTTTTCAAACAGGAAAAAACCGGACGGAAAGGAAAATCCGGAAAGTTCCGGAAAAATCCGGTTCGCGCCTTGAAAAAAACATTCCGCGGATTTACTGTATCCGCCAACAGGGAGAATGTCATGGCGAATCCGGTAAAAATATTCCGTCTGAAAGATTTTCAGAAAACCGAACTGCCGCTGGCTGTATGGAAGACCACCCTGAACGACCTGCATGACACCCGGCACCGGCATGACTGCTATGAAATGCTCTTCCTTTCCAGCGGCGCCGGATGGTCCGCCATCAACGACCGGCATTTTCCCATGGTCAAAGGCGATCTGTTTCTCATGACTCCGGATGATTTTCATGAAGCCATGCTGGACAACAGCACGTTTTTCTACAATATTCTCTTCTCGGAGGACCTGCTGCGCTCCTGCGGAACGGAATTGTATGAATCTGTTCAGCGGCTGTTTTCCGGCAGCCGGAAACTGGCTTTCCCGCTGGAAACCGGAATAAAACTGGAAAATATTCTCCGGAAAACCGCCTACGAACTCGCCATGAAAAAAGAACATGGAGCGGAATATGCCAAAGTGCTGTTTACCTGTTTTCTGATCGAAATTGTGCGTTTTCATGAAACCGGACTCCGGACCGGAAAAAGATCGGATGATTTGCAGTTCAGCCGGGTCTTACAATATATCAATGAACATAATACAGAAAAAATACCGCTGGAGAAACTGGCAAGAATCACCGGCAACACACCGGCTTATTTCGGTCGTCTATTCAAAAATCTTACCGGCATACCGGTCTCGGAATACATCATGCGGAGCCGGATTGAAAACGCCCGCTGCGAATTGGAACGCTCCGGCAAATCCATTTCCGAAATCGCCTCCATGCTCGGATTCTACGATTCGGCATATTTCACCCGAATGTTCAGCCGGATTGTCGGCATGACTCCTTCCGCCTACCGGAAATTGTCGAAAATCCGCTGATTTGTCAGAATACTGCAAATCTTTTCTAAAATAATACTGGTTTTATTCCCGTTTCCGGATTATAATTGTATCCATAGTCAGTACAAAAACCAAAGGAAACTGAAAAATGACTGTGCTTTCGTACCTGCCGCCCGGCTCCGTCACTCTGCACGGAGTCCTGGGAAAAGCTCTGCATAATGCCATTCTCAACCGTCTGAACGGAATCAATTATCAGGCGCTGGTCGATATTTTCCGTTACCGCAATGAAACGGACAACCGCTGGCGATGCGAATTCTGGGGCAAAATTGTCCGCTCCGCTGTCCGTTGTCTGGCGTTTGAACGGAACCCGCAGCTGGAACGTCTCATCCGGGATACCGTCGCCGATCTGCTGTCCACACAGACTCCGGACGGCTGCATCAGCAGTTATCCGCAGGAAAAACAATTGGGCGGCTGGGACATCTGGGGCAGAAAATATGTGATGCTTGCGCTGCTCCGGTATTATGACGAACTGGACACCGCCCCGGAAACAGCTTCCGCGCTCGTCCGGATGCTGGATCATCTGATCAGGCAGCTGGAGGGACGTCCGCTCAAAACTTTCGGAGAACATCAGGGGATGGCGGCATGTTCCATTCTCGGTGCAGTCGTCGGAATTTACCGGATCACCGGAGAAAAACGTTTTCTGGATTTTGCCCGCGGCATTGTCCAATCCGGAGCCTGCACCCGGCACAATATCTATGAGGAAATCCGCAAAGGAACTCCGCCGTCCGGAATCGCCACGGCGAAAGCCTATGAAATGATGAGCTGTTTTCAGGGAATGGCGGAACTGTCGCAATCCGACCCGGATCCGGTTTATCTGAATACCGTGCAGAAATTCTTTGAGGATGTGAGGGATCAGGAAATTTTCATCACCGGCGGAGGCGGAATTCTGGATTCCGTCGGGGAATACTGGGATCACGGCAGGCTGAAACAGACGCGTTCCGACGCCGGAGCCATCGGGGAAACCTGTGTAACGGTTACGTATCAGCATCTCTGCGACATTCTTCTGCGTCTGACCGGTTCGCCCGCTCCGGCACTGGAAGAAATCCATACCGCCTGCAACGCACTGCTCGGCGCGGTGCGCCACGACGGACGGTTCTGGTGTCATGCGAATCCCACTCCGCTGGCGGCGGCAAGTTCCAAAAATCCCTGCTGCGACCACATGCTCCAGCAAGGCGCAGAACCGTTTCACGGGCATGACTGCTGTCTGGCGCAAGGTCCGGAAGGGCTGGCTCTGGCGGCGGCGGACGCCGTTCTGAAAAGTCCGGACGGGCTTTCCATTCAGTATTATGAAGATATGGACGTGGATCTGCACGCGGTCTGCGGACATCCCGGCAGACTGGTCATCCGCGGCGGCTATCCATTTTCCGGCAGAGTGAAACTGCAGATTCAGCTGGAACATCCGGCGGAATTTGAACTCAGACTGCTGATTCCCGCCTGGCAGAAAACGCCGTTCGCGGTCAGACGGAACAAGGAAAGCTGTCCGGCAGTCCCCGGCGAATATCTGGTGATGAAACAAGTCTGGCACAACGATGATCGGCTGGAACTGGATTTTGATGTTTCCCTGCGGAAAATCACTTCGCCGGACGGACGTTACGTTACGCTGGCGGCGGGACCGCTGCTGTTCTGCCGGGACAGCCGGCTGGGAGATGTGAATGCGCCGGTTCCAACGGATCTGCAATGGAAAGCCGTTGACCCGGAGCCCTTCGGTCCGATTCATGCAGTCCGGGAATTGTCGGACGGCAGCAAGGTATGCGATTACATTTCCGCGGGCGGTCTGTTTCTGCCCGGAAATCTGCTGCGGGTCTGGATGGAATCCAAATAACCGGAGTCCTGCACACGGGAAAAACTCTGCGCCGTTTCAAGGCATGGCGCAGAGTTTTCTTTTGTGTCATTACTGTTTTTTCCGGTAACCGCACTTCGGACAGACGCCGTCTTCGCCCAGCCGGATGCCGCAAAGCGGACAGCGGTCCATCGTGCCGGACGGATGATACTCCTGCGAAGCCGCATTGACTCCGCTGGTGAAAGTGAGTTTGGCGATATTGAGTTTATCTTTCAGGAGATCATACACAATCCGGATCATACCTTCAACGGTCATGGTCTCTTTCGTAACCACCAGACGGCATTCCGGATAGGCGACAGCCAGTTCGGTTTTGAACGCAGGTCCTTTCATGGTGTTGGTCGGTGCGCCATGCCGGATTCCCTGTTTTTCGTACACGTCAAGGATCGCCGGCAGCAGCGGATCATCCTGACGCAGAATCAGGGCATGGTCGAAATTTTTCAGTAGGTTCCATGCGGTCTTCTGAATCTCGTTGCAGGGAAACACCATGTTCACTCCCGGATTGACCGTATCTTCCACTTCCATGGTCAGAATTCCGGTGTGTCCGTGAAGATACTGCGCTTCGCCCTTGAAATTGTAAAAACGGTGTGCATACTGCAATTCAAGTCTGCTGATGCTTCTCATCATTCATCCCCCCCATTATTTGCTCTGATTGATTTGCCGGACGGTGTCAAAAACGGTTCATCCATTCCAGAACCTTTGACTGTCTGCCCTCCCTTCCGGTCTGAAAAGATTTCTCAAAGCTCCGTCCCTGGAGAATGAACATATCATCGGATCATAAAAAATCAAGCGGAATGCGGATTTTTTCCGGAGAAATCCGGAAAGAAAAAAGCGTCCGCCGGAACAGCAGACGCCTTTTTCAACAGATATAACGGCAGAAAACAGCCGTGAAGTTTTCGGTGTTACAGGTTCAGCAGATTGAACCGTTTGACAATACCGATGATCCAGATCAGCAGCACCACCGCCGGCAGAATCCAGGTAATGTAGAAGGACAGGAAACGGGGAAAATTGAATCCGCTGCCGGTATTCGCTTCCGTCAGGAAATTCTGGATTCCCCAGCCGCGGCGGCGTGTGCAGAACAGAATCAGCAGCAATGCACCCAGCGGCAGAAAATTGTCGCTGACAATGAAATCTTCCAGATCCAGCACCGAAGAACCTTTGCCGAGCGGCTGGAAATTCTGCCAGAGATTAAATCCCAGAATACAGGGCAGAGAAAGAATGAACAGCAGTACTCCGGTTCCCGCGGTCGATTTCCGCCGGGAGAGATGCAGTTCGTCAATCCCGAAGGCAATCACATTTTCCGCCACGGCAATCAGGGTGGTTACTGCGGCAATGCTGAGGAACAGGAAAAAGATGAAGCCGCGGACCATGCCGTATTCCATGTTGAGGAAAATACGGGGCAGCGTCACGAAAATCAGCGAAGGCCCCTGATCCGGCGCAATGCCGTACGAAAAACAGCTGGGGAAAATAATCAGACCGGCACAGATGGCAACGAACGTATCCAGAGTGATGATGATCGTCGCTTCCTGCGGCAGGGATTGCGATTTTGCCACGTAGCTGCCGCAAATGGCAATACTGCCGATACCGAGACTGAGCGTGAAAAATGCCTGTGTCATGGCGGCATGAACCGCCGGCCAGAATCCGCTCTGCTGCAGATGAGATATATCCGGCATCAGGAAAAATTTCAGCCCGGACGAAGCATTCGGCAGCCGGCACGCCTGAATCGCCAGACCGATCAGCAGCAGGAAAAGACCCGCCATCATGATTTTGGTTACGCGTTCCACGCCGGCTTTCAGTCCAGCGGCACAGACCACAACCGTCAAACCGATTGCAATGTAAGTGAACAGAATCTGACGGCCGGGAGCAGCCAGAAATCCGCCGAAAAATTCAGAAACCTCTTCGGCGCCGATCGTCTTGAACGTTCCGGTCATGAAATACCAGGTGTACGCCAGCAGCCAGCCGGTGATGACGGTATAGAACATCAGCAGGATCAGGTTGCCGGTAAAGAACAGCATCCCCGGTTTTTCCCACGGCAGAGCCCGTTCCGGATTCTTGAGTTTTTTATAGCAGCCGACCAGATCCAGCTGTCCCGCACGACCGATGGAAAGTTCCATCACCATCACCGGAAAACCGAGCAGAACCAGAAAAAACAGATACATCAGGACAAAAAACGCTCCGCCGTACTGCCCGGCAATATACGGGAAACGCCAGATGTTGCCCAGACCGATCGCGCATCCTGCCGTCAGCAGAATGAAGCCCAAACGGGACGCCAGCATTTCGCGTCCGCCGGAAGATTGTGTACTCACAGAAGAACCTCTCCTTTTGAAAAATTAAACATATAACCCGGTAATATACCACAGAAATAAGATTTCTGCAAACCGGAAAGCGGAATTATCTGCTGTTCTTTCAATAAAAAAACGCTCATGGACGCGACTGCCAAAAGTCCGCAGTTGGCAAAAACAATAGCTTTTCCATACACTGTTCACGCTCAAAACATAACTGCGTTTTTATGAAATTTCTCGATTTCCGGACTTTTGGCAGTGCCGTCCTCATGCCGTCCGGCATTCAGAAAATCCCGAAATTTTTTCATGACAAAACAGATGATTCGGCTTGACTTTCCGGCTTTCCGATATATCTTGTTCAAAATTTCCGGACAGTAATCCGGAAATGGTTGTTCAGACATAAAAAACCAAAAAAGGAGTATTCCGCATGAAAAAGATCATGATTGCACTGGCGGCTGTTTTCACCGCCACGATCTTCTCCGCATGTACCGTCACCAACACCAGTGATGCAGGCACCATGAACCTGTATCCGGAACTTTACAAACCCTCCACGGCTTACCGTCCGAAATATAACGTCGATCTGACCAATAAAGTTTCCGGCGACGCCAATGTTCACATCCTGTTCGGCATCTTCGTCTGGGGCGAAAGCAAATTCGCCGACAATGCCAGCATCTTCCCGAGCGACGGTGCTTTTGCCTGGCTGAACACCCTGCTGCCCTCCGCCAAAAACATCTCCGCTCAGGCAGCGTTCTACAAAGCCTGCTCCACTTACAAGCAGCCCCAGACCAACAAGCCGGCTGATGCCATTATCGCCGCCCGGTACGAAATCGTCACCACCGACTATTTCCTGTACCAGAACATGAAGACCAAAGTTACCGGTTATCCGGCGGTCATGGAAGGCCTCGAAAAGGTCAAAGTCCTGCCCTTCTATGTGGATGGCAAAGGCAATCTCCATGTGCTTTCCGGCAGCGATGTCTATTATAATATCGCCCCGACGGTCAAAATCGGCTGGTTCTGACCGACCGTCTCATGAATTCTGAACAACCTGCATGGAGAGGCCGGTCCGCCGGCTTCTCCTTTTTTTGAAATGAGGTGCCTTATGCTGACTTTCCGCTCATCCGCCGTTCTCCTGTTCTCCTGTTGCTCACTCCTGGCTCAAACGCAGAATCCGGGCGCCAAGGAACAGGACAATCAGCTCTCCCTTCCCGTTACCATTCAGGATACAAAAAAAAACAAAATCGAGAATTACGCAGGAAACTGGATCGCATATCTGCTGACAGACGGCTATCCCTCGGCGCGGCTGGACACCATGTTCATTCTGGAGAAGGACGGCAAGTGGTCGCAGCAGTCCGGGGAAAACGAGCCGCGCGTCATGGGCAGATTCCGCATGTCCGATGATTACGTCTGGCTGATTCCGGAACTGGCAGACTCCAAGGCGGCTCCGGACAACCGCGGGATTCTGGGCAGACTGATCGGACGCGACAGTTTCATGCTCACCAGTTCAGCCGGAAATACCAGCATTCTCTACCGCCGGGAAAAATCCATCGCACCGCTCAAAGCGGAAAATCTGGAAGGTGAATGGCTGTTCTATCAGGTCGATACGAAAAACGGCAAAAAACGGCAGTCGCCGTTCACGCTGAAATTCAAATCGGGAATATATGAAGTCTGCCTTCAGGACAAATCTTTCAAAATTCCGCAGGGCGCGGAAAAAGGAACCTGGCGGCTGCTCAAAGACCAGGTAGTGCTGAAAAACACCTGCACGGTGCCGAGTCCATGGCAGAATATGAGTTTCTTCATGCAGTCCGGAAATCTGGTTCTGAATCAGCCGGATGGCGGATGCGTGTACGGAGAAAAGCAATAAATCCCCGCCGCACCGGGCATACTTGTCTGAATTTCAGGACAGGTACTGTTTCAGCAGTGCAGCACGTACTGCATCCCGTTCGTCCTGTTCGAGTTCGCGCCGCGAATACTTCTGCAGATGCGCACTCTGCACCAGCAGAAACAGTTCATTCACGGTGTGAATATCCACGTGCCGGAACATCTTCATATCCACACCTAAACGCAAAGCGGACAACGCTTCCAGCGCTTCCTCGCCGCTGATCAGGTAGGCGTTTTTCAACAGACCGCAGGCGCGGCCGACATGATTCAGCAGAAAATTCCGCCGGATGGAAAGCAGATGCGCACGCGCCTGTTTCTCATGGATAATGATCTGCCGGATTACCGTTTCCAGACGTTCGATGATCTGCATTTCACTTCGCCCCAGGGAACTTTCATTGGAAATCTGATACAGATTCCCCTGATTTTTGCTTCCCTCGCCGAAAAATCCGCGCGCCGTCATTCCCAGTTTGTTCACCGCCTGCAGCACGGCTTTGATCTGTCCGGAAAGCACCAGACCGGGTAAATGCAGCATGACAGATGCGCGCATGGCGGTTCCCAGATTGGTCGGACATTCGGTCAGAAAACCAAGCCGTTCATCATAAGCAAACGGCAGACGCGCCGACAGCAGATCATCAAAACGGTCAATGCGGTTCCAGAGTTCCTTCAGCTGAAATCCCGGAGCAAGCACCTGAATCCGCAGGTGATCTTCCTCGTTGATCATGACAAATGTCCCCTGCTCCCGGTTGGTCACCAGAGCCGCTCCATGACGCGGATTCATGAATTCACGGCCGATCAGATGACGTTCCAGCAGAAACCCGCGGTCCAGTACGGAAAGTTCATCCATAGGGAATTCACAGATCCGGAAATTTTCCTTCTCCGCTGTATCACGCAAAGCTGCCAGCACTTCGTCCCGGACAGCGCACAACGTGTCATCATCCGCCCGGACGGGGAACATCTCGCCCTGCAGATTGCGCGCCAGACGAATTCGGCTGCTGAGGGCAATGTCATCATCCGGTCCGCTGTCGGAAATCCAGCATACCTTCTGCCGGAAAAGCTCATTGATTTTTTCTGCCGGCGTCATATCACTCTCCGGTCTCCTTGAGTTTTTTCGTCAGTTCCTGTATCCGGTCGCGGAGAACCGCCGCTTCTTCGTATTCCTCCCGTTTGATCCTGATTTCCAGCTCTTTGCGCAGAGATTCCAGCTCACGGCGCAGGAGGGTCATTTCCCGGACAGGATGTCCGGCAGGAGCTGATGACAGCGGAATTTTCCCCTGATGTTCCGAACCGTGATGCATATTCTCCAGCAGCTGTTCAATCACCGGACCGAATGCGGAATAACAGTCCGGACACCCCAGATACCCGGTCTTGCGGAATTGTTTCAGCTCCCAGCCGCAGACAGGACAGACCACCGTCCGCTCCTCTTCCGAAGCGGTTTCATCCGTCTTCGTGCCGGATTCGGCAGCGGCGTCCGCGACTTTCCCCGCCAGATTGATCAGCATTTCCGCCAGATTGAAATCCTGCAGTTCCGGCGTATTCGCGGCTTTCTCCGCCGCACATTCCGCACACAGATGAACAGACTGTATTTTTCCGTTCATGATCTGCTGCACGTGAATGGTCGCTTCGTTTTTGTGGCAGTTCTGGCAAAGCATGAAAATACCTTCCTTCCGCGGAACCGGTCCCGGTTCAGAAATGTACGTTGACTTCGCCCGACACCTTGTGCGGCGGCGGCACGATCCGGCAGTCGCCGGGTTCATTCCAATCGCGATCCCAGGTATTGTACATCAGCGGTTCGGTCGGTTCACCCCAGGGATTCAGATCCACAATCAGAATTTCACCGCTGGATTTGAAGTAAATATCCATCGCCAGATCACGCACAGGCAGCTGCGGCGCAAGGCGTTCCACCAACGTGCAGGCACGTTTCCAATATTTTTCCCGGCGTTCCGGCAGACGGCGGAAATGACGGATCAGCCAGTACTGACTCATCCCCGCCAGCTTTCCGTCCTTGATGAACAGACGGAATTCACGCGCCGGCTGCATCCGGCGGAACGGCCGTACACAGATGCACGTAACCAGTCCGGCATCAGCGGTCTGGCGGACTTTCACACTGGAACACAGAATGCGCCAGGCGCTTTTCGCCGAATGCACGGCGCCGCGCTTGATCAGAAAACGCTCCGTATCCGTCGGGGCTGCCGTGTCCACCGACAGAAAACGCAGACTGGGAAATTTATCCATCGCATGTTCCAGTTTCGGCAGAAACTCCTTCACGGCTGGATCTTCCTCCTGCCGTCCGGCTTTCAGCGCATCCAGCACTGCCGCATTCATTTCCACAAAAACAGTCGGAAAACAATCCGAAGCAATCTTCGAATACCATTCCGGCATCCGGAAAACATTCATGTCTGTCATGTCAGAACCTCCCTGTCAGGGTTGTTAAAAATCATCGTCATCCGGTCCCGGTTCGGTTCCGGCGGCGGATTCAACGCCAGCCGAACCCGCCGGAACACCACCAGATAATACAGAAAGAATACCAGAAAAAACACCATCTGCGGTGAAATCATCGGCACCGAGAAAAAGGAATACAACGCAGTTGCAGCCATGGCGGGAAACGAGGTGTAAATCAGCAGAACCACGATCTGTTTGAACCTCAGTTTCCGTTCCGACATCCCGTTCCAGAAAAACTGCATCGCACTGAAAAACAATACCGCCCCGATCACCATCATGGACAAACTGAACAGCGCTGTGAAAAAGATAAACAGACGCAGCAGCAGAAGCAGTGTCCCGGTCGTGCTGTCTGCCGTCATCTCATACTCGGTCAGCTTCAGTTTCGCACCCGGTTCCAGAACGAAACGGGAACTCAGAAAATCATACAGCTCCTGCCGGGAATTCACCGAGAAAAAGGATCTTCCCTGTCCGCTGCGGTCCGCCATATCGGCAGGAAGCGGAAAAACCATGAACCGCCCTTTCCCGCTGTCCGCATAATTCTCAACCCAGACAACCAGTCCGCGATCCATGCAGAGCACTCCAGCCGGAGTGTTCCATTTCTGAACATCGGCAGCGGTCAGTGTCTTGCCCGGATAATAATCAAAACGCAGCTGATCCGTCAGCAGATAACTCTGTTTTTCCTGCGGACGGTTCAAGGTCCGCACTCCTTCGGCGCGGGTGAACCGCAAACTGCCGATCTGTTCATACAGATTTCCGCAGACAGTCCGGATTCGGGAAGAGTAAATCCAGGAATGTCCCAGCGTCAACGCCAGCGACAGCAGCAGACTCAGCAGAACCAGATGAAGAACCGCCTTACGGAAACGGCAATCCAGCAGATTCAGGAAAAATGCCGGTCCGGAAAAAACATTAAACAGCGTTCTGAAAAACCCCATGTTCACACCAGACGCTGAAGTTTGTAACCGCGGGCACCGTATTTTTTGATGATTTTCTGCAGTTGAGGCAGAATTTCTTCATACGCAGGGCTTTGCACACGCTGGACATAAACGGTCCCATCCAGATGATCCAGTTCATGCTGAATCGCCCGCGCCAGAAAACCGCCGCAGTCGACATGCACTTCCGGACCATCCATGATGCGGGCTTTCAGAACCACCGAAACCGGGCGTTCCACCGGAGCATAAATGCGCGGCACACTCAAACAGCCTTCCTCATAGAAATCCGTAACCGGCGAGAATGATTCAATCACCGGATTGATCAGCACCATCGGCATGAGAGGCAGCAGCTCCCGTTCCCCCGGCGACAGCGGAGCATTCGGCTCTTTCGGACGCGGCACGTCCAGAGACACGATCCGCAGGGGTACACCGACCTGCTGTCCTGCCAAGCCCACGCCGTCATGTTTATACATAAGCTCAAGCATCGCTCTGCCCAATGCCCGAATTTCATCCGTAACCTGCTCAATTTCACGGGCTTTCTGATGCAGACACATCTCACCCAGATATTTCATGGTGAGCGTTTTCTTTTTTCCGATTCCCAGCATAGCAGTCCCTTTATGTTAAATCATTCAGTTGGCGGCGCATTCCAGAGCGCGGCCGATGCGGCGCACGCAGGAATCCAGCCCCAGAATTTCCGCTGTTTCATACACGCCCGCCCCGACAGTGGTTCCGGTCAAAGCTACGCGCAGCGGCTGATTCAGTTTGCCCTGCGCAATACCGTACTGCGCTTCCGTTTCACGGATGGCGTTTTCAATTGCCGCCGCACCAGAGGCTTTATCCATACCGGCGAAACGTTCCGCCAGCGTTTTGAGCGCGGCTTTGACATTGTCATCCTTTTTCAGGAATTTGGCAAAACCTTTCGGATCATATTCAAAATCTTCCGTGAAGAAATAGCTCCAGCTCTGCGCATCCACATACGTTTTGGTACGGGACTGCATCAGAGCGGCAACCTGACGGAACCGGCTGCGGTCCGCCTGTTCACGCCAAGGCCAGCGGGCGGCAAAATTCCAGACTTCTTCCTCGAATTTCTCCGGAGACATTTCCGCGATATACAAGCCGTTCATATTCTGCAGTTTCACAATATCGAACTGCGCCGGAGAACGCTGTGCATGTTCCATGGAAAACGCTTCAACCAATTCCTGACGGGTCATCTTTTCGCGGTTGTCGCCCGGCGACCAGCCCAGCAGTGACAGATAATTGAAGAACGCTTCCGGCAGGAAACCTTTTTCCCGGAAATCACCCACAAAAGCATCGCCGTCGCGTTTGCTGTACGGCTTGCCCGCCGCATTCACCAGCATCGGCAGATGAGCGTAGGTCGGAACCTTGAAGCCCAGCGCCTGGAACAGGAACAGATGACGGAAAGTGTTTTCCACATGGTCATCGCCACGCACAATATGGGTAACGCCCTGGGTCACGTCATCGCAGACATTCGCCAGATGGAATACGGGGCTGGAATCACTGCGGACAATAATGAAATCCTTGATGCTGTCCAGCGGTTTGCGGAGTTCGCCTTTGACCAGATCGTTAAAGAAAACTTCGCGGCGGGTGAAGGTGAAATATGCCGCGCCGGAAATTTTCTTCGGTTCAGCCAGCGCCGACACTTCCGCCAGCGAAGCGAGGTCAAACTGGAACAGAACCGTGCCGTCCGCCGCAAAAATTTTCAGATCCTTGAAACCCGCCAGGCAGGCGGCGGATTCCACGACTTTGCCCTTATGGTTCACCGCCGACCAGACCAGTCCGGCGCGGGAAACGGCGATTTCCGTTTCCGGGGCAATTTCAATTTTCACTTCACCGACACTCTGAACAAACGGAAAGGAATCGCAGTCATACGGCAGACGGAACAACACCGGGGAATGTTCTTCCGCCGGATTGAGTTTGTAGGCATGTCCGGCAGCAATCAGTTTCCGGGCGGCTTCGCGGTGCGCTTCGCTCTGTGTCGTCTGATACATCGGTTCGCCGTCATAGTCCAGCCCCAGCCATTTCATGCAGTCGAACAGGGCGTCAATCGCCTGTTTGGTGGAACGTTCCAGGTCGGTATCTTCAATGCGGAGCAGAAATTCTCCGCCGCAATGCCGGGTGAACAGCCAGTTGAAAATAGCAGTGCGGATGTTGCCGATATGGACCTGTCCCGTCGGGGACGGTGCGAATCTGGCTTTGAAACTCATTTGACGACTCCTTATTTATAATGCAGATTCAAAAAACAAAATGTTGCGCAAGGGCGTTTCCGCAACCGGAAAAGCCATTGCGCAAATCAAAAACACTGAATATGAAAAAGAACTCAGTAACTGCCCACTGCCGCATGAAGCTGTGCTTTGGCATTGTGCATATTGATGACACAAGTGGCAAGAGATGTTTCTGCGCTGACAAAGTCGCGCTGCGCCTCATTCAGACGGGTGAGTTCCGTATTTCCGGCGCGGTATTCTTCTTCCACCAGATCGCGGATCTTACGGTACAGTTCCAGACTTTTCTGCGAAATCTTGACCTGTTTGAGGCAGGTCAGGTAATAATCATAAGCAGTCCGGACTTCCGTAATGATCGTGATCCAGTTGTTGGCAAGGGCGTAATCGCTCTGAAGCATGGCGGCCTGCTGCGAGCGCATGGTGTAGAAAGTTTTTCCGCCGCTGAAAATCTCCCAGGAGGCGGAGCCGCCATAGGAAAAGTTGAATGTCTGGTATTTCCCGGTGGAATCCCTGCCCAAACCGTCATAGACTTTCGTGCGGGTCTGTCCGACCGTGTAGCCGATGTTCGCATTGAAGCTGACCGTCGGACCGAACGAGCAGATGGACGACCAGTAATTGTATTTGGCGACTTCCAGAGCTTCCCGGTAAGATTTCAGGTCGGGACGGTTGGCAAGAGCCGTATCCAAATAAATCGACAGGGAAGCCAGCGTTTCACCGTCGGCGGACGGGACATCGGGGAACCTGACGTCTTCGGGGATCGTTCCTTCGGTCAGACCCATCAGCTGAGCCAGCGTGTATTTGGCGGCGGTGTAGGAATACTGCGCGGTGTAAAGATCCGATTCGGCGCTGTTGTAGTAAGCCTTGAAGTTCAGGACGTTGCTCAAAGGAACCGCGCCGACTTCAAACTTCAATTCATTTTCCTTCAACTGTGAATTCTGGAACCGCATGTTTTCGCGGGCGATCCGGATTTTCGCCATGGAAAGCAGGATGTCATTGTAGGCATATGCGACACTGCGGACGAGCAGACGGCGGGCATCCAGTTCCAGTGCTTCAGTCTGTTTCCAGCCGTGTTTGGCTGCCATCAGGTTCATCTCACGCACGAAGGAATCGAAAATCAGCCACGAAGCGGAAGCACTGGGAGTGTTTTCAAACGTCCGGGAACCGTTCCGTTTCGTGTCATAAACGTTGTTCGGCTCGCTGAAGCTCTGACCGAGCTGATAACCGACTGTAATTTTCGGCATATACGGAGCAAAAGCGCCATAGTAGGCGGCACGCGCCGCAACCACGGCGAAGTATTTTGTCTTGAAATTCGGATTATTCTGAACAGCAAGACTTTGCGCTTCTTCCAAAGTCAGCACTTTCTGACTGGAAACCGGCATTTTTTTCTGTTCCTCCGCAGGAATGCCGGTGAACGAACTCCGGGTAACGGCTTTCGGCGGCGGCTCGTATGAAGTACATCCGGTCATGGCTGCCAGTCCGAGCGCAGCCAGAAAAGCCGCGCAAACGATTCTCTGATTCATCTGTATATTCCTCCGAATTTGGTTGGAAGCGGATCGCTCCGGCTTCTTCAGCATTCTGTCATAATATGGTATTATACACTATTGTTCCTGGAAAATCAAATGTTCAACCATTCGAAAATCCTTTTTTTTTTAAATTATTTACATCGTGGAGTCTTTTCTTTCTGCTTTCCCCGCAAAAAAACGGCGGATAAAGTTGCAAAAAGAATGGAACCGTTTATATTATCCGGCATCAGTTCCGGAAATCTTCCGGCAAACAATCTATATTAGCACAAAGGATGTTTATGAAAATTCTGCTTGCCGGACACGGCAGTATCGGACGCGCTTTCGAAGCTATTTACCGGGAACGTCAATGCCCGGATGAACTGACGGTCTGCGATCTGCGGAACGGGGAAAACTGTCTGGATCTCATCCGGAGCAATCCCGGCAAATGGGACCTCATCATCAACCTGACCGGCATGATGACGGAAGACATTCTTCCGTTCTGTCTCGAACATGGGCTGAATTATATCGACGCGGCGTTTGAAGACGAATCCATCGAAGTGGGCGAGCAGGAAGATCCGACGGTGTATTACCGTCATTATCAGGAACTTCTGGCAACTGAAGCCGGCAAATCCAGAGTCATGCTCGGCTTCGGCATGAATCCGGGCATCATCGAACATATTTATTTCACCCACAAACCCGCCCGCCGCCATATCGCCATCGAACTGGAATACGATTCCGCGGAAAAAGACGGCGAAGTTTTCTGCACCTGGTCGCCGGTTTCCTACTTTCTGGAATCGGTGCGTGCGGCAAAAATCATCACCACGCGGAAACATCCTTACCAGAACTTCGCCTCCATCCTGAAAAACCGTCTGCCGATCCGTCTCACCACCGATGGACAGCTCCGCGATTACTGCGTGATTCCGCATGAGGAAAGTTTCTACGTCATGAAAAATGCGCCGGAATGCGAAGCGTTTGCGTTTTTCTATCAGGCGCCGCTGAGTTGTCAGCAGTTCATGCAGTCGCACATCGGCAGAATGACGCCGGAAGATGTCCGCGCTGTGCCGGTGCTTCATGACGTCCGGGGACAAGATTCCGTGGGAATGCTGTTCTATGACTATACCGACAACCTGTATTATGTCCGCAACCGAGGCGATCATCAGAAGATTTTCCGTAAATTCGGAAGCAATGCGACCTGTTGGCAGACTGCGTGCGGGGTATTTGTCGCCTACCGCCTGATCTCGCGCCTCAATCCCGGCGAAGTCGTAACCATGTCCGACATTTCCGCGCGGTTCCGTCCGGAAATCGACAAAGTGCTGCGGGAACTGGATTTCCAGATCACCCGCGACGACTATGCGATCAACCCGGAAGAATTCCGGAAAAACGTTCTCTCCTGGCTTCAGCCGCAGCTGTAAAACGGTTTACGGATTCTGCGGCAAACCGAAGGTACGGCACAGACTGTCCCAGCGTTCCGTGGAATCCGGTCCGAATTTTTCCAGAGAACGCCGAATCCGCGCCATGCTTTTTTCCTGCATGTCGCCGGATTTGGAAAAGAATTTATCGGCAAGGCAAATCAGTTTTTCTTCCGGAGTTTCCGGCAGCAGATCCAGTTCCGGCAATGGCAGATGCTGTACGCGGATTTCTGCCGCGGTGATGCCGGTTCCGGTGTGTCTTTCGCAGATACGGGCGAAGGCTTCCAAATCCAGACCGCGGAGTCTGCCGTATTCCCGCAGCAGCCGTCCGCCGATGGTTCCGTGCGCCAGATAAGGCTGATCGCCCATGCAGAGAATGCCGGGGGCGTCGCAGGCAAAAATACCGATGTCGTGGAGCAGCGCCCCCATAATCACCCGGCGGCGGTTCAGCGGCAGTTTTTCCGCAGCGGGATTCTGCATGATTTCCAGAGCTTTGCCGCAAACCTGACGGCTGTGCTTCAGCAGCATCCGCCGCAGCGGAGTATCCTCCGGATAAAAATGACGAATGATTTCCAGTGCTTCCGTTTCTGCCAGTGCATCTGAACCCGACATGATACCTTCTCCCGTATTGCTGAAAAAAGAAAACGGCGGTTCCGGTTCATTCGGTTCCGCCGCTGAAATTCCTTACTGATTGAACCCGCAGGCGAGAATATCGTCGTAGGTTGAGGCATAGCGGATGATGTTGTGTCCGTCCGCTTTCTGCTCCCAGGATAAAGGAATCCGGGGGCAGTGATGACGCAGCAGCTGCGCCTTGAACGAATCAATCCAGATCCGTTCGGCGTCATCTTCACCGATGGTTTCGGCAATGGAGTTGGAATCATCCGGCACCGGCATTTCCGAATACCAGATGGTGTTGCGGACACGAAGGACATCATCACCATTCCGGATCACGCGGCACAACGGACCGGATTCGCCGTTCAGGACATGTTCGGCGTAATCGGGCCAGGAGTTGTCCTCGATTTCCTCTTCGATTTTGTCGATTTCCTCATGAATGACTTCCGTGACATCCACGGAATTATCGCAGAAGCCGGCTTCCAGCAGAGCGATAGACATATTTTCCGGAGAAACTTCGCCGCGCAGTTCGAGGAACGGGCTGAGCAGCCGGAGCCGTGCGGAAGCGGAAAGACCGCCTTCCATGCGGTCGACGTCATGCGGATTGACAATGAACATCGCGGAACCGTTGTTTTTCACCAGAATATGTTCCAGGGAAAGTTTCGGCAGCGAAAGCGACGCCGCGGCGCAGGAAGTTACCAGTTTCGCCAGATTGGACACAAATTCCCGGCGCAAGGCAGAATTGTGCGTAACCGTCCGGAACCAGTATTCCAGAGCAGTTACGGTATCCGGGATTTCCACGGAAAGCACCATGGATTCGGTTCCGTTTTTCGCCCAGCCCGGATATTCCGCACAGGGGATGCCGCAGCGGTGCAGCAGCTGCGAAGAATCATAAATATTCTGTGCTTTGGAAGAAAAGAACGCTATCAGATGCTCTTTGATGCTGTTCGGCGAAAAATGTTTCACCAGATAGCTTCTCTGACTGGAATCCTTCACCTTGAAAATGCAGGTGGTATCATCCGATTTGACCGTGAATTTTTCTTCCACTTCGCGGAAGATGCGAAACCACGGAACCAGACGCGACTCATCGTCGATACACCAGTCCCAGTCGTCGATTGTGACGTTGTTCTCTTTCATAGAATGCTCCGGAAACCCGCGGCTCCGGAAAAATCCCTTCTTATGCCATGCTTTCTGTTCCGTTTCAGCCTGGGAAACGGAATGAAGACATGGTTTTTGGTTGATATTTTACACCAGAATCCCCGTGGATTCCGGATCGAATAAATGCGCATTGTCAAACCGCAGCGGCAAAGACAGCATTTCACCGACCTTGACCTGTTTATGGGCATCCACCCGTGCAATGCAGGACGCCCCGTTTTCCGTGACCGCATCCAGATAAAGATACGTTTCCGCCCCCATCGGCTCGATCACTTCCACTTTCGCCATAAGACACTGTTCCCCTTCCGGATGCACAGCTTCTTCCGCACCGATATCTTCCGGCCGTATGCCGAACAGAATTTCGCGCTCCGCATATTTCTGCGCAGCTTCCTTCCAGCCTTCCGGAACCGTCACGGAAATATTGCTGTTGCGGAAAACCAGCTGGCTGCCCTTCCGCTGAATCACACCCCGGAAAATATTCATCGGCGGCGTACCGATGAACCCGGCAACAAACGTATTGACCGGACGGTCGTAAATATTCAGCGGCGTATCCACCTGCTGAATCACGCCATCCTTCATCACACAGATGCGATCCCCCATGGTCATCGCTTCCGTCTGGTCATGCGTAACATAAATCATTGTCGTTTCCAGACGGGTATGGAGTTTGCTGATCTCCGTACGCATCTGTACCCGCATTTTGGCGTCCAGATTCGACAGCGGTTCATCGAACAGAAAAACTTCCGGTTTCCGCACGATGGCACGCCCAACCGCCACCCGCTGACGCTGTCCGCCGGACAACGCTTTGGGTTTGCGGTCAAGGCATTCCGAAATGCCCAGCACGGCAGCTGCACTGCGGACCCGGCGGTCGATATCCGCTTTCGGAAAACGGCGCAGCCGCAGCCCGAATGCCATATTTTCATACACCGTCTTATGCGGATAAAGTGCGTAATTCTGAAAAACCATGGCAATGTCTCGGTCTTTCGGCGGCACATTGTTGACCACCCGCGACCCGATGGAAATCGTTCCGGAGCTGATCTCCTCCAACCCGGCAACCATGCGCAGCGTTGTGGATTTTCCGCAGCCGGACGGTCCGACCAGCACCATCAGCTCGCGATCCCGGATCTCCAGATTGACCCGGTTCACGGCATACACGCCGCCGTCGTACACCTTGCAGACATCTTTCAGCACCACTCCAGCCATCGAGTCTCCTTATCCATAATCATTCTGATCAGAAGCGATTCCAAGACATAACAAAATAATTGTCTTTTCGCATTTTTCAAGTCCCGATCCTTTAAAATAACAATTATTCTGACAATAAATCCCCGTCATCCCGTCAATGACAGACAAAACTTCTGCAAAATAATCCAAAAATCACCTTGCAATCACGCGCAAACCATGTATAGTAACAAACATCATTCGTTTATTATATTAAACACAACAAAAAAAGGAACGCGGGATGTCGTATGCGGATCAGATAATCAAAGCACTGGGCATGGAACCGGTTCCCGATGAAGGCGGTTCATTTGTCCGAACCTACACATCCATTGTAAAAACCCACGCGACTCTGCAGCGGCAGGCGGGTTCCGCGATTCTTTATCTGCTGCGCGGCAGGGAAATCTCCCGCTGGCACAGACTCCGCGCCGATGAAATCTGGATGTATCATCAAGGGTCAAAAGCACTGCAGTTCCTGCTGTTTCAGGACGGATCATGGTGCGAGCGGATCATCGGTCCGGACATTCTGGCGGGAGAAATGCCGCAGAGTCTGGTTCCCGCATGGACCTGGCAGACAACCATTCTGCCGGATGCGCGGGAAGAGGACTGGGGACTGTTCAGCACGGTCTGCGTGCCAGGCTTTGAATACAAGGATTATTTCAGCGGAGACCCGGAAACTCTGCTGGCGCAATATCCCGATGCCGCGGAACGGCTCCGCGAACTGGGACTGAGCTGAAGAAAAATTCTGTTATATATAATTTTAAGGAAGGACAGGGAACGGAATCATGACAACACTGGGTACGGCACTCACACCGTCGGCAATTCGCGCTTTATTTCTCGGCGCGGGCGAACTGGGCAAGGAAGTCATCATTGAAATGCAGCGTTTCGGAGTGGAAGTCATTGCAGTGGACCGCTATCCGAATGCGCCGGGAATGCAGGTGGCGCACCGTTCCCACACCATCAACATGCTGGATCCGAAGGAACTCCGCCGCGTTGTCGAACTGGAAAAACCCGATTACATCATTCCGGAAGTGGAAGCCATCGCCACGGAGGAATTGCTGAAACTGGAAAAAGAAGGATTCCATGTCGTCCCGACTGCCGGAGCCGCATTCCTCACCATGAACCGTGAAGGAATCCGGCGTCTGGCTGCAGAAGAACTTCATATCCCCACTTCGCCCTACCGTTTCGCCGAAACGTATGAAGAATACCGTCAGGCGGTCAGGGAAATCGGTATGCCGTGCGTCGTCAAACCGATCATGAGTTCCTCCGGGCACGGGCAGAGTGTCATCCGCAAGGAAGAAGACATCGAACGCTCCTGGAAAATGGCACAGGAAGGCGGACGGGCCGGCGCGGGCAAGGTCATTGTGGAAGGATTCGTGGATTTTGATTACGAGATCACCCTGCTGACCGTGCGTCATATCGGCGGCACGACTTTTCTGGAACCGATCGGACATCATCAGGTGGGCGGCGACTATCAGGAATCCTGGCAACCCCAGACCATGAGTGCGGCAGCCAAAGCCAAAGCACAGGAAATTGCCGGCAAAATCACGGCGGCACTGGGCGGACGCGGCATCTTCGGAGTGGAAATGTTTGTCAAAGGCGACGAGGTGATTTTCAGCGAAGTCAGCCCGCGTCCGCATGACACCGGCATGGTTACCATGATTACGCAGGATCTTTCCGAATTTGCTCTTCATGCCAGAGCGGTTCTCGATCTGCCCATCCCCAATGTAACTTTCCACGGACCGGGTGCATCCAAAGCCATTGTGGCGGACGGCGTTTCCCGTCAGGTCCGTTTCCGGAATGCGGATCAGGCATTGATGCTGCCCGATACCGCCATGCGCATTTTCGGCAAAGGCGAGCTGAACGGACATCGCCGGCTGGGAGTTCTGCTGGCGCGCGGCAAAGACACCGATGAAGCATTGAAAAAAGTGTTTGCGATGCGTGAAAAACTGGAAATCGAGCTTTAAAACCTTGTTTTTCCGGCTTATCGGCAAAAAAAAACATAAAAATTTCATTATGGCATTTGAAAAAGCCATGGACAATGATATATTCGCTGTCAGGAGAAAAAAATATCCTTAACAGTAACAAAACAAAAAGGAGAAATGAATCATGATGTTTTTGAGCATCGTCCTGATGGTTCTCGGTCTGATCGGAATCATCGTCTGCCAGAAAAAACAGAAAACCAACCCGAACGCCCAGGGATTGGCAGTTATCTGCCTGGTTGTAATTCTTGTTGGTGCAGGTATGCTTCTCTGGACAAACGGATTGCTTCCGGGTGCCGGCGACCGTGAAATGGATCGCATCATGGCAAATGAAACCCGTTTCACCGAAGCCCGTTCCAAAGTGATGGGTGAATATATCGGCAAAACCTGGAACGGTCAGAATGCCGTCATCATCACCGAACCCGGTCTGGACAAGAACCCGATCGCCAAAGCCGGTGTTGCCGCCATGGAAGAAACCCTGAAGAAAGCCGGCGTGAATGTTACCGCCACCGAAGCGCTGAACCTCCCGGAAAACGCCGATGGTCCCGCTCCGATGGAAATGGCTCTCACCGCCAAAATCTACAATGACATCTTCAACGCCCACAAGGACGCCAACCTGTTCATCATCATGAGCCAGCTGCCCTTCAACGGACAGGAACTCCAGAAAATGAAATGCTGGAGCTTCAATCCGAAGAAACAGCGCGTCGTGCTGGTCGGCGGAGAAATCTACAATCTGAAAGGCGCCATCGCCGCCGGATTCATCGGCGCAGCTGCCGCCATGAAGACGGGTCCGGAAGCCTACGATCCGGAAAAAGCGGCTCCGAAAGATGTTCAGGCCGCATTTGACACCCGGTTCATCCTGGTTACTCCGGAAAATGTCAAAGACATTGCGGAAAAGAACAAAGATCTTTTCGCGAAATAATCATTCCGGCTGAAACCGGTTTTCAAGAAAGCAGGGCGTTCGGAAAAATCCGGACGTCCTGATTTTTTTGCAGAGACGCCGTGCCGGGAACGGGAATCCAGCAAAATAATTGTTTTTTCTTGAAACAGCCCCTTTAAAAATGCGGAACGTTCGAGTATAATACAAGGACGTTCTGATTTTGTATTCGGAAACGTCTGAAATCTGTATAAACGCAACAGGAAAGAACATACTATGCCAGAATCCGACGATATCAACAAATGGCTGAAAACTTTCACTCCGCGCGCCCGGCATGTGCTGATTCTGGCGCAGAAGGAAGCCCAGCATCTGAATCACGATGAAGCCGGGGCGGAACATCTGCTGCTGGGAATTGTCGCCCTCGGCGAAGGCGTCGCGGTCGATGTGCTGAAATCCATGGGAATCAATCTGGAAAATCTGCGCCGGGAAGTGGAACGCTACGCTCAGCCCGGCGGAGAAACCCAGCAGGAAGGCGCAGTTCCGTTCTCGCCGTACATGCGCAAAATCTTTTACTTCGCGGCGGAAGAAGCCCGCAATATGAACTACAACTACATCGGAACCGAGCATCTGCTGCTGGCGCTGCTGCGCGAACCGGACAGCAAAGTCGCGCGTATTCTGAAGAACATGAATGCGGATTACGATCACATCCGCAAGGAAATTCTCCGCGCGCTGGATCCGAATTTCATTCCCGACGACGCACCGGGACAGGAAAAGGATGATAAAGGCGGCACCCGTCCGGGCAATGCCAATTCCGAATATCCGGCACTGACGGCGTTCGGACGCGACCTGACCGATCTGGCGGTCAAGGGCAAACTGGATCCGGTCGTCGGACGCAAAAACGAAATCGAGCGGGTCATTCAGATTCTCTGCCGCCGGACCAAGAACAATCCCGTACTGATCGGGGAAGCCGGGGTCGGAAAAACTGCCATCATCGAAGGACTGGCGGAAAAAATCGCCGCGGGCGATGTTCCGGAAATTCTCCGCGACAAAAAAATCTTTTCGCTGGACTTGCCGCTGATGATTGCCGGAACCAAATACCGCGGACAGTTTGAAGAACGCATCAAAGCGGTCATCGACGAAGTTACCAGCTCCAAGCGGGTCATTCTGTTCATCGACGAACTGCATACCATTGTCGGCGCCGGCGGAGCAGAAGGCGCCATGGACGCCGCCAACATCATCAAACCGGCGTTGTCACGCGGCGAACTGCAATGTGTCGGAGCCACCACCATGGATGAATACCGCAAGGGGATTGAAAAGGACGCCGCTCTGGAACGCCGCTTCCAGTCCGTCATCGTCGAACCGCCCTCCCCGGAAGACGCCATTCAGATTCTGAAGGGTCTGCGGGAAACATATGAAAAACATCATAAGGTCAAGTACACGGATGCGGCTTTGACGGCGGCGGTCCGTCTTTCCGAACGTTATATTTCCGGACGTTATCTGCCGGACAAAGCCATTGACGTGATGGACGAAGCCGGTGCGCGCGCCCGGATCATGAATTCGCCCAAAGCGCCGGATATTTCCGCCATTGATGCGGAGCTGGATACGCTTGCCGGCGAAAAGGAAACCGCCATTGCGGAACAGAAATATGAAGACGCCGCCACGCTCCGCAACCGCGAACGCGAACTCCGGACACAGAAAGAGCAGATGCTCAAAGACTGGCGCAAAGCATGTGAAGAACAATGCAGAATTATTGATGAAGATGAAATTGCCGAAGTGCTTTCCAAACTCTGCGGCGTACCGGTTCATCAGATGCAGGAAGGCGAAAATGAACGTCTGCTCCGCATGGAAGAAGAACTGGGCTCCTCCGTGATCGGTCAGCAGGAAGCGGTTTCCGCAATAGCGCGGGCGTTGCGCCGTTCCAGAGCGGATCTCAAAGACCCGCGCCGTCCCATCGGCTCGTTCATTTTCCTGGGTCCGACCGGTGTCGGCAAGACCCTGCTGGCGAAGGAATTGGCGCAATTCATGTTCGGCGATTCCGATGCGCTGATCCGGGTGGACATGTCCGAATATATGGAAAAGTTCAATGTGAGCCGTCTGATCGGCTCTCCGCCGGGATACGTGGGACACGGCGAAGGCGGGGAACTCACGGAGCGGGTCCGGCGGCATCCGTACAGTGTCGTGCTGTTTGATGAAATCGAAAAGGCGCACCCGGATGTGATGCACATTCTGCTCCAGATTCTGGACGAAGGGCGCATCACCGACACGCTGGGACGCCGGATCGATTTCCGCAACACCATCATTATCATGACCAGCAATCTGGGGGCGGAACAGCTCATGCGCAATTCCACGCTGGGCTTCGCCACCGGTGAAAATACCGAAGCCGCCAACTATGAAAAATCCCGTGAACGGCTGCTGGAAATCGCCAAAAAATATTTCAAGCCGGAATTCATCAACCGCGTAGACGAGGTTGTGGTTTTCCGCCGTCTGGAACGCGCCGATCTGGAAAAAATCGTTCTGCTGGAAATTGCCAAACTCTCCGGCAGACTGCAGGAACAGGGACGCAGATTCACGGTTGATCCGGAAGTTGTCGGGTTTCTGATCGACAAAGGATATCAGGCAGAATACGGAGCGCGTCCTCTGCGCCGCGCCATTGAGCGGTATCTGGAAGATGCTCTGGCGGAAGATATTCTGCATGGCTATTTCCATGATTCCGAAGCCATCCGGGCGCGTCTGGACAACGGCAGAATCATCTTTGTGCCGGAAAACGCCGAACCGCTCGACGAGCCTGGAACCGTCCCGGCGAAAAAAAACAAGACAAAAACCGCGGCGAAAGGGAAAAAGAAAAATGGCTGAAGAATATTTTGATCTGATTGACGATGCCACCGGCGAAGTGATCGGCCGCGCCCGCCGCAGTGAATGTCACGGCAACCCGAAACTGCTGCACCGGAGTGTCCGGATCATGATCTGTCATCCGGACGGCAAGTCCATGCTGCTCCAGAAGCGTTCCATGAAAAAAGATTTTTTTCCCGGACGCTGGGATGCGGCGGTCGGCGGACATCTGGATTCGGGGGAAACTCCGCTCCAGGCGGCAAGACGCGAAATGCGCGAGGAGCTGGGGATCACGGAAGAACTTCCGCTCAAAGAGCTTTTTCGGATGAAGGTCCGCAATGAACTGGAATCCGAAAACGTGCAGGAGTATTCCGCGGTATACGGCGGACCGTTCACGCTGCAGCAGGAGGAACTGGACGACGCCCGTTTCTTCACCTTCGAAGAGCTGAAGGATATGCTGAACCATGCGCCGGATGCCATGACTCCGCTGCTGGTCCGGGAACTGGTCAAGCTGGGACTGAACTCCTGACCCGCCGGAGAAACGGAATGCCGGAACCGGAAGAATATTCATTTGCGCAGGAAGTCTGGAAACGTTTCCGGAAATCCGCCGGTGCCATGACCGGACTGCTGCTGATCGGTCTGCTGAGTCTTACGGCGGTGTATGCGCCGCTGCTTGCCAACGGGCTGCCGTGGCTGGTGCGCATCAACGGGACATTCTCCAGCCCCGCATTCCGGGAACTGCTGGCTCCGGACAGCACGGAGGCGTTCGTTGCCAAAACCTTCAACTGGCTGTTTCTGCTGCTGCCGCTGCTCGGCATTCTTGCACTGCTTTTCCGGAAACGGAAAAAATGGTTCAGAATCAGCGCAATTACGGCGGCGGTTCTGCTGCTTCTGCCGTTTCTGCAGAACGGCGGATATGTCAGCCGGACCGATTGGCGGAGCACCGCAGCCGAAATGAAAAACGGTGATTTTGCCCTGTTTGCCGCAGTGCCGTACGGTCCATATGAAACAGCGGCGGTTCCGTATTCCGGACCGGATAAAGTTCACTGGTTCGGCACGGATCAGGCGGGACGTGATGTTTTCGCGCGGATGGTCTTCGGAGCAAGAATATCCCTGGCGGTCGGATTTTTCGCAACGGCGATCGCCATGCTGCTGGGGACATTCATCGGACTGCTGGCGGGGTATCTGGGCGGCAGAACCGATTTACTGATCATGCGGCTGGTGGAAATTGTGATCTGTTTTCCGACTTTTCTGCTTCTGCTGATTCTGATGTCCATTCTGCTGGATTACGGTTTCCGGCAATCCATTCTGCCGGTAATCGCAGTCATCGGCCTGACCGGCTGGACCGGATTATGCCGACTGGTGCGCGGAGAAACGCTGCGGGTGCGGAAAACCGCCTACATTCAAAGCTGCGAAGCCATGGGAACACCGCTTTGGCGCATTCTGCTGTTCCATCTGCTGCCGAATGTCTCCGGACCGATTTTCGTATCCTTCACCTTTGAAGTGGCGGGGGCGATTCTGGCGGAAAGCTCTCTGAGTTTCCTCGGCTTCGGCGTACAGGATCCCACTGCCAGCTGGGGGGAACTGCTGCGGCAGGCGTTTCCCGATCCGCTGACTTACTGGCACCTGATGCTCTGGCCCGGACTCGCCATCTTTCTGGCAGTCTGCGCCTTCAATCTGGCGGGAGAAGGACTGCGGAAAGCGCTGGATTCAAAAAGCTGAAAGGGAGAGAATATGAACATGCTTTCATGGAAACAGAAATGTCTCTGGTTCGGAACTGGACTGCTCTGGGGGCTGGCGCTTGCCGCGGCGACGGGAATCTGGTTTCTGCGGACCAGTCTGATCGAAGAAAAAGAATCCGCCCTGCCCTACGAACAGGCAGTACAGCTTTTCCCGCAGCAGGTTCTGCGTCAGAGCGGCTGGACTCTCCGGACCGTTCCGTGTGGACTGCCGGTTCAGGAAACAGGCAAACGGATCACGGTATTCGAAATCTGCTCCCGGAAATATGCCGGAAAAATTCTGAACGATCCGGACTCCCGGAAAACTGCCGCAGTGCTGCCCTGCAAAATCGCGATTTATGAACGGAACGGCAGGACTTACCTTGCCCGGCTGAATGCCGCAGTGTTCATGCGACTGCTCGGCGGAACCGCCGCTGAAGTCTTCGGACAGGGCATACTGCCGGAACAGACCGCAATGCTGTACGGTCTGCTCCGTGATTGAGAAACGGATGCGTCAGCCGAGTTTTTCCGCCAGAAGTTTCTGCACAGTCTGCGGATTTGCCTTGCCGCGGCTGGCTTTCATCACCTGTCCGACCAGATACTGAAGAACATTCTTGCGTCCTTCGTGATACTGCTGAACCTGCGCAGGATTGCCGGCAATGACGTCTTCCACGAATTTCAGGACTGCGCCTTCGTCGGAAACCTGCACCAGACCTTTTTCCTTGATGATGTCCGCCGGTTTTTTGCCGGTGGAAAACATTTCCGCGAAAACGGTTTTGCCGATTTTACCGTTGATGGTGCCGTTCTGAATCAGGTCAACCATGGCAGCAAGGTTTTCCGACGGAAGCGGACAGTCGGAGAAAGAGTGTCCGGATTCGGAAAGTTCGCGCATGAGTTCGCCGACGATCCAGTTGGCAACCAGTTTCGGAGCTTTGGATTTGGACGCCGCCGCTTCAAAATATTCGGCGCAAGGCTTTTCCTGGGTCAGCACCTGGGCATCGTATTCCGTGATCTGGTAATCGCGGACGAAACGTTCCCGGCGGGCGGCGGGGAGTTCCGGCAGATTGCGTTTGAATTCCTCGATGTCCTCCTCGGTGAATTCCACGGGAAGCATATCGGGTTCGGGGAAATAACGGTAATCGTGGGCATTTTCCTTGCCGCGCATGGTGTAGGAATCGCCAACGTCATCATTCCAGCCGCGGGTTTCCTGTTCGATTTCGCCGTCTTCGGAAAGCACCAGAATCTGGCGTTTGATTTCGTACGTGATGGCGCGGTGAACCGCCCGGAAGCTGTTGAGGTTTTTGAGCTCGACTTTCGTACCGAATTTTTCCGCGCCGCGTTCGCGGATGGAAATATTGACATCGCAGCGCATCTGTCCTTTTTCCATATCGCAGTCGCTGATGTCGGCATACTGAATGATCTGTTTGAGCGAGGTCAGGTAGGCATACGCTTCGTCGGCAGAACGCATGTCCGGTTCGCTGACGATTTCCATCAGCGGCACGCCGGCGCGGTTGTAGTCCACTCCGCTGTGTGTTCCGAAATGCGTAAGTTTGCCCACGTCTTCCTCCAGATGAATGCGGGTCAGTCCGATGTCCTTGTCCGGCAGGGGTTCGCCGGAAAATCCGATTCCGGAAATATGCACTTTTCCATGCAGACAGAACGGCATGTCATACTGTGTCAACTGGTAATTCTTGGGAGAATCCGGGTAAAAATAGCTTTTGCGGTCGAATTTGCTTTTCCGCTGAATCTCGCAGGAACACATCAGTCCGGTGGTAACGATTTTGCGGATGGCTTCCCGGTTCGGAGTGGGAAGGACTCCGGGATATCCCATGCAGACCGGACAGACCAACGTATTGGGTTCCGCACCGAAATGATTGGGACAGGAACAGAACATTTTACTCTGAGTGCGTGCCTGAACATGCACCTCCAGACCTATGACAGCTTCGTATGACGGCATGACTAATATCTCCTTGATTTCAAGCTGGTAAGATAGCACGGAAAAACGGAATCTGCAAATCCGGAATGCTGATTTACACCATTTTTTGCCAACTATTTCTCCGCCGCGCTTCAAAAACGGAACAGAGTTCCGTCACAGAGAAGCCGGCTGATGACGGGGATTGCGGCTCCGCGGTGTTTTCGCCGGATGTTTTCCGGGTTCCGGCAGTTCACGCGTCAGCCATTTGGAATTGCGGAGCGTCAGGAAGGAATACAGCGGAATCCAGGACAATGCGAAAATCGCATACACCGCGAAGAACAGCCCCCAGACAGAACGCAGAAACGAAATCCGTTTGGCATACAGAATCACCGGAATCAAGGCGCAGACACAGCCGAAAGCCAATCCCGCATACAGAGACAGCAGAAAATCCACTGGACTGGTCAGCAATGTTGCCGCCACCAACAGCGGAAGCAGCGCAGGAATAATAGTATTGGAAATCAGCATCAGAGTATGGAGCTGCCGTCCGAACTCTATGAAATTACGCGGGATGCAGCGGAACGCATACAGTGCGACCAGACCGTTTTCCCGGATGTCGCTCCGGTTCCAGCGCAGCAGCATCCGGGCAAATTTCAGGTAAGTGCTGGGAACGCAAGTATAAGCAATTGCCGTTGACTGGTACACCACTCGGTACCCGCGGCGCAGAATCATCGTCGTAATGGCGCGGTCTTCACCGATGGTCGCCGGCACCCCCAGAAATGTCTGGTTGAGCCAGTCGCGGAGCAACGGACGAACCATGCTGAGCCGGTAAGCACTGAGCGCCCCCGGTGTACAGGTAACAAACCCGATGACGCTCTGGGCGGACCGCACCACTTCGAACCCGAACAGGAATCCGATGTCCATCATTTTGGGCAGAATGCCGTCCGCTATGTTTTTGACCCGGATACTGCCGGCTGCGCCGCCCACGCGGGGATCGGCAAACGCAGAACACATGCTCCGCAGCGAATCCGGGCAGATAATGGAATCGCTGTCCACCGTGACCACGATATCGTACTTTGCCTGCTGCATTCCCTGATACAGCGCATGTTTCTTGCCGCCGTTCCGCGGCAGGTTGACGGCTCTGATGCGGCCGCCGGATTCCTGAACAGCCGTCTGAATCCAGTCCCAGGTATCATCTTTGGAGCCATCATTCACCGCTATGATTTCCAGTTTGTCCGCGGGAAAATCCGAATCCAGCAGACTTTTCAGCGTTTCGCGGACATGTTCGCCTTCATTATAGGCAGGCACAATCACCGTGCAGCCGGCGAGTTCGGAATCTTTCAGCAGAGGAGCCGGACGGTAAATGCAGGCATACACGGCTGCGTACAGGCTGTAAACCAGAAAAAACAGATTGACCAGCAGAAGCACCGGAAACACTGATTCAAAAAGCTGGGCGGAGTGGCGGAAATCCGGAGGAAAGCACCAGAGTATGACAAGCAGTGCGGCAAAAAGGAGCCAGAGGATCAGCGGCAAAAACTTCTGGAACATAATATAAAAAACCTTCCTTATATCTGCATTCGTAAACAAATCAATGCCGGTAATATAACATGAACAGTTGACGGGAATTTATCCGGAATTTATACTTTTTGGTTAACTTATTCTTATTTCCGCAAAAACCGGATGCGGCAATGTGCATAATGCCGTATCCGGTTTGAATAAAACAGATGAGCAGCGGATTAACGCGTGAAGGCGGCTTTCTCCGCAGACAATTTCTTCGCGAAGTCCGCATTCGATATGCGCGGAACCTGCTGCCAGAAACCAAACTGGAATTCCTTCATGTCCGGTTTCAAGGTCAGGTAAATCGACGAAGTCCAATCGTCATTGACACGCAGAACCGCTTTGGCAACCGCATCGTAATTCAGGCTGCCCCAGCACGGGCCCTGGCCTTTTTCCGCAGCGGAACCGTCGCTGTCCTTATCCTGCAGAGTAATCATCGTATCCTGCGGTGTCAGCGCGATTCTTTCCGGATTCTGCTCAATGGTGCGCGCCGGAGTAACTGCCATGCGGTTGTAGCCGCCGTTCCAGACCACCTGATTGTTCTTTTTCAGGAGCTGCGACGGAATCGCGGTGATTTCTGCGGAAATCGTCTGAACCGGCTCCACGCTGTCTTTCGCCGGAATCAGTGAACACCACAGGACCGGGGAATCCGGACGCAGATACATGCGCAGGACAAATTTTGCGCCGTCGTAATTGAGTTTGAGTTCGGCGCCGGCATTTTTTCCTTCTGCCCAGGGCTGAAGGTCTTCCGCGTTGACCGGCAGTTTATCCAGTTCAATCCCGTTCACTTTCAGCTTGAAGAAGCCGACCAGCGGACTGAATCCGAACTGTCCGGCCTGGAGCCACAGCTGGGTACGAGGGGCATTCGTGCCGTTGGATTTGCTCTGCACCAGGAAAAATTCATACTTGCATAACTGGTTGGACAGAATTGCGCCCTGCCGGACCGCATAGTGTTCCGGCTGATACACATGGACTTTTTTCACTTCATTTTTGACCGGGGCGAAGTCAGTGCAGAACGCGGCTCCGGCGATCAGTGCGAACGTAACGGCGGCTGTTTTTTTCAGATTCATTTTCATTCTCCTTTTCCTGAAAATTTAATGATGCCGAACATGGACATATTATGATTGTTGCCAAGCGTCATGGAGGTTCCGCTGTATTCTTTTTCGCCGCCCATTTTATTGCGGACGACGTTGCAGAACCAGCTGTCGTAAACCTGCGGGGCTCCGCCTTCAAACACGCTGAACGGAATGTAGAATTCAGCGGTCCAGCCTTTGGAATCATAACGGGATTCCAGCTGGAAACCCTTCACCTTCCAATTGCTGTCGAACGGCTGGGGAATCGGCAGATGCCGCTGAGTTCCGAAGAAACAGTTCTTCAGCGGGTCGAAGGCAAACTGGTATTCCACTTCTTTTTTGAGTCCCGGCGAGAACAGAATCTCGTAGCTGTCATTGAACCACAGATCCTTGTTCTTGTCCGCAGCAGGAGCGTACGGCGTCTGGAACAGACCGTAGATACCGGTTTTGTCCCATGCCAGTTTGAGGGATGCGGGATATTTGGGTTTGGCGCCGGATCCCTTCGGGTCAATCAGCGGCATGGGTTTGACTTTTGCCCAGAACGCTTCATCGCCTTTGCCGTCGAGCGTAACTTTCTCGCTGCCGAGCAGCTGGTAAACGCCGTGGACGGGGCGTTCATATGAAAGCTGGTTGCGGATCGACGCAATTGCTTTCGGCCAGGGGGCAAGGAACAGATTCAGCCGTTTTTCCTCGATGGAACCGGGTTTGACAGATGCCTTTGCCAGCTTCAGCAGTTTTTCCATTTTGGCGAGTTCCGCCGCCGGATACAGAACACTGTTCTGGGAGGATTCGCTGTCAAGCGCATATTTGCGGTAGCATTCACGCAGCAGCTGATGAAATTCGCGCAGATATTTGCCCGTTTCCTTCCCGTAGAACGCATCCCAATGGGAATCAATGGCTTTGGCGGCATTCCAGTCGGGATTCCACATGCTGCGGTAGGCGGCGTAATACGAAGGATAGAAGAACCAGGTAACGCCCGGTTCCGTTTCACAGTGGTCATGGAACAGGCTGGTGCGTCCCAGATATTTGCCGAACATTTTCGGAATATCGCCGACAAATTCGCCGTTGACCGCCAGCACGAACGGATTGGTTCCCGAATACAGCCAGAGTTTCTGAATCGGACGTTTTCCCAGCGATTCATACCATTCCCGCGCGATTTTCAGCATGTCCGCACGCTGCGCCGCATTATGCACCTTGTTCGGCAGACCGCCGAGACAGAGATTCACTTCGGTATTCGCCGGCAGCTGCCAGCGCGGATCCGTTCCGGCGTACTGAACATTGTAATACGCCATGATGTACAGTTTCATGCCCGGATACTCTTTGGCAATCCGGTTCGCCAGATACTGATGGAAACGAGCGTAGATGTTCGCCATGCCGGCATTCGTCCCGCGCGCCATGTCTTTTTCCGTCATCAGCCCCAGCCGGCGGACTGTCGGATTGTTGACCACTTCCGGGTCGGTCATCAGCGTATCGCACATGCCGAAGGAAAAATAGGTGGTGTTGCAGCCCTGATCTCGGTAACCGCCCTCATCAATTTTCCCGTTGCTGTCGTAATATTTTTTGAGTGATTCGAACAGCAGATCGGCAAATTCCAGATTCACCACATCAAAATAATTGCCGATGTGCGCTTTCGGATTATACCAGAAATTGCCGGAAGGTGATGTGTAGAAAATCGTGCGCAGACGCTCCGGATAGGCTTTGGCAATCCATTCGGGACGCGGACAATGTGTGCCGCCGGACGGCAGAATGCTGCCCATGCGCCAGCGGTCCCAGAACCGCACATCTTCCGCGGTCAGTTTGCCCAGATACGGTTCCCAGAATTTTTTCGACTCCGCGGAATGGATCGTGTTGCCGAGATAAAACTGTCCGCCGCGGGTATCGAAATACGGAGCATCCGTATAGCTTGCTGGCTGAACGGCAAGTTCCGTAATTTTCGGCCACAGCGTGCCGTACTCTCCGGGGAAGTAATAACGGACCCCCAGAAAACGTTCCGCAAAATCATAGGCTCCGTACTTGGTTCCGGTGGAGGAACCGCGGCCTTCCAGCGGTTTCATGTTGTAACCGGCAATCAGGGATGAATCGCTGCCGGCGATGATGACGCCGCGGTCAAATGTCTTCACGGCAAAACCCTGCGGCGGAAGTTTGGAAACATCCACACCGTTTTCCCGTGCCAGTGAACAGTCCCCGACCACAATCAGGTATTTTTCCTTCGCGGCGTCCTTGACGTCTATGACCCGCGGCTGAACTCCGGTGCATTTTTCAATTGCTTCCGACAGAATCCGGATTGCCGGGGCTATGCTCTTTTCCGTGCGGTTTTTTCCGCTCATGCGGTTTTCCGCCTGAAGATCGGCGGCGATGGCAAAGTTCAGTTTCCCGCCGGACACCAGCGGCAATGCGGCATGTTTTCCCGCCGTTTCGAATTTGACCGGGGTCAGTTCCGGGGTTTTGAGGTCATACGCCCCCAGAACTCCAGTCATGAGACTGCCGGCAAGCAGAAGAATGAGATGTTTCGGATTCATTGAATGCCTTTCCTGTCTTTATATGGTTGTGTTTTACAAATTCACGGTCAGTTGTAAGGGGCGTATCCGTCCAGATACGGCGCAATCGGCGGACTGCCGGATTCCTGTTCCTGCGCCCGGTTGAACCACGGATACCAGCCGTAATTGTAGTAATTGAAATTCAGCACCTGCGGCGGTTCCGGATTGATGTGGGAGTCGGCATAGAGAATATTGCTGCGCCGGCTGTGCCGGTAACACACCTGATACTTCGGTTCAAGGGTGGAGAATTCAATATGACCGAGCTTCCGGTATTCCGCCACTTTCGGGTGATACCAGCCGTCGCCGTGAACCAGAACCTTGCTGGGCTGTTTCAGCGATTTCCGCAGTTTGGAGTAATCCGATTCGCCGAAACAGCCGGAGTTGTAAGGATAGGAACACCCGAACGCCAGTGTATCGCTGCTTCTGCCGATCATGGAAGGACAAAGCAGCCATTTCGGAGACCACGTACCGTAATTGTAAATCGTTTCTTTGTAATTGAAGTACGGCGCATAGGAATTCACCCAGTAAAGCACAATGCCGCTGCTGTCCGTACTCAAACGGCTGATCGTCCAGTATTCCTGATTGTCGCCGCGGTACAGTGCCATGGCGGTGCCGAGCTGTTTGAGCTGACCGATGCAGCTGATCGCCTGCGCCTTCTTTTTTGCCGCACTCAGAGCCGGGAGCAGCATTCCCGCCAGAATTGCAATGATTGCAATCACTACGAGGAGTTCTATCAATGTAAACCGCAACGACTTACGCTTCGAATGCGAAATATAATGCATGAAATACGGAATGGATGATAACGGCTGCCGGTGGTTCATGATCTGGTTCCCCTTTCTGGTTTTGTTCCTGACTATGACATCATTTTGTGATATGAAATTATGCGGCTTCGTTTTTATATTCTGTCTTTTCTCCTGATTCTTATGTTCAACTGGTGTGAATCATTCGCTTTTTCCATACATAAAATCCTGTTTTACTAAATTATAACGAAAAAATGGGATTTGTCAACCCGTTTGAAGAAATATTTTTCCATTATTGTAAATCATGTGCTTTTTTTCTTCAAAACGCAGTTGACATTCCGGAAGGACAGGTTATATTGCGGAAATAAACAGAAAAACGGAGGAAATCATGGAGTCGGAATATCGCATGACGGTTGCGCGGCTGACTGAGACTCTGAAGCTGGAACTCGCCAATGGTCAATATCCGCGCGGCACAAAATTTCCTTCGGAATATGAACTGGCGGAACGGTTCGGCATCAACAAGACCACTGCCAACCGGGCGGTAACTCAGCTGGTGAATCTGGGGCTGCTGGAACGCGGCGTCCGCGGCAGCGGCACACGGGTTCTGCGCGAAGAAATTTTCCCAGCCGGGCAGATTGCCTTCTTCACGGCTCTGCCGGCACATCATACATCCATAGTCGTCAGCGGCGCAGTGGAACGGCTGCTGCGTTCCAGATATCTGCTGACCCTGATCACGCCGGAACCCTGTCATCTGCAGGAGTATCTGGATGATTTTCACAGTACGCCGTTTCAGGGAATATTGACCATGTCCTACGGTGCGCTGACGGCTCCGAAAGGGATTCCGCTGATTCATGTGGACCAGGATTTTTCCCCGGCGGACACCGTGCATCACGCGGTCAACGGCAACTCGTTCGAAGGAGCCTACCAGCTGATGAATGCCGTTTACGATGCCGGACACCGGAAGATCGCGCTTTTTCTTACCGATCTTGCCCAGCTGCATTTGAGTTCACCCAAACGCGGCTTCATCCGTGCCATGCGTGAGCACGGCTGTTCCGATGCTCTCGCGCGCTGTTTCTACGGCAAGAACGGCGAACCGGACAGTGCCAAAGAGGTTTTGCAGGACATCCTGCAGAAATATCCGGACGTCACGCTGATTGCCACGGAAAACGACAATGATGCCGCTGCCATGATACAGGAAATTGCGCTTTTTGACCCGGCACTGCTGCGGCGCATTCAGGTTACCGGCTTCAGTGGTCTGCCGCATCTCTGTAAACGCTTCAATCTGCCGAGTGTGGACATCCGCCTCCGGGAAATGGGCTACATTGCGGCGGATCAGTTATTGACCATGATCCGGAACGGCATTCCGGAGAAACCGTTGCGCTACGCAGTGGAGCCGCGTCTTCTCAACCTGGACAAAATCCGCCGTCCCCCCGCGCCCGCATAACCCGCGGTGATGAAGAATTATTTTTCAACTTTTCTTGTGAAGGAATCCCAGATTTTCCATTTTTCTGCGGTCATTTCCCAATCACTGTAAATGGCAAAACCTGTAAAACTTCTTTTGTCTGACGCGGAATGCAAACCCGCTGCGATTCCGGAAAGGGCGGAACTTATGTTTTCAACCTGCGGACTATGATAGGATACTCCTGCGTCTTCGTAAGCAGGAATTCCGCACAATAATTTAAAGGATAAACCATTGCAGACAGACAGCAGTTCTTCCGTCCAGGAACACATCAGCGACGTATAAAATTTTTCATAACGGATTCCGGTATCATACATCATCACACACAAAAGATCCGTCCTTGCGGCGACCTGGCGAAGATACGGCAAACTCCAATGAACATGCGCGTTCGGCTGCCAGCGGGTCGGAGGCGGATATGCCGCCACCGAAAGAATTTTTCCGCGACCAATCCTGTTCCTGATTTCATCCAGGAGCAGCA
>ERZ1034992.57-NODE-57-length-76094-cov-94.250595_pt1 | contig 76094 bp, 101 predicted proteins | sample MGYA00520695_ERZ1034992 | MGnify/ENA primary metagenome ERZ1034992 (study PRJEB33766, sample SAMN09781778) | gut metagenome | biome: gut microbiome | host: Homo sapiens | place: Madagascar | study: EMG produced TPA metagenomics assembly of the PRJNA485056 data set...
AAGCGGATGGACGAGCTCCATTGACGTGGACGCCACCCGCCGCCGGTTACATTTGGCCGACTGACACCACGCCCGCCCCGCGCAGGGGCGGCGCTATCTGAACATTGAGAGGAGTATACACCCATGTTACATAATGCTATAGCCCGTCTGATCCTGTGGGGCCGCAAGTCCGGCGTTGCCCTTGATCCTGTGGAGCTGGCCGACGGCGTGACCGCCGCCCGCCTTGCCGCCGATCCCGACGATCCCGCCCGCGTTGCGTTGCTCCATCATCTCAACGCCGGCCGTGGCGCGTATGAGTACGAGCGGCGCGGGGCGTCCTTGTACGTATACGCCGCCGCCGACTATGCCGCCATTCAGCGGCGCGGGGCGCGTCTCCGTGCCGCGTCCGATCTGTTTTTTGCGGCCCGCCGTCCCGATTTATACGCCGCCGCCCTGCCCGGATACCGTGCCGCCTGTGTGGCGCTGGGGCTTGACGCGGACCGATGCGCCGCCGTTGGCGTGGACGCCGTCCCCGCCTGCTGCTGACTGTTCACTTTGCCCCGCCGATCATGGCGGGGCATACTTGAAAGGGGTTGTTACTACCATGATGCCCAACGTACAAGCCGCCCATCTTGCCAGGTTGCGCCGGATGATCTCCGCCGCCGATCTGCTCGCCCAGTCCATCCCCTACGTTGCCGACGCTGCCCAGCGGGACGCGGACGCGCTGCCAGTGCTGCACGCGCTCGCCAGCAAGGCCCAGACCTACGCCGACGCCCTGCAATCTGCCGCGTATGATCTCATTGACCCGGAGACGGCAGCGGACGACGACGCGTTATTCACGCTGCACCTGTCCGCCGTTGCGGCGGCGGATCGTCTCGCTAATACCATCCGCAATGCCTGAGCGCTGTTCATGTTCGCCTAGCCCCGGCCATCACGCCGGGGCATACAGAAGGGAGATATATAATCATGCCTATGCTGCAATCGTCTATCCACGTTTTCCCGCGCGTCGCCCGCCGCTGCAAAGATGCCCGTTATTCGTGCCTGCTTTCTGCCGGTCCAATGGTTTACGCAACAGATACCGCCATCGCCTTGCGTTCCAGCGCGTTCACCCTGCCGGACGTTATCCCCGATAGCCCGGCAATCGATACGCTTGTCCGCCTGTTCGATCAATATTCCAGCGCCTCCGGCCTTCGCCTTGCCGCGCTCGGCCCTAAAGCAAAATGCCCCGGCGAATATCCCACCATTTCCGAAAATCTCCGTGCCTATTGCCGATATTCCAAAAATCAGGGTGCAAAGGCGGCGTTTTATCCCGTCGGGGATTGTATGGTCAATGCTTCCCTGCTGGCCGACGTTCTCGCGGCGATCCCGGACGCGTGCGTTTATGCTGTTCCTGGCGATCCGTTCAAGCCGCTTTTTTTCCGCGGCGAATATGCCGAAGGGCTGCTGTTCCCCGTCCGTCTTCCTATGCGTGGTATTCTCCATGCTTTGCAGCTTCTTGCCGATTATCAGCGCGAATCCGGCGAACAGGGTGCGGATCCTTCTCACCCCTTTATGACAATCCCGCTGGATAAAATCTACGAACAGGCCGAAGCGGAAGAACAGCGCCAGCAGGAAGCGCGGCGCCAGCAGGAACAGGAACGGGAAGCCCGTATGCGCCAGAGCCAGGCCGAAGAAGCCGCCCAACGTGAACAGGCCGAAAAAGAAAAGGCGGAAAAACGGGAATCCACGCGCAAAACCCTGCTATCCGACGGCGAAAATATGCCCGTAGACGGCGCGGCCCTTTGCGAGCTTGCCGCCGAAATGGGCGTTTCTATCCCGCTGCGCACAAAAGGCTTCATCCTGCAAAAGCTCGCCACGATCTCCATTTCGGACGGCCAATTCAAGCGCTACAAATTTCGCGCCAAAAAGAAGGGCACACAAGGTAGCGACGCCTGTTTCAAATACATTCAGGCACTGATCGACGCGCTAAAAATGCAGCCCATCGAAGAAAAATCCGAAAATTCGCCCGAAAATAATGTTCCAGAGCTGGAAAACCGACCGGCAAATCTGGAAAAACCCGCTGCAAAGGAATCTAACAGCCGTATCCATAACATCGGCATGGAAAAATTCTGCGAACAGTTCCAGAAGGAATACAATTTCCTTTACGATTGCCGGGGAGATGTAGCCGGTTATGACGAAGCCGTGTCCGCGTTTGACCGTTTTCAGATCGCTCACGCCGACTTTGTCCGGGCATTTGCCCAATATCGCGGCGACGTCGTTTCATCCGACCGTGAAGCAGCCGCATTTATGTTCGCCCTGGATATTTTAGACGATCCGGGACCCGATCCAAACGGAACTCCATGCCATTCCGAACGACCCGCTGAAAATAATGGCGCACATTCCGAAATCCAGCCGCCTATCCCGCCGCAAAATGGCGCAAAGTCCGATGACCGCCCCGCAGATCCATCCCGCAAGCGCAAAAAACCGAACCCGGAAAGGCGTCATGAAGCGGCTCAAAAAGCAAGCGCCGATAAAGCCCTTCTGCAAACCTTCGTCGAATCCGATATTTCCCGTTTCGGTCACGTTACGGCGGGAACTCAATCTGCCTTGCAATTCCAGGGTTATTTCTGGGATGGTTCCAAGCTGCGCAAATGCAAAAAACCGCTCCATGTTTTCTCTGTTTCCACGGGATAATCCCCGACGCTATGTTGGAAAATCCTGAATTTGACCGTCGAATCTTATCAAATTCCCTTGCAGGATGGGCAATGTCCATTGTATAATCAATACACACGTTACTTTATGCCGAAAGCGAGGCATCGTCATGAATATTTATTCGACCGAACTTTATAAGACGCTGGAAAAGTCTCATCCCGATCTTTGGCAGATAAAGGACTACCTAGGAAAAGATACCATTGAAAGCGTCGTTTCGCCTTATCTGGACGAAAACGGCAATTTTGACCCGAATCCCCTTTGGGCCATGCTCAATCCCGCTATCACGCCTGCCGAAAACCTGCAAAAAAACGTGGAAGAAATTTGGAACGCCCTGTCTTCCCGCACTTTGGAAAAGTGGTTCGCGGCCATGACGAAGGAACAGGCCGAAACCATCTGCGAAGTTATTGAATATTTCGGGACCGTCACCTTCTGCGGCATTTCCGTTCATGTGAACGATTTCCCGCATTATTGGGAAAAATACCATCCAGGCGAAGGCTTCCTTCCCATCCGAGAAAAATGGTTCGAATCCATCACCTGATAGGGCGGAAAGCCCTGTATCTATGTTGGAAAGCTGGAATTTTGATCGCCATATCCAACGAAATCCACAAGAAGGGATGAATATAATGAAAAAGTTTTACGCGCTCGAAGGTCCCGTTAAGCTCTCCTTTGCGGATGAAAAATCCCTCAACGAATATGTTTCTTCGCATCCATCCAGCACGCCTCTTGTGACCCATGAATGGGGATCGCCCGAAATTCGCGCCAGCATGGGCGATTCCTGGGACCCCATCACTTTGGAGATCGAAGCTCCCTATCCGCTGGAAACGGCTATCCGTCTCAGGTGGAGACGTATCCTGTACGGTGCCAAGATATGGCACGGTTCAGACTATTATTTCAAAAATGTTCGCGTCCAACGGCAACGGGACCAATGCACCATCACGATGCAAATGTGGAATATCGCCCGCTGCATGATCGACTTCGGGTCTCAAGAAAATTGGCCGGATAATCAGCTGATGACACGCATCGTCACCTTTGACGGTGTGGAAGACGGCGATCTGCCGTCCGATGATTTTCTGCTCGATATCCCCCAAAAGCCGGTCCGTTTCATCCCGCCGGACGCTGATGAGCAAAAGCTCCCCCTCGACGATGTGAACATGGCGGTAGGCAACTGGCTGTATACCAACAATACCCCGGACGAAGCAAAAGAGATCGTGTTTGACAGCGAACCGTATTATGACGGAACGTGGAAGCAGGACTTGCACGACAGCAAACATCACTATACCCTCATCATAGAGCCGAACGGCGATGTACGGAAGGAATGAGACCGGACATGCTCGCAATCTCCATTGAACAAAAAGATGGCAAAGCCTACATCAGAAGCCCCTATAACGCTGATTTTGTCAGGCGCATCAGGCTCATGGGCGGAAAATGGGACGCAGATTCCCGGCGCTGGGTCGTCTGTTCGGACGCTGTGGATGCAGTCCGAAAAATAATGATGGAGATCTACGGCGAAAGCGACGAATCTCCCGCTTTTGAAACTGTAACGCTCATCGTGGAATTTTTGAATGAAGTGTCATCATACAACAGCCCTTATTGTCTTGCCGGAAAACCCATTGCCATAGCCACATGGCGCGACAGCGGGGCCAAACCGGGCGAAGGCGTTGCGTTTATCGAAGGCACACCCAAAAGTGGCGGCAGCGCCAAAAACTGGTATACCATCATCCCTGCTGGATGCGTCGTGGAAATATACCGCGTCCCCAAAAGCAAGGCGGTAGAGCTATTGTCGGAGCATCCGACGGATTACAAATTATCCATCAAAAGCCAAAATCAGGTGGATCGGGAATCCCTAGTACGCGAAAAGAAGAAACTGCTCGAACGCTTGTCGGAGATCAACCGTCTGCTCGATCAGCTCGACCTGTAAATATGTCCCAGAGCTGGAATTTCAACCGCCAAATCCAAAAAAAGAGCGCTTGCGCACTCTTTTCCCTTTCCGGTATGACCGTCAAGACACTTTTCAACTCACTCCCAACGGGAGACACCTTTTTTATACCATATCCCATATCAAAAAGTCAAGGAGAAGATCATGACCCAGCAGCAGATCCTTGAAAGCTACGAGATCACCAAAAACATGTCCGAGACCGCCCGTATCCTTGACGTGTCCCCGCAGACGGTCAAGCGCGTTCTCATCTCCAACGGTATCTTTCCGTCGAAGCGTGCGCACCAGATCGCCAACCTGAACGATTTGGGCCTGAACGTTTCCGATATTGCCGAATTTCTCAAAATTTCGGAGGATACCGTCCGCTCCAATCTGCCCTATACCAAAGGCGGCTATGCGACAGGCCCAAAGTCCGAAAACGCCAAAAAAATTGCCCAATGCCGCGCCAATAAAAAGGCGAAAAGCCAGAAAAGCGAAAACGAAATCTGATTCGTTCTCTTTCGCCCTAAATTTGCGTTTTAAGCGCCCTTGTTTTCTACCCTTCCCACGTATCCAGTTCCCCTATTCGGCCCATTTTCTTGCCAACCTCGTGCGAAATAAGGGCACATTATCCAAAAGAAAAACGTCGGAATAAATCCGGCGTTTTTTGTTCCCTCACTCATGGCAGAGGCTCGCCAGTTCCATCCCGCGTTTTCGTTCAGCCTTTCGGCCTAGCCCCTTTGTGGTTGACGCGAAACCCCCAGAAAGCTCCACAGACGCCGCCTTCGGGCACGGGGCCTGCTTCATCGCTTCAAACAGGCATTTGCCCGTTTGTTACTGTACTCCATGCTTCACCCGGTCATGCTCTTCGGCCCGCTTGCCGTTGTTGAAGCGGTCCAGCGTGCCTACCAGATACCCGGTGATGCGGCGGATGCGGTGGAATTTCTGCGGCCCGAAGTCGTAGTCCAGCTCTACTTCGTCCCCGCATACCTTGATGTCGATGCTTTTCGGCTCCCTGCCGAATTTTTCCTTCGCCCGGTCGATGTACGCCTCTATCTCTCCCTGCTCCATCGGCCCGTTCGTTACCGTTACCGTGCAAGCCATGCCTTTCCCCTCCTTTGGTCAAGACCATTATACCACGTTTTTGCCCGGCTGAAACAAACCTGCTTTTCCATCCGATTTTGCCTGTTCTTTATCGCCGCTTTATCGAATCCTTATCGGTTTTATCGAATCGTTATCGAATTTTTCTTCCCGATAAAACCGCCGTTCCTTTCCCACGTTCCAACATCAACAAGCCAACAGGGGGGCATTTCACCTTCCCAAAGGCCGTTCCATGTGTTACAAAAGTATGAAGTTCACAATTTGTGTATCGCTGAAACCCTTGTGAATCAACGCTTTTCCATTTCACTATTCACAATCTGCAAATTTCTTTCGTAAAAAGCATTGACAATCTGTGAATGGCAGAGTATACTATCACCGTAAGCTAGTTCAACCGAGAACGTTCTTACCGGCGAAAGCCGTAAGGATACCAACCGTCTGCGGGGTTTGAACTAGCACCACGCAGACGGTTTTAATTTTATCGAACCTTGCCAACTAAGATATGCAGCGTTTGCAATCTGCAAATCGCAGAAGCCACCAAGGGGGGCGCAAACGTGCAGCTACGTCGAGCTGGGAAACCAGCAGGAGCCGTCCGGCATATGCGGCTGCCTCAAGACGTCCGGGGAACCCGGTGCGAGAGTCGAGACTGCGTCGAGCGATGTCTGATGATCGAGCCTAGCTGCCTTCCTACCTTCTCAGGAAAGGTCTTGGGGGGTAGGGGGGCAAACTATGCTCAAATCTCCTCAACATCAAGCGATATGAGGTCGGTATTCAAACTCATAGAATACCTCCTACTTATCTAGTATTGTTACTTGTATGGTAACTTACATTGCAACTTGATAACTTCATATCGGTAATCATACTACAGTATCAATTCTTATCAGTAAATAAGGAGGAACCAAAATGAAATTCAGGATCACTGTTCGGGCCATGGACGATGAAGCCCAAAAAAGCATCGCCGAAACCGGGGAACAGAACAAGATCGTTCTCAACTGCTCCGGCTGCACCATCCTCACCACCGATGAGGACGGCGAACCTTCCATGTCCTGTATCCAGCACATGACCGTCGATAGCATTGCGGAAGTGCTTCGCCACTGCAGCAATTACATTCGGGCGGCTGTATGCATCGCAAAGGGCAAAATCGACGCCGATAACATCATGGGCGTCCATAAAACAGAATCCCTGTTCGATTTCCTCAAAGGTCTGCATTCCGATGACGATGAAGACGATGAGGAATGTGAGGACGAAGACTAATCCCCTGCGCGGCTCACCCCGCGCTTCCTGTGGCAGTCGCGCAACGGCAGCGCATTGGCCTTCCAAGCCAACGGTTGCGGGTTCGAATCCCGTCTGCCACTCCACCCCGCTTCGATAGCTCAACGGCAGAGCATTCGGCTGTTAACCGAAAGGTTATGGGTTCAAGTCCCATTCGAAGCTCCATTCCGACGAAAGGAGCATCAGCATGGTCCATCTGGAAGAAACCAAAAACGGCGTCCTGTACTCCCGCCGCATCACCGGCAAGCCCGGCACGCACACGGAGACGGTGCAGGAGGCCGACGCCCACACCTTCTTTCTGCTTTCCTTTCTTGCCCTTGCAGGTGTGGCTCTGCTTTTGTTCCTTGGAAGCGGAACCTGCGGGAAGATCGTTTCGTGGCTGCTTCGGTAGCGCGAAAAGGTCTCCCCCCCACTTCACGGGCGCTTCGTTCAATGGCAGGACGGCGTTCTTATACAGCGCCTACATTCGTTCGATTCGGATAGCGCCTACCATCGGAAGTGTTCAGGCTGCACTTCCCGAGTTATTTTCTCCTTTCTGGCAAAGCGGAAAGACGCTTGACGGCCCGGACAGACGGGCACATGGGGCACACAGTCTGGGCGCAGGGCCACAGGAACCCCGCGCCGGCCGGTGCAACTCCGTCCGCCCCACCAGACGGCAACGTGACAAACCATGCGGAAACCGTCCCGCCCGTATCGCCGCAGCGCGTAATGCCCGTAAGCCGGTGCATACGAAGAACCACGTGACAGCAGGAAGAGACCGCTGACAGCCCGGAATCAGACGGGCACTGTGTATGGTGGCCGGGTCGCTCCCGGCTGATGTGAGCGGTGCGGTTCCCTCACGAAGAATGACAATGGGCGTGGAAACGCGGCTGATGGCGGACCAAGTACGCTGAACGGACGTTCAATCACACGCCAAACGCACATGGGGACGTAACTCAACGGCAGAGTGCCGGCTTTGCAAGCCGGAAGTTGAGCGTTCAAATCGCTTCGTCTCCACCAATTCCCAAGTGTCCGTCTCTGAGGATGGCAATGGCTGAAATGCCTATGTCTGGGGCACGGGGCTGCGACCAGCTGGCAAAGAGGTTGACGCGCTGGCAGATGCGCGGACTAGATGGGAATGACTGCACTGTGTGTATACAGGAATGTCAAATCTGCCGAATCGTTCTCCAACCGTCCATTGCGCACGGAGCTGCACTCTGCGGCAAGTTCCACGGAGTCTGCCGGGACGGCAGGGAAACGCCCTCTATGGCGAGGACGTGACCGCCTTTGAGGGCTGCGGGAGTCGCATTTTGGAACGGTGCGAATACCCGCCGCGCAGTCCACGGCTGCGAGAAAGAAGGTCATTCGGGATCGGCGTCTGCTTCAATATCGGTAGTTCGGACGCATTCCTCTTGACCGCCGTGGTATTCCGCCGTCTGTGCACCCGACAGGGGCCATCCTGTCTGGATATCGCGGCTGGCGGAAACGTGCCGCAGTAGCGCAACGGAAGCGCGGCTGTTTTGTAAGCAGCGTGTTCACGGTTCGAATCCGTGCTGCGGCTCCAATCCCCCTTGCAGGATGATCCGATGCTTTCAGGCTGGCTAAAGGTATCGGGGACTGCTCATAACGGTTGTCGTTCGTCCGTGCCATGCGAAAAAACGTCCGGCCAGACCGCTTAGGAATGTCTCGACACCTCCACATTCTCAGGCGGCTGGCACGCGCTTCGGTAGCTCAATCTGGCAGAGTATCCGTTTCGTAAGCGGAATGTTGCGGGTTCGATTCCCGCCCGAAGCTCCATTGCCGGCATGGGAGAGTGGTTGCCCCTGCCGGTGTGTCCTCCGTGTGCCGAATGCGAATATTTCATTCGGCCTGCTCGGTATAACCGGGCGGTGCAGGGTCAACTTTCTCCTGCGCTCGCCGCCTGCCACGTTCCGTCCTTTGGCATGGGGGACGGTGCAACGGTCACACAAGGCGGCTATCCCATTTCATACAAAAGAAGACATCAAGCGTTTCACCGCGCTTCTGTCTTCTTTTTTTATATCCAAAAACGCTTCAAAGGCGGTGAACTTTTCGGCTATGGAAACCTGCGTTCCCCACAAAAGGAGAAGACGGACATGCCATAACTGTCTCTGGAAATGGGACTTGTACGATACCGGCCAATGGCTGTGCTACTGCGAGTCCTCTTCCCGCTATCACCTTCCCGCCGAGGGCGGATGCTCTCTGTGGGAAGCCGGTATTTCATCCTATTACGCCCCTTACAGTCCCAGATCAAAGGAGGAAACCCATCATGAATAAGCCAAATATCCGTTCTTTCGACCGTTATCAGGAGCTGGCACGCCGCACGCAGAACCCCCATCTGGATCGTCAGGGCAAGCTTGCCCACGCCGCGCTGGGGCTGTGTTCCGAGGTGGCCGAGGTGGAGACCGCCTGCCGAACTGGCGATGTAGATTCCATCGTCGGAGAGATCGGCGATGTGTTCTGGATGCTTGCGGAGCTGTGCGACGCGCTGGGCCTTCGTATGCAGACCATCCTTTCCGACCTTCTTCTCATCAGCGACGCGGAGGACGAAATGGAAGCACGTCGGAACGATAAGTTCGCGCCGCGCCCCATCCGCGACCACTTCTGTTTCCACGAAATGAACCTTGCTGCCGCCTCCATTGCCGGGTATGCCCAGAAGACCTTTCAGGGGCATCCCATCAGCCCGGAACGCATCGCCCCTGTCATCTGTACCCTGTACGTCCACCTGCGTCTCAAAGCCTCCTATTACGGCTTTTCCGTGTTCCACGCCATGTATCAAAACATCGAAAAACTCAAGGCCCGCTACCCGGAAGGTTTCTCCGAAGATCGCAGCATCCACCGAAAGGAGTACACAGAATGAGCCAAAAGATCACGACACAAGCATTCGTCTATGAGCTTGTCCCGCATCACGCTCTCTTCGGCGTCAACCTCATTCAGAATGGATATGCAGACTTGGTTTTCGCTTACACCCCTGAATATTTTGAGCGGGGCGCAACACACTGCTCACTGAAAATGAAGCCTGAAAACATGGTCGCTATCCGCTTCCCGGACAAACTCGCTTTCGATCACTTCTGCCGAATGATAAACCGCGCCCAAAAAGAACTGGAAGAGATCAAAAACAAGGAGGACAAAACCAATGGCTGATAAATCCGCTCTTCACGCATCGATCTGCGCCGGTCTGACCGACCTTTATACCAGAAAGAACCACGACTACGGCGATTCTTTCGCCAAGTCCTACCGGGAATGGGGCCTTGCCATGCCCTGCATCCGTCTGGACGATAAGCTCAATCGGCTCAAGTCCCTCGCCAAAAACCCCGCGAAAGTGCAGGACGAATCCATCCGCGATACCCTGCTCGACCTCGCCAATTACGCCATCATGACCGTCATCGAAATGGAATTGGAGAAGGGAGAAAACGGCAAATGAACATCAAGCCCATCCTGTTCAGCACCGATATGGTACGAGCCATTCTGACGGGCCAGAAAACGCAGACGCGGCGGGTGATCAAGCCGCAGCCCACAAGACCAAGATGGAACAATATCGGTTGGCTCGGTTGGAATGACGGACATGGCTACAGAATGAAGCCTCCTTGCGAAGATGGCGATGTTCTCTGGGTTCGGGAGACGTGGAGTACCACGGACAAGTGCGGTCTTTACCCGAACTGGCCCACCGACGGAATCCACTACATATACAAAGCCGACGATCCGACCTGCGATGCGGCAAAGGAAGCTCGCTGGTATCCTTCCGTCCATATGCCGAAACAAGCCGCCAGAATCTTCTTGCGGGCGAAGGATGTGCGTGTTGACGGGCTGCAAGCTATAGATGAAGAAACAGCTATTGCAGAGGGCTTCGCCGACTTTCCTGCGGGTACAGATTCTCCGCTCACACGTTTTGCGGAGCTTTGGGACAAAACGATCAAACGCGAAGATTTGCGTGAATTCGGCTGGCACGCCGATCCTTGGGTCTGGGTCATCGAATTTGAACGCTGCGAAAAACCGAAAGGATGGTGCGCCGAATGAATGAAATGAAGATTGAAAACTGGAACGGCCACAATATCCGCTTTGTCTGGAAAGACGGGGACTGGTGGGGCGTAGCGAAAGACGTTGCGGAAGCGCTGGCTTACGATACCGTTGCCCATATGATTCGTATGGTTGATAAGCCGCAAAAGGGCGTCCAGAAAGTGGACACCCTTGGCGGGGTGCAAAATTTGGCTATCGTTTCAGAACTGGGAATTTATGACTGCGTATTTGGTAGCCATAAAAAAGAAGCTAAAGAATTTAAGTTGTGGGTCTTTGCCATGCTTAAAGAACTGCGAAAGGCCATCGGCCTTGAAGGCTTCGAAATCTTCCGAATGCTCGACAAAGAGCATCAGAAGGAAGCCATGCGCCGTCTGCAAGACGGTCTCCGTCAGCCCCGGAAGGTGGATTACATCAAGGCCAATACCATCGCCGATAAAGCCGTTTCCAGCCGCTACGGGCATCCGAAAATGGTCAAAAAAGGCGATATGTCCCCCGAAATGCTGGCAGAACGGGAAGCCATTCTGGACGATACCGTTCAGCTCATGGCCCTGAACGACAAATACGGCATGGGGATCTCCGTCAGCCGAACCATCTATCAAGTGAAAGGAACCAACCATTATGAAAATCATTGAACCGTCCTATGAGATCATCGACCGCGACCACCTGCTGACCCCCGTGCAGAAGATCGAGCGGGTAGGCCGGACATGCTATAAATCCGAAGACAAGATCACCGACACCAGCGCCGTTCACTTTGTCCATCGGCTCATCGAAAACGGGCATGAAGCCATGCTGGAACACGCTTCCATTCTCGCCGTCATGAACCGCAGCGCATATTATCAAATCCGTGATTTGTGTGCTGACTATGAGGAAGGAACCGGCAAGCCCTGTCTTCTCAAACGTTCCAATGGGCTTTGCGATGATTTTGTTTCCCGCTACTTTGTCTCCGGCAATATTCGGGCATGGCGCGATGTTCTCCGTTTTGGTTCGAATTATTTGCTGCCTAAGGGCTTGCAAATGCTTTTCACTTATTATCCAGAGCTTTTTGAGGGAATCCCGAAGCTTACGTTCACTGATATGGACGAAGATAATTTGTGTGTTATCACCCAGACGGCTTTCAGACAACTCCAAAAGGATTCCGTTACGCTTGAGCGTCACGAGACCCTCACCGTCAAGTTCAACGTGGACATCGCCGTGGCCCGTGAGCTTTGCCGCCACCGCCTTGCTTCCCACGCCGGGGCCAGCACCCGCTACTGCGATTATGCGGGCGGCAAGTTCGGCGGAGAGACCACCGTCGTCATGCCGGAGGAAGATTTCAGCGCCGATTGGGCACGTGCCGCTCACTATGCGGAGGACAAGTACCTTGCCCAGCGTCAGGACGGTATCTCCCCGGAGATCGCCCGTTCCGCACTGACCGTCTCCACCCTTGCGGAACACGTCATTACCGCCACACTGGATGAGTGGAAGCACATCTTCCGTCTCCGCGCATTGGATAAGACCGGAAAAGCCCACCCCCAGATGAAGCAGGTCATGCTTCCTCTCTATCAGGAATGCTGGGAATGGCTCCCGGAAGTATTCGGGAATTTGGAAAACGAATGAGATTTTATTATAAATCAAGGAGGAATCACATGGAAAATTTCATCATGATCGACGGCAAAAAATTTCGTCTTGTCCCGGAAGAAACTCAGGAGGAACCTGTGAAAAACCTGACGGGATATGAAAGAGCTGTTCCCGGCGAAAAATATTTCTTTGCAGATGAGCGTTCAGACGTTAATGAATATACTGACAATAATACCACAGATGATACCGATATTTATCTTGCAGGAAATTACTATACAGATAAAAAACTTGCGTTCGATAACGCCCGCGCGGACAGGCTCATGCGCCGACTGCGCCGTTACGCTGCGATGCAGGGTGGAATCGTAACCAAAAACAATCCGGCGAAAAACGGAAGAAAATATTATATCGGATTCAACGACACTCATGGATTGATGGTCGATTGGGTTGAGAAGAATTGGAGTAATGCTGGGGCAATCTACTTTGTCGACCCAATAGCGGCGCAGCACGTTCTTGAAGCATTCCGCTACGAACTGGAATGGTACTTCACCAAGTACGAACCCCAGCTCATCTAACCGCAGGAGGCCGCGCCATGCCCAATCCGCAAGAAACCTATCCCATGCAAGCCCCGCCGTCCTCCATCGACGCGGAACGCTCCGTTATCGGCACTTGTCTGCAAGACGCTTCTGCCATCTGCGAGATTACCGAGCAGCTGGAACCAGAGGATTTCTACACCCCGGAGCATCGGGAGATATACGCCGCTATCTGCCAGCTCGCCAAAACGGGAAAGGCCGTCGATCTGATGACCGTGGGCGGAATCCTCACCGTTTCCGGGTCGCTGAACACCGTCGGCGGACCCGCCTACCTGCTGGAATGCGTCCGCTTCGTTCCGACGACGGCCAACTTCCGTACCTATGTGGAAATTGTTCAAGAAAAAGCCATCCTCCGCCGGGTCATCCAGTCGGCCAGCCAGCTGGTCTCCCGCTGCTACGCTCAGTCGGAGAACGCCGCTTCTATCCTGCAAGACGCGGAATCGGTCTTTTTCACCATCGGTTCCCGAAAAGAAGCCGAGAATCACGCTGTTCCCATCCAGAAGGTGGTTCAGTCCACCTATGACAAAATCGAGGAATGGAGCCGCCTGCAAGGCAAAATCTCCGGCGTTCCCACCGGCTATTACGACCTTGACCGGATGCTGACCGGCTTTCATCCCAAGGATTACTGCGTCATCGGCGCCCGACCGGCCATGGGCAAGACGGCCTTCGCCATCTCCATCGCCAACTACGCCGCCAGCGTCCGCAAGAAAAACGTGGTTTTCTTCTCGCTGGAAATGCCAGCCGAGCAGATATGCCTGCGCCTTTTATCTCTTCAATCCGGCGTATCCATGCAGTCCATCCGCATGGGGCGCGTGGAGGAAGAAGGCTGGGTTTCTATCGGGGACAGCATGAACCAGCTTGCCGAATCCTCCCTCATCGTGGACGATTCCTCCGCCCTGACCCCCGCGCAAATGCGCAGCCGGTTAAAGCGCATCATGCTCAAAAAGCCGGTCGATCTGGTCATCGTGGACTATCTGGGTCTCATGGCTCCCGATAAAAACACCGAGAACCGCCAGCAGGACGTGAGCCAGATCAGCGGCAGGCTTCGGCAGATCGCCAAGGACTTGTCCGTTCCCATCATCGTCCTGTCCCAGCTTTCCCGCGCCAACGGAATGCGGGGCGATAAGCGCCCCACCCTGACCGACCTGCGGGATTCCGGCTCCATCGAGCAGGATGCGGGCATCGTCCTGTTCTTGCATCGGGAAGGGTATTATGACAAATCTGCCGACCAGTTCTCCGGCGAGGTCATCGTCGCCAAACAGCGCAACGGCCCCATCGGCACGGTCAATCTCAAGTGGGACGCGAAAACCGCTTCTTACAAGAACGCCCCGGACGCCATTCCGGCGTCCTATGTGTAACACGAATCGAGGTGAGCCAATGAAAATTGGACTTGTTGATGTAGATGGGCACAATTATCCAAATCTCCCCTTAATGAAGTTGTCTGCATGGCACAAGAAAAACGGGGATAATGTCGAATGGTACAGCCCCTTGCTATCCGGTCACAAAGATATTGTATATTGTTCTAAAGTTTTTTCGTTTACACCAGACTTTGATTTTTACATCGATGCTGACCAAGTTATCAAAGGTGGAAGTGGTTATTGCATTAAGACGGAAGATGGTCGAGAAGTATACCAAACCGAATTAGATAAACAGCTTCCTGCCGAAATTGAACATACCACTCCAGATTATTCTCTCTATAATACGCGTAATACAGCATTCGGCTTTTTGACAAGAGGTTGTCCACGCGGATGCCCGTTCTGCCATGTTGCTGCAAAGGAGGGCCGAAAAAGTGTCTGTGTAGCAGATCTGTCGGAGTTTTTTACTGGGCAGAAAAACATTACGCTAATGGATCCAAACCTGCTCGCCTGCAAAGAAAGCTCTCGCTTGTTAAAAGAACTGGGGCGAACAGGTGCGTGGGTAGACTGCAATCAGGGATTGGACGTTCGGTTAATTACAGAAGAAAACATTAGCCTGATAAATGGTTGTAAGATGAAAAGCGTTCATTTTGCATGGGATTTGATGGAACAATCCGATTCCGTTTTGCGCGGCTTGAAGCTATACGCTGAACGCGGAAAAGTTGCAAAGTCGAATCGCCGGGTTTTTGTTCTTACAAATTTCAACACAACATTAGAACAGGACTTATATAGGATTTACCACTTACGGGAACTTGGCTATATCCCGTATACAATGGTGTATGATAAGAAAAATGCGCCAAAAGAGATTCGGAATCTACAAAGATGGACAAACAACGTTATTATTTGGAAAACATGTGAACGTTTTGAAGATTATAGGCCATAGGGAGAGTGAGCCCATGAAAAAGGAACAACTGGAACGGATGTACCGACGCGCCCATACCGTTCCGCAAATGATCTACGCTTCCGTCCGCTGGTTCCCGCACGAAAAGAACCCGCCGTTCTCTGCCGATGACTACGCCGTCGTTCTGCGGTTCATTGAGCGCATGACCCCGCGCCAGTTTATGCAGATGTTCCCCATCGATAAGTCCTACGACGGCGAACGCTGGGAATGCAAGGACTACTTCACTACGAAGGAAATGTGCTTCCAGCGGGGCTTTGACAGCCCCATAGGGGACGCTTTCACCTTCCTGTGGGATTACTGCAACCCCTATACCCGATGCTTCTTATCGGGCTTTCTAAAGGCCGTAGATCAAGAACGCAGACTGGACGGAAAACCGTCCATGCTGGAAGCGTTTTTCGAGGAACAGGGGATCGACATCCCAACCTATCGCCGCTTCGAAGCTCCCAACGGAAAAACATACTTCCAAAACACTAAAACCGGCGAGTTCCTGAAAGAAGCGCCATCCAGACCGAAAAAACCTTCCTGGTGGAAGGTCATCGAAGGAGGAAAACAGCCTTGAAAGAAATCTACATGGACAATGCGTCCACTCATTTCGACTTTTACGCAAACCCCAGTTCTATCCACGATAAAGGCCGTCAGGCACGCAAGACGCTGGAAGAAGCCCGCGCCAAAGTAGCCCGCTGCCTGAACGCCAGCCCCGGCGAAATCTACTTCACCTCCGGCGGCACGGAAAGCGATAACTGGGTCATTCAGCGGGCGGTCAAGCCGGGAGATCACATCATCACCAGCAGCATCGAGCATCCAGCCATCCTTAACGCCTGCAAATACATGCAGAGCACGGGATGCGAAGTCACCTACCTGCCCGTCAACTCCGTCGGTGCAGTATCTCCGCACGATCTGGAAAAGGCCATCCAGCCCCATACCCGGCTCATCTCCATCATGTACGTCAATAACGAGATCGGCACCGTCGAACCAATTCGAAAACTGGCACAAATTGCCAAAGCACACGGCATTTTGTTTCATACCGACGCAGTGCAGGCCGCAGGGTTCCTTCCCATCGACGTTCAGGCTTTGGGCGTGGACTATCTTTCCCTGTCCGGGCATAAATACGGCGGGCCGAAGGGCACGGGCGTTCTCTATATGCGCAAAGGGCACGAGCTTCCTCCGCTTCTGTTCGGCGGTCATCAGGAACGTGGCCTTCGACCCGGAACGGAAAACGTTCTCGGCGCCAAAATGCTGGCCGACGCGCTGGAATTTTCTTTGGACGAAGATCGAACCAGCTCCATTCGCAGCCTGCAGGAAAGGTTTATCGGCAAAATTTTCCGTGAAGTCCCTACCGCCTTTCTGAATGGGACGGTGCCGCAGCGTATGCACCCAGGTATCGTCAACCTCTGTTTCCCCGGCGTGGAGAACGAAGCGCTTCTGGCACGGCTCAACTCGCAAGGCGTCTACTGTTCCGCCGGTTCCGCCTGCACATCCGGCAGTCTGGAACTCAGCCACGTCCTCACCGCCATCGGCCTGACCCCCGAAGAAGCAAACTCCTGCATCCGCTTCTCTTTTGGCCGGAACAACACCGAGGAAGAAATAGACTACGCCGCCGATTGCGTCAGCAAGGCGGTACGCGATATTCGGGAACTGAACGGCTGGAAAGGAGCCTTGTAATGACCGAAACCAAACCCTTCGTCCCCGTGTGGGAAAAAGCGGCTCTGACGTTTGAAGAAGCCTCCGCCTATACCGGCATTGGCGTGAACCGTCTTCGTGAGTTGGCGAAGGAGCAGCCTTCCTCTCCTATGTTCCTGCGCGTCGGCACCAAAAGCCTTCTCAAGCGCAAGCAGCTGGAATCCTTCATCGACCGGGCCAGTGTTCTCTAAAAAACCTGTTTCCATTTTGACCCCGGCATGATATAATTTCCGTGTCATGCTGGGGTTCTTTCAAAGAAAGGAGCATCCTTATGGCAACGCGCCGTAAAGATCATAAAGGCCGCGTTCTCAACGCAGGCGAAAGCCAACGAAAGAATCTCACCTACCAATACCGCTACACGGACGCGAACGGCGAACGCAAAACGGTATACGCCAAAGATTTGACCGCCCTTAGAGCAAAGGAGGAAGAAATTCAGAAAGCGTCCGATCGTGGGACGAACTACGCAGAAGGAAACGCGACCGTCCTGGAAACACTGCGAAACTACACGCGCAAACGGACTGACGATACCCGCTATACCACACAGGTAAATATGGGCTTTGTTCTACAAGCCGCAGCAAAATATCCCCTTGCGTCTATGGCAATCCGAAACGTGCGCGTCAGCCACGCAAAGGATTTTTGCCGCCAGATGGTCAAAAGCGGCTATTCGTTCTGGTCTGTCAAACGGGTAAAATGCAATCTGCATAAATCGTTTCAGGCCGCTGTCGATGACGGCATCCTGCTCCGAAATCCATTCGATTTCAAACTGGATTTTCTTCTTGTCAAGCCCGGCAAGCGGACTGCCATGACGACCTCCGAGCAACAAAAGATGCTTCAATTCCTGCACGAAAAGTACGAAGGAACAGAGTATCTTGATCTGTTTGTAATCCTGCTCGGAACAGGTCTTCGGGTCAGCGAATTGGCTGGCCTCACATTCAAGGACATCGATTTCCAGAACAAAACCATTCACGTGGAACGGCAGCTGATGCGAAAAGAAGGATTTCAACTTTACTGCGAACCGCCTAAAACCGAGGCTGGATACCGTTTCGTTGCGATTTCTTCTGACGTTGCGGACAGCCTCCATAATGTAATCTCTCGCAGAGGCGTCCTTCCAGTGGAACCATTGGTTGACGGCCATTCTGGTTTCTTGTTTATCAACAAGAACGGGAATCCCAAAGTGGCACTCCACTTCGAGCAGGAATTGCAGCGCATGGTGAAAGCCTACAATCGTTCTCATGAAGAGCCTATGTGTCCCATTTCTCCGCACGTCCTTCGGCACACCTTCTGCACAAACATGATTAACATGGGCATGAAACCAAAAAACGTGCAGTATTTGATGGGGCATTCCAGCGTCACCATTACGCTTGATATTTATACCGATTCCAGCCCATCTGAAGCCCACGAGGAAATGTTGTCCCTGCTAGGCTGACCTACACCAAACTTACACCATTTTTTATGAAAATGCGTGAAGTTATGGGAAGTTACGTAACCGAATAGTTATGTAACAATCCACGGCGCTTCAACAATTCTAAGTATTTTCAATGGTTTCAGGGACCATGATAGCCATATCCAGTGGGTATTCCAAGCACAACCCCCGAACCCATTATTTTTCAACATTTTATTAACTCACATCTTCCCATCTTACACCACATTTACACCACTTCAAAAAAGTACGGGAAAGGCCCCAGCATGACAGCCAAACCTTCCCCGAATCGTGCGCCGAAAGGGCGTTTTTTTATTTCCTTTTTATCCCAGGAACGGCTTTGCTACGTGAACGCCGAAAAGCCCCAACACGCGCCCCCGGAAATATCCTAACGTCGGCATCAGCAGATCGGTCAATAAACAGGTCGCCAGAAAGATGTTCTCTATTAGGAAAAATCGGTGCCACCGAAGCAGCCGCACGTTCTGCGCTTTCACATCTTCCAGACGGCGATGTAGATCGTCAATATGCTCGTCTTTCGCTCCGACCGTCTCCGCATGAGCGGCCAGCATGTCCGTTCTCCCTTCCCGCATGGCATCTACCTGCTCTTTGGACGCGATCTTCTTTACCCCTAACGCTTCATCCACCGACCCGCCTAAAGCCAAAATCATAGCCGCTACACGGTCGAATGATGGACATTGTGTCGAACCGTCGAAGAAGTTGTCGAGCGTCCCTCTGGCAATTCCCGTCCGACGTATCAATTCAGCGGTACACACTCCCTGTTCGGCCATTTTACTGCGGATGTAGGCTCGTACTTCGTCTAAATTGATCGTATCGTTCATCATTTTCGGGAACCCCTTTCGGCATTTTTGACGCATCTTTTCACATTTTTTGGGTACTGATTCACAGCTTTCAGCATTTTTGCCGCTTGCTTTTTATGCCTGTGTGTGGTACACCATCACTGGCGGCTGAAAAAGCAAACCCTTCCGCTGGTTCCCATTTTACTCCTTCATTCGCCACATTGCAAGGATTCGACAATGATCTACACCATTTGTCATAAAGCTGCGTTGACAACGCAAAATGGGGTTTGTATAATAGACTTACTGTTCTTGACCGTTTCAAAAGAAAAGGAGGTTCTTCATGCCGAACTCAGATAAGTATCCTTGTGAAAAATGCTACCATTATGGCAGGAACTGTCCTTTTTGGGGAAATCGCGGCGGAGATCACTCCAAATGCTGGAACGCACCGCTTGATTCTTCTGAAAAACCAAAAGAAAAGCAACCGTTTCACTTTCTTTTTGGGAAAAAGCGGGAACAAAAGGCGCCTGCTGCGCAGGCCACCCCTGTTAAAACTACGGAAAAAGAGAATCCGTGCAATGACACACTTTCCGATCCGCTTAAAACGCAAAAGCAGGAACTTGCCGATCTGAATATCCGTAAAATGCACGCAGAAGCAGAAATCGAGCAGAAAAAGAATGCCCTTCAAACCTTGGAAGAGCAGGTTCTACACGCGCAAAAAGAACTGGACGATCTTCAAAAGCAGCTTGCAAGCACCCGGTCGCAAATCATTGAAACCGATGAAGAAAAGCTGCTCCAAGACGTTGCTTTTTATAATCCCGTTTACCCGTATTCCTCTTCTTCCGAATACGCCGACGCAATCCGGGCCAACCGTGATGCTCAAAAAGCCATGATCCGAAGTAAAAAAGCCGTTACCTGTAATATTAAGTGGTATGTCAATTCCAGCCTGACGGAAGGGAAAAAGCTCATCAGCCGTTCCATTACCCAGACGCTTATGTGCTTCAATTTGGAGTGCGATAATGTTATCAGCCATGTCAGTTTCAAAAATTTTGAATCCATGAAGCGCCGCATCGAAAATATCTACGTGAGGCTCACCGAACTAAACGCCGTTCATCAGATCGAGATCAACCCCTACTTCCTTTCTCTGAAAATAGACGAACTGACGCTGGCTTATGAAATGGAACGCAAAAAAGAGGAAGAGAAGGAAGAAAGAAGAGTTCAGCGGGAATTGCAGCGCGAGCAAAAGAAAGTGCTGGAAGAACTGGAAGCCGAAAGAAAACGTCTCGAAAAGGAAGACGCTCACTACTCCAATCTTCTGGTAAAGCTGAAGGAACGCCAGATGCAGGGCATGTTGTCCGGCGAAGAGTTGAACGCCTTGCAAGGCCAGATGTCCGACGCTGAAGAAAAGCTGAAGGAGATTGAAAAGGCCATCCAGGATGTGGACTACCGAAAAGCCAACCAGAAGGCCGGGTATGTTTATGTCATCTCCAACATCGGCGCTTTCGGGGAGGGCGTTTATAAGATCGGAATGACCCGAAGACTCGATCCGCTGGACCGCATTGCGGAATTGAGCGGAGCGTCCGTCCCCTTCCGTTTCGACGTTCACGCCCTGCTTTTTTCGGATGACGCTCCGACTCTTGAGGCCGTTTTACACCGTACCTTTGCGGATAAGCGGGTGAACCGGATCAACAATCGAAAGGAGTTTTTCCGCGTTTCTCTGGAAGAAATTGAGAAGGTAGTGAAAGAAAACTATGATAAAATAGCTGAATTCACAACGCTTCCAGATGCGCAGGAATACAGAGAGACGCTTTCTCTTTCGAAGAACAAAGGAGGGAATAAAGATGATCTTCCATTGCAGTAAATGCGGAAAATTAGTACAGTTTGACGATAATTACTGTCGTTTCTGTGGGGAGAAGCAAAATGTAGAAGCCAATATGATGAAAAAAAGAAGAGAAGAATACCGTGAACGAGATGAAAGAGTAAAAAAATATTTTCACAAGTATGAAAATAGACCATTCTATCATCTGCTGTTCGATGAAGATGGGCGGAAGCACGAATTTCTATCCGAAACACTAACTTTGGACGGGCATAAACTCCTTGTGCTTGAAATGGAAAAAGATATGTATGCTACCGAACTGCTCCACGCTTCTCCCAGCACGAAGGAAAAGAAGCAGTATTCCTATGATCTCCGGGTCAAACGAATCAATGCCCTGATTGAAAAGTTGGAAGAAAAAAATAAGAATGCAAAATTTCTTTCGATTTGGTATTGACTTTTGTGCGACCATAAGTTATACTGTTCCATGAAAGGAGGTGGTGAGAACGTCACCGCGCACCGGCAGACCACCGAAACTAGGTGAAAGCAAAAGCATCAAGGTCGGTTTCCGCATGGCTCCCAAAACAGTTCAAAAACTGGAAGAATGCGCGGAATACCTAAAAAAAACAAGAGCGGAGGTGATAGAGCAAGGAATCGACATGGTTTACGAAACCCTGGAACCCCAAAACAAAAAGGACAATGAGTAGTTAGCTTGGCGGCATTACTCATTATCCTATCGCAACACCAACCCAAAGGGATGATGCACTTGTATTATACAAACTGCACTCCCTTTGGGCAAGAGGAACATATGTTCGCATATGTTCCCATGCACTGAAAGGAGTGTTTTCATTTGAAGAAAAAAAGTTCATTTGATAATCGACTGGAAGAAACGTACCACATCGGGGAAATGCTCAAGCAGCAGGGTAAGACCGACGCTGAACGCAGAGCCTATCAGCATATCGCGTCGATTCTGCTTCTGATCGAGTCCGCTTTGCATGACATCAGTATCGTGCTGGGACTTTTGCTGGGCCTTGAAATCGGCAAGCTCTTGTCTGGTTTGCTGTAACTCCCGTTCCAGCTTCTTAATGTGTTCCTGCATTCCCCTTCTGATGCGCTCCGTCTCCAACGCTGTCCTCTGCTGGGCTTCCAGCATGGCGTTCTTCGGTTCGGGCGGCAGGTAGGGAATCTCATCCCGCAGGATGCTTGACGGGTCAAATTTCTCCATTCCCGGTTTTCCTTTCCACTCATGGCACATCATCGCCATGTTAACCCTACCATAGTACCAAAAATCGACAAATTCCGCCAGTCGGAACGTGTGTTTGCTTTACTCAAAATGGCTCATCAGCCAGAAAGGAATCTTATGAACGAAATCACCATTATGGAAAATCCCCGCTTCGGTAAAGTCCGTAAAGTCATGGTCAATGATGAATGGCACTATGTCGCCGCAGATGTGGCTAAAGCCCTTGGCTACGCCACCCCTCAAAAGGCAGTTCGCGATCATTGCCGGTGTGTTCTGAAACGGAACATACCCCATCCCCAAAGTCCCAGCAAGACTTTGGAGGTCTCTGTCATCCCCAAGGGCGATGTTCTTCGCCTGATTTCTGAATCCCATCTCCCCGCCGCCGAAGAGTTCAACCATTGGCTGTTTGACGATGTGGCCGTGTCCGTGGTCGATACCGGCATGTACCTGACCCCGGAACGTACCCAGCAGCTTTTCGCCGATCCCGCTTCCATCATCGCCATATGCCAGAACTGGCAGGCCGATAAAGTCCGCCTTGCAGCCGCGAATCAGAAGATCGCATCCGACAAGCCAAAAGTCCAGTTCGCAGAATCCTTCGAGTGCGCCGATACCAATATCCTCATCCGGGAGTTCGCGAAGATCCTCTGCCAGCACGGCTATGAGACCGGCGAACAGCGCTTGTACGCCACCCTCCGCAAGGAAGGCTACCTCGTTTCGATGGGTGCGGATTACAATCTGCCCACCCAGCGCAGCACGGCGGCAGGCTGGTTCTATGTCCGGGTCACGCCCCATCCCAATTATCCGAATAACGTTCTCCGCAGGACTACGATGGTCACGCCCAAAGGCCAAATTTACTTCCTCAAACACTTCTGCGGGAAGAACTACCGGCTCAACAAGGGCGAAGACCTCATCCAGACCACCATTGAAGAAAACCTACTTCCCTTTGAGGAAGACCTTTCCTGCAACGACGAAGACCTGTTCTAATATTGCATTCAGGAGGATATGACGATGGAAAACCGTTTTGAAGCCCAACCGAAATATACGCAGTTTGTCCAAAACACCTCTGCCGCCGCCATCGACGACGCCCGCTATAAGCTCTCCGCCGCCCGCCACGTGCTGAATATGTTCGCAGAGTATTACGTGGACTGCCCGGAGGAAAAGTACCTGTCCCTCTGCGCCACCATGCAGCCCGTTTTCTCCCGACAGATCGCCGCCGTGGTCAACGCCATTGCCGACGTGGAGCAGACGCTGCTCATCGCCCGTTCCCTGTCCGATGTGTCCGTCGTTCCCGCCCCTGCGGGCTATGCGGATGGCGGTATCCCGTTCCCCTCTTCCGATACGCCCCTTGCGCCCGGCGATAACAGCGAAGGCTTCGGCTTTTGAGAAACTACAACACATACGATCATAAAGGAGCATACTTATCATGATGAATAACTTCGTTTTCCTGCGCGGTAAGGTCCAGCCCAGTTCCATCGCCCGTTATACCTACACCACCAATTCCTATGTCAAATGTTTTCTGAACGTCCCCCGTCTCAGCGGCACTTCCGATATCGTTCCCGTCACCTTCTATAAGGAGACGCTGGAAATGGCGAACCAAACGCTGGAACCCGGCAAGGAGATCGCCGTCTGCGGCAGTTTCCGCAGCTACCGTGAAAAAGAGCATAACATTTTCACCGTGCTGGTCAATAACTTCGTCTTAAACAGTTCCGATGAAAACGCCAACCGGGTACAGCTGACCGGCGTATTGAAGCATAAAGCGACCGTCCGCACCACGCCGCTGGGAAGCCAGATCGCGGATGTCACCTTGAGCGTTCCTACCGAGACCGGGAATAAGGCCATCATTCCCTGCATCTTCTGGGGCTATAACGCCCATGTGGCAGAAACGCTGAACCCCGGCGATCTCATCAGCCTGACCGGGCGTTTTCAGAGCCGGGAATACCAGAAACGCTTCTCCGATCTGCAGGAACCCATTCTTCGCAGGGCTTATGAAGTCAGTGTTTCGCATATTGTGAAAACTGAGCTTCAACATTCTGCAAATTTAATTTTCACAAATCGTGAATAAATAGTTGACTATTCACAAATTGTGTATTATAATCAGCTTGTAAGTTAACAAATGTCATTCCCGCGTGCTAAAAGAAAGGAGCCATCCCCAAATGAAGTACACCGAAGCTGTGAACGCCTACATTTCCGCCTGCAAGGCAGGCAATAAGTCCGATAAGACCATCGAAAGCTATACTCGCACCCTGCGCTTCTTTGGGGATTTCCTTTCCAGCCGGGAGCTGGATTCTTTGGAATCCATTACTCCCTCCGTCCTTCTGGCCTGGAAGGAGGAACAGTCGGCTGTGCTGGCTGTTTCCTCCCTCCGTCTCTACGATACCCACCTCAAGGGATTCTTCGATTTCTGCGTGGATATTGAATTTCTGAACCGCTCTCCCTACAAAAAGTCCCTCATGGACGTCAAGATCAACGATGCCGACCGTAAGGAGTACAAGAACGTCGTGACCGCCGATCAGTTCCGCATGGTGCTGACCAATCTGCACCCTTCCGATATGCACGTGGCCGCTTACGCCCGCAACCGCGCCATCCTCGCCCTGCTCATGACCTCCGGCGTTCGCTGCGACAGTCTTTGCCGCATCACTCCTGCCGATCTGGACTGGGAAAACGGCACGATTTCTCTGGAAAACGCCAAGGGTGGCAAGAACGGCAACGTGCTTTTCTCCGATGTTGCGCAGAAGCTCGTTCGGGAATACCTGAACAGCGGTCTTCGCCCCGCTGCCTGTTCGGATGATGAACCTCTCTTCGGCTTCTTCGACCAGAAACACGGCGGCGCGTGGACGCGCTATTCCCGCACCAACATTTCCAACGTAGTCGAGGCCGCTTTCCGGGGCTTCACCTCCGCAGAAGGTTTCCGTTCCCACGCCATGCGGCACAGCTTCGCTTCCCTGCTCAAGGACGGCGGCATGAAGGACGGCGACATTTCCGTTCTGCTCATGCACTCCGACGGCACCGGCAGTGCCGTGACCAATCGCTACATCAAGCGCAACAACGCTTCTGTGTTCCAGAAAGCGAACCAAATTTTTAACAAATTGGCATTGCTGGCCTGACGTCAGCTTTGCTATGCTCTTGCGATTCACAAATTGCAAAAATATGGAGGAACTTTTGCAAAATGAGAACTTTCATTTCCCTTCTATGCGCCCTGTGTCTTTCCCTGTCCCCTATCTTTTCCTGCGCTGAGACCTTCTACGTCTGTACCGACGGGGACGATCTCAACGGCAGAGAACGCCCTGACAGGCATTCTTCCATCATGATGAAAATCCCCAATGGCGATACGGTCGAAGCGCTTTCCACAAAAGACGGCTGGGTAGAAGTCGTCGGCGGCGAAAGCAACACATCATGGTGCAAAGCAGAGTACCTTTCTTCGGTGCAGGATGCCGTTTCTTTCCGCAATACCAGCGGTGGCAGAGTGTTTGTCAGGGAGTGCATCGAAGGGGCTAAAAATGGTACTGTAGGCGCAAATAAGACCATTACCGTCACAAGGCAGATTTTCGGCTGGGGCTACACCGGCTCCGGCTGGGTCGATCTTCAATTTTTCACCCCGCTGGACAATTAAAAGGAGGAATCTTCATGGAAACGATCTGGGCTTTGCTTCTCACCGGCGCAAAGGCGTTCGTTACGGTCGTTGGCTTCACCGCCTCGGCCATCGTCGCTCTTGCCGTTCTGGTGCTTCTCTGGAAACTCATTTCCGCTATTTTCGGCTTTTCCGATGATTTTCAATAAAGGAGGTCGTTCCCCTTGGTTCGCATGATCGCCGATTTCAAGGATGGTTTTCATTTCAATCTGCTGTTCGATACGCAGTCCGACGCGCTGGACAATCTCCCCAAAATGGAAAAGACCCACGGCCCGTACCTGCACTTTGAAATAGCGGAAGAAAAGGAGGAATCTTCTCATGCTGACGATTGACCAGAAAGTAGAAATGTACCGTATGCGTCTGGAAGGGAAATCCTATCAGGTCATCGCGGACAGCTTTGGGGTCAGCAGACAGTATGTCCACCAGCTGTTCGATCAGAAATATAAATCAGAGCCGTACCGCAACGTGAACGTGCAATATACCGGGTTGAGAAAATGGATGAATGAATTAAACTATTCGGTCGCAAAACTGGCCAGAGAATCCGGGTGTACTGATAATCATAACTACGTCACCATTACCTCTTATCTGCAAGGAAGCCCGCGCATGGACATCGATTCCATCCGAAAAATCCTTCGTTTTACCGGCCTGACCTTCGAAGAAGCCTTTGGCGAAGCAGAACAGGAGGACGTTCCAGATGCCTGACATTCCCTGCTATCCTTACGTCACAAAAGACCGCCGAACCATTACCAATGATCGGGATTTGCTTGACTGGATACGGGAAAAGGCCGGGGACGATATGGCGGCGCTGGTGGACATGCGTCTGAATGACACCTCCTGCTACTCAAACGACGTTCAAAACGCTTTGGGCGTGCTGAAAGACGATCTGGTTTACGTTCGCACGAGCGTTGACGAAGCTCTGAAAGAGATCAGGAGGTGGGAAAAGAATGGGTGATCTGATCGACCGGGATGCCCTGGGCGTTGGGCCAGCTAACCCAAATGTGTTTAAGCACTCTGCTTATGCGGATGGTTGGAACGCTCTGCTGAAAATTATCAAACAAGCGCCTGTTATTGACGCTGCGCCGGTGGTGCATGGGCGGTGGATAAAAATAAATAAATATGACATGGAAAGCCGCCTATATTGTAGCTCTTGCAAACAAGAATACGATTATATTGACGGGATTTGCTACATTGTAAGCGGATCGGAATTGCCTTTTTATTGCCCCAACTGCGGCGCGAAGATGGACGGGGAGGAGGATGCCGAATGAACCAACGCCATTACCTTGCCATCAGCGTCAAGCACAGCGAATACAAGTGGAAATTCGGCAAGCCGTGTTGTCTTTGGGGAATCCGTACAGCCGATGAAGCAAAGCGCTGTTTCGCCGGTTATACACAGTTTCCTGAATCAGCAGAGCTTTATACGCTGGACGAATTCCATGAACATTATCCGCAACCGTATATCAAAACCGATGAATCCGTTCATATGTGCGTGGATTTCATGAGGAAATATCGGAAATATGATACGGTTTTGATTGATTACTATGAATATCTATTCTATTGCGCCGTTACATCTCTACCAACCAGAAAGGAAGACGCCAAATGACCGAAGCCCAGAAACGAAAAAAACGGTTGTTTCATCGGAAGTTCGCACGGTCAATCTCAAAATATCCCGCCTGTGAACATCTGAACATGGCCCTTTGGTATTTGCTCAAAAAGCCGGAAGAAAACCGGGATGCTATCGGCGAGATCGTGTATGCGATTGTGAAATCAGGCGGTTACATCAATGACGTTCACAAAAAAACATTGAAAGAAATGGGGTTTATGCTATGACCGAAACACCGAAGTGCCCCTATTGCGGGGCGGGAATGGAACTGAAATACGTTTGTGGCGAATATTTTTGCCTTTGCGCGGTTTGCGAAGCGACAAGCCCGATGGGAACGTCGAAAGAAGCCGCCCTTTCCGCAGCTCTCCACCGCGCCGAGCCGGAGAACAAGCCGCTGACGCTCGGCGAAGTACAAGAATGTTGTGAAAAAGGCATTGGGTATATGCCGTTATGGGTGGAATTTAGAAATACGCCGGACGTATCACGCTGGATGCCAATAAATTTGCAAGACACCGTATTTAGCAGCGAAACAGTCAGCATTTATCTGAAATCCATTGGTGATAAGTACAACGTCATGTGGCGCTGCTGGCATTGGAAACCTACCCCGAAGCAGATGGCGGCGGAAAAATGGGAGAAATGAATCATGGGCGCTAAAACGAAAATCGACTGGTGTGACGCGACGTGGAATCCTGTTACGGGCTGTCTGCATGGCTGCGAATACTGCTACGCGCGGAGGATTGCGGAGCGGTTCGGCTCAAAGCAAAAGCCAGAATCTATTGAGCGTTCGGTATTAAACGTCCCGATGCGTTGCACCGATCTCTATTCGTACATGCGTATGGCAGGAATCAGTCGGGGAAAGACGCAGCCTTATCCTTTCGACTTTTCCCCGACATTCCACCGCTACAAGCTGGACGAGCCGCAGCGCTGGAAAAAGCCGCTCAATATTTTTGTTTGCTCCATGGCCGACCTGTTCGGCGACTGGGTGCCGGATGAATGGATTGCGGAGGTGTTCAGGGCGTGCGAGGCCGCGCCGCAGCATCGGTATCTCTTTCTCACAAAAAATCCGAAAAGATACAGGGAGCTTCAACTCAAGGGAAAGCTGCCAAAACAGCACTGGTACGGCACATCCGTAACGCGCAAGGATGAAAAAGATTTTTTCGTGCCCGGTTACAATACGTTTGTCAGCATCGAGCCGATACTGGAATCTTTTTCAGATGAAAATCATGTTGCATATCGGCAGATGGTTCAGTCGTGGGTGATTCTCGGTGCTGAGACCGGAAACCGACAGAACAAGATCGCCCCTAAAAAAGAATGGATAACGGAACTGGTTGATTATTACAGAAAGTTTGGGTACACAAAATTCTTCATGAAAGACAGCTTGCGCGACCTGATGGGCGCAGACTTCCGGCAGGAATTTCCGTGGGAGGAATGAACGATGCAAGGCGAACAACTTATGATTTGTAGTGACGGTCTAGCACGAACAAAAAGTGAAAATGCCATCAAGCGACTGCAATCCTTTGCACCGCCAGAAGGGTACTTTGTGGCATTTAGCGGAGGGAAGGACAGCCAGTGCATCTACCATCTGTGCCAGATGGCCGGTGTAAAGTTTGACGCACATTATAGCGTTACCAGCGTCGATCCGCCTGAGCTGGTGCATTTCATAAAGCGCCAATACCCGGATGTGATCTTTGATCTTCCGCGATACGCTAACGGGGAAAGAGTAACCATGTGGAACCTGATTCCCAGAGAAGGGATGCCACCAATAAGAACACAGCGCTATTGCTGCAAAGAATTGAAAGAATCAAGCGGCGAAGGTCGCATTGTCGTCACCGGGGTACGCTGGGCGGAAAGCGCCCGCAGAAAAGCCGCACACGATGTGGCCAGCATCAATGGTAAGCCAAAAACCACGGAAAAAATGGCACAGGAGCTTGGAGCGGATTACCGCATTAACAAGAGCGGAGCGCTGGTACTCAACGATGATAACGACCCCGTCCGCCGCATGGTGGAGCATTGCTACCGCACCCAAAAAGTGATGGTCAATCCCATCGTGGATTGGGAAACGGAGGACGTGTGGACATTCCTTGACGAGATCGCAAAAGTGCCTCATTGCTGTCTCTACGATCAAGGCTTTAAGCGTCTCGGATGTATTGGGTGCCCGATGAAGGTCAATGCAGCAGTCGCCGACTTTAAAAGATGGCCGAAGTACAAGGAACTGTATCTCCGCGCTTTTGCCCGGATGATCCAGGCGCGTGAAGAGGCTGGAAAAGACAATCTGCATCCGGTCGATTGGAGCACCCCGGAAAAAGTGATGGAGTGGTGGCTGCAAGGCCAAAAAAAGGAGGAATGAGCATGGACTGGATCAGTGTTAAGGACAGGATGCCGGAAGACGATGCAACGTATCTTGTATATGGGCGAAACGGGTACGGGATAGTGTTTGCCGTCTATTATGGCGACGGCGAATGGCTTACCTGTGATGATTTGACCAATATTACAAGGTTTGTCACCCACTGGATGCCCCTGCCGACACCACCAAAGGAGGCCCACCCATGAACCTTTCCATTCTAGAAGCTGTTTTTGTCACAAGCTGGTTCTGGCTTTTCATCTGCGCTATTGTTTCACTTTTCTCTTATGGCAATGGGCTTGACCACGCGGACGATCACATCAACTGGTCTACCGGTTTTTCAAAAGGATGGAAAAGTGGGTGGCATCACGGAGCAGAATGCATTCTAGACCTTGCCGAAAAACACGATCTGGCGACGATCAGACAAGCTTTCGAAAACCTGAAAAAGCAAGAAGAAAATCCCCCGGAGTAATCCGAGGGATCTTTATTTACAATTCGCTTTTCCCAGCGGCCAAAAACGCAGCTACCACCAGCCCAACGACCCCGCCAACTACAAAGCCAATTACAAATCCAATCACGCCGCTACCTCCTTCCACAGGCTTTCCGTTCCAACTGCGCCAGGCTCCCAAACGTTATTGTCCACAAGGCTTTCCCACGTTTTACCGTTGTGCGTCACCTTGTCGCCCATCATATAAGGGTTCGTGCTGCCAGGCTGTTCCCACGGCAGGATAGCGCCGCTGGGGTCAGTCAGTACCTTGGCCCAAAGGCTGGGCGATACAGAGGGTCGCCAAGAACTTTGTGCTGTGTGATTCGTAAGGCAATTGTACAATACTCCATCATCCAGCGCCCGGTCGCCAACAGCGTACTTGGCCTTTTCATTCCATTTTTTGTATAGCCCCGGCACCGTCAAGGCCTGTTCGTCCGTCAGCATGGCCCCGGCCTTGTCCATGATCCCCCGCAGCACCAGCGCCGCCTCGTAGTATTTGCCCATTACTCCGCCACCTCCGTGTTATTTCCCACGCCCAGTAGCTCAAGCGCCGCCGCCATGTCCTCCGCGTCCTTCTGGGCCTGTTCCAAAGCCGTCAGGACGCGCTCCCCGCCCCGGTAGAAGTACGTCCCGTCGTAGGTGTCGCCGATGGCCACGGGGATTTCACCGCAGGGGACGGCTCCCTCAAATTCTGCCGCGCTGGGCGGGTATAGCACCATCACGTTCGTTACCACGCCGTTTTCTACCAGTGCGTAAAACGTCTCGTTCATGCTTTGCCTCCTTACCGATGATTTCGGATCACGGCAATGCCGCTGCCGCCCGCGCCGACGTTCGTCAGTCCGTAGTACATACCGCCCCCACCGCCGCCGGTGTTGGCCGCGCCGCTGGTGGGCTGGGCGTTCGTGCCGCTGTAAGCGCCGTTTCCGCCACCGCCAGCGCCGCCATGGGCCTGTGCGGAACCGTTTCCACCAGCACCGCCGCCGCCCGCGTACAGCGTGCCGGTACTTTCTCCGAACTCCCGCGTGGTCGTCCCCTGCCCTTTGCCGGGGGAACCCCAATGGTCAATGCCGATGTTGGCGGCGTTCTGCGGGTCGCCGTTGCCGCCGTCGGAGCCGCCGTTGTTTACTTGATTATTGCCATAAGCACCGCCGCCGCTGCCGCCTCCCAGCTTCGTACCGCCGTTCGCCGTCACGCCAAGGGCGCTGGTGCTTCCGCCAGGCGCAAAGGCGCTTTGTCCGCCCGCGCCGATCACGATGCTATAGGCTGTGTTCACTGCCGCCTGAATGCTCTTCTGGGTCTCGGTGTAGCCGCCGCTGCCCGCCTTGCCGTAGCCGTTATTCGCATCCCAGTTGCCACTGCCGCCCGCGCAGCCGCCGCCCACGAGGAACACGTCTATCAGCCCGTCCCATTTGCCAAGGTTGGTAAATTTCAGCGTGCCGCTGCTCTTGAACTTGATGCGCCAGTTGCCGCTTCCGTCGTCGATCTTCTCATGGTCGCCTGTGTAGGTGTAGGTCATGTTGGGGTTCTTCACCGTCAGCGTTGCCACCCGGCTGGTCACTTCCCCGGCCTTGTTGGTCACTACGCAGTAGATGGTCGCGGTGGTGGCCGTGGTCAGACCCGTCAGGTTCAGCGTTGCCGCCGTCGCGTTTGTGATGAGGTTCCCGTTTTTATACCACTGATAGGTGTATTCCGCCGGCACGCCGTCTGTGGCAATTTGTACCTGAAAGGTCGCCGTTTCTCCCGCCCATACGGTCGCGTTCGCCGGGTAGTTGGGGTCCAGTACGGGAGTAGAGTTTGCTTCCCCCCCGCGCCTTACTAATAAACTCTCGCCCATACCATTCTCCTTATTCCAGAATACCGATTATTTTCCGTCTCCACGCCCGGCAGATCAGGCCGTCGCCCTCGTCGATCTGTACCCAGCCGTCCACGTCGGTCACAAAGGCGCTGCTATTGATCTCGATAATGCGGTTCTGTTCGTCCGTGCGCACCAGCACGGCGTATGTATTCATTCCCATAGGGTGCTCCTTTACAGGTCACGCGATACAACGGTCGATGCCGTTGTCCTGATGTCAGCATCTGATAATCCGTGGCTAGTTTTTGTTGCGCGCATTGTAAATCCATTTGTGCCAATACTAATGACGCTGAATGCAAATCCTGATTGTACATCTCCCGTCATGGTCACAACGGCAAAATCCGCGCCTTGAAGCGAAGGAAATCCCCCGGAACGCATCAACATTGGGAGCGGCACGAACACCTCCAATGTGTTATTACTGATCGTCGCAGCACGTATGCGCATCTGGTTTGGCAACACAATGGCGTACCTCATACATTCCGCCAGCTCCGCCGCATACCCCTTGGGCACATACGGCGGCAGGGTGTCGGCGGTGTAGGTTCCCTCGTACAGGGCGGCCCAAGTCACAACAACCGTCTTTTTTGGCTTGAACGAGCAGCTTATGACCGTCCCTGTGATCTTGGCCATGCGGACGTAGCAGTTGGCGTCGTTTTCCCCGGCGAACTCCGTCCACGACGTTTCCCCGGCGGGAAGAGCACCCGTGCAGAGCGTAAACGTCCCGTCGCTCAAGCCGACGGCAAAGGTATATGTTCTCCCCGCCTTGGCCTCGCTCGACTGAACGTTCTGGGCCATCCACGCATCCCCGGCAGTAAGATGCAGCCCGTCCGCGCCGATGGAATAGGTCAAAGTAGCGTCCGTCGCCTGCCAGCGATCGATAAAATACGTCCATGCTGTAACTGTACCGTTTGTCCCTCCCCGCTGGTTCACCGGATTCGAAAAATCGCTATTATCCAGCAGGTTCCGCGCGGCGACCATATCCAGCAGCACTTTCCCCTGATAAGCGTCCAGCACGGCAACGTTCGGTTCCGGCGTAGTCAGATCATTTGCCACATCGTAACCGCCGTTTCCATTATCCCCATTCCCCATCATGGTCACGATAGCGTTGCTCATGCTGCTGTACGGCATCGATACCCATACGTTCGCCCCAACGGTCAGTTTGCCCGTGTCTATCGTGCTGATGACCGGAAGAAAAATTTCTTTTCCGAACGCTTCCTGAACGCCTACAACGCCCGTTTGGGCGCTGTAGGCTGTGCTGACCGTCATGCTTTTCATGCGCTGACAGTTTCGCGTCTGTTCTTCAATTTTGCGGTTTACAAGCGGTTCTATCGCGTTCCAGATTTTCAGCGAAACGTTATCCGCCATGTTCCATCACTCCGCTTTTTCAGTCTCTTCCAGCACAAAGTACTTCGGCAGGTCGAAAACGGCGGCTTCGATCAGCTTGTCCAGCGTCTCCGCGTCGATCTTCAGTCCCAGCTTTTCCAGATATTCCACCACATACTGTTTCTTTTTCGTGCCGCGTCCGTTGCCAACGTAAATTTGTTCCGCCGCCTTCACGGCAATGCCGACATACATTTTGATCTTCTCAAACTGCGCGGTCGTCACCTTGCTGCGGATCAGAGGAATCACCACACACGTAAACACCGCCGCAATCAGGCTGATAAGGGCTTCCACAATCTGGTTCATGTTAATCGTCATCTTTTTTTACCTCGCTTTTCTGTATTTGGTTCTGGCTTTAGAACGGGAGCTGGTCGTCCAGTACTTCCCGATAACCGTCGTCTTCCTGCTTGGCCGGTGCAGAGTGTTCTTCGTATTCCGGCTCGCCCTCTGCGTCATTTCTGGCTCTGGAAGGACCGTTTCCCAAAAATTCCACCTGCTGCGCGTCTATCACCAGCGAATACTTCTTCCGTTCCCCTTCTCCGAAACAGGAAAGGTGAACGGGACCTGTCACCGCCGCTTTGCGCCCTTTGGCAAGGAATTTCGCACAGGATTCCGCCTGCTTGGACAGCACCCGGACGCTGAAATAATCCGCAGGTTTCTTGTAGTTGCTCACCGCCACGCTGAAAAAACACATGGGGCCGTATTGCCCTTCTTTCAGCACAGGGTCTCCCGTCAGGTTTCCGATGATCGTTACTTGATTCATTTCTGTTACCTTCCTCCGCAGATTTATCCGTTCCCCGGATCATCCGCACTATTTTTCTCCGCTTGCAGTTCTTTCACGCTCTTGCTGATCTTGAGCACGTTCTCGATGGCGCTTTTCGCGTCGTAGCCAACGATGCCCGTGATGAAGAAAGTCTGCCACGCCTCCGCATATCGCGTAATGGCTTCCGCATGTTCCTTCGATACGATGATGGCGATCAGCCCGCCAATGTTCGTAATGGCCGCTATCGCCAGTACGCTGATGGTGATAACATGCCCCCACGTCAGAACTGTCTTTATCAGGTCGTTTTTCGCCCCGGAAGGGTTTTTTCCGCTGACAGCCATACCAGCGTCACATCCTTGCTGTGGCGTGCTTCCGAGCCGCTTCCAGCGTAATGACGGGGCTTGCCATGCTAGCGGGTTTGAACTCCTTCGCCTGCCCGTATCCGCCGTATTCCAGCGTGGCTCCCGTGTTCACAAACAGCCGTTCGATGCACTGCACGGAGGAATTACCGGGGCTGGTGCGGTAGTACCGCTGCTTCATGATCATCGGCAGATGGGTGTGGCCGTGAATGTAGCAGTCGCAGTCGCAGATGCTCGCCATGTCGGCCAGCCGGATAGCCTTCGCGCCTTCCTTGCGTCCCCCGCCGCTCCCGTGGGTCACGTACAGCGTGTACCACTGCTTGGAATCCCGGTTCTTGTGCCGCCCGTGACCTTCTTTTTTGCCAAAGCGCAGGAACACAATCAGCCCGTCCGGTGAATACCGTTCCTCTACGCCCAACTCCCGGCACACCAGCCGCGTAATGTCGATGCCGTCGTCCCGGTAGGCCCGCTGTTCGTGGTTCCCTGCCGTCGCCCCGGCGATCTTCCCTGCGATAGGGCGAAGCAGCGTACACAGTTCGTCTATCTGCTGCATGGGGCTTAGTTTTTCGCCGTATACGTCCGATGCGCCGCCCCGCGTGGCCGTGTTCATCAGGTCTCCGTTCAGCACCGCTACGCCGTAGGGGTCGTTCACGATCTCTTCAATGCGCCTGTAGATCAGCGCCATGTTCGCGTGCGGGTCGCCGATATGCAGGTCGCTCAGGGTATATACGTTGCATACGGGCCAATCGTCCGGGCAGTCCATTCGTACACAGTGCATGGGCTTCACCTCTTTTCTCTGCCGTCACTGTAACTGATGCCGTTGTGTTCGATGCGGAACAGGGTGCATTCCCACTTGTCCGTCAGGTACTCGCACCCTTCGCAGCACACAGGCCGGTTTTCATCGCTCATGTACTGTCCCCGCGTCACACAGCTCCGGCATTCCTTGCCGCCCCGCTGGGCAAAGCTGCATTCGATGCACCTCATCCAGCTTCCACCCCGGCTTTCTTCATCAGCCGTACAAGGGTCTCCGCTTCTTCCAGCGTATCGCAGTAAATAGAAACGCAATAGGGGCCTACCGGGCCTTCTTCGCCCGGCTTTTCGCCGTTTTCGTCCGCATACACGGTCAAAAACTTGCTCATCATATACCCTGCGTAGGTCTTGCCGGTGCTGGTATCGTCCCAACGGATGCTGGCCCATGTGCCCGTGTCCGCCGAGCACAGCACCAACGCACCCGCAGGGATGCGAACCACCAGATCGCCGTCCGGCTTATCCCGAAGGTTCACCGTGCTCCCGCTCTCCACTACTACTTTGCAGGTCTTCCCGACCAAAGCGCTCATGCTGTTTTCACTCCCTCCTGTTTCGGCGGCACTGTAAATCACCGCCTGCAAATATCCGGCTCTCCGCCAGCTGTGGATGCCGCTTCCAATCTTGGTATCAACTCTGGCTACCGGGCTGGTGGCATTGGTGATGCCTAAAGGCTTTACGCTCGTGACCAGCCCAATATGAGTATAATCCCGTTCGTCCCCGTTGTAATATTTGCCCCCCGCACGGTAATCCTGCGGCAGGCCGTAGCCGTCCTCGTTCGGCTCCCGGTACTTGAAGATCGCCATGCCCTCTTTTAACCCGCTGGTGCTTCCGTGCAGGTCAAAGCAGTCCCGGCAGTATACCCGCTCGATGCGGTTGCTTCCGTGGTAGATGCTTTTCCCGGCCATCTTGTACGCCCGCACAAACGCCCCGGAGCAGTCGATGCCGTTTCGGTCGTTCGTCCCCGGCGATACGTAAGGCCAGCCAACGATCTCCGCAAATCGCTTCTTCATGTAGTCTACGGTCATTTCAGCCACGGTGCATCACCTCAATTCGTCGTTTCCCACGGCTGTTTCGTCATCGTCGCTATCGGAAAATCATTCACGCTGACAGCATTTATCGTCATGTTCCCCGTCTGCCCCAGAGGGATGCTGAACCCCTGTATCAGATGCCGTTCCGTGGGCGCTCCCGGCTTGTCTTCCCGCCGTATCTCCACGATGTTGTTTTCCACCAGATGGAACATCTGCGTGCTTTCGATGGTCACGGCCTTTTGCAGCACCGTCATGCGTTTCAGCTTGAAGGACGCATACGCCTGACAGATATCGTCCGTGTAATACCCCTGTTTGCTCTCACGATACGTTTTACGGCCTACCAGATACACATTGGTATCGCTGGAAGGGTCATAGTTTGTAGCCCTTGCATTGGCCGTTGGAGCCGTTCCAAGCGCTTCCCCGTTGATGATAACGTCGTTGTACATCTCGCTGTTCTTCACGGCGTAGGTCGCACCTAAAAACTGCTTTCGGCTGGGCTGGAACGTCCACAGCACCGGCTTGGTCGTGTCCAGTATATCGTCCTGGCTGGGGTCAAGCCGAAGCGCTCCCGTCTGGTCGTAGCCCACCCATCCCGCCAGCATCGTGTTAATGCCAAGGATCACGTCCGCCAGCGTCCCGTTTTCGCTGTCGATGCGCAGGGTGTACGGGGTCAATACATTGGAAATTTCCGTTCCGTCCGGCAGCGTTGTTGTCAAGTTATTGTAATAATCCGTAAAGATGGGCTTTACGTTGTCCACCGGCTGTCCGTTCCCCTTGTCCTCCACCAGCAGAGACGATATCGCCGTAAACATGTCGCTGTTCACCGGCACCTCGTAGATGCCGTCCAGATTCCCGCCCAGCGTCCCATCCAGATTGCTCCACTTGTCTTCCAGCGTGTAGTTGGCTTCCTTTTTCCCCGGCTGGAACACTTCTTCCGGGTCTTTCACGCAGAATATGCCCTGCGGAAGGTAAAAGTCCGTCCCATCCGGCAGCACCAGCCCCATACTAAGGCGTATCTGCTGCCCGAACCATACCCGGTTCACGTTGTAATCGTATGCCCCGTCCAGATTCGCCAGCGTCACGTTCGCCTGCCTGCGCTTCCCGTTTTGCAGGTTCACGCTCAGGTTCCCGCTCTGGATAAAGGCGTTGCTGCGCGGATTTCGTTCGTTATTGTCCAGCACGAACGCCACGCTCCCGTCCGGCTGTAAAAATTCCAGCTTCGTCCGCTTGATGAACGGGGTTTTCAGCGCTTCCAAATACTGCTGATAACGGTTCAAAGGTATTCACCTCCTTTTTAGGCCGTCCCTATAAAGGGAAGGGGCGGGCGTTTGCCCGCCCTCGTTTGCCCTATCTTGCGTTCCTGACGACAGCCAAACCGTTGCCGCCTCTAATGCCATTCGTTCCTCCGCCCTGCCCCAGACGAGAGGCGTTGTTCGTCTCGCCAGGGCCGCTGACCGTATCGCCTGTGCCGAAAATTTTCGTTGCGGAAGCACCGGTTCCATTCGTGCCAGCGTCAAATGTTACCGTTCCGACGGAATTGACGCTGCATCGATACCATCCCGTGCGGCCTTTGTAAAGTGTTAATCCGTTTGTATGCTGCCCTGTGGTAATGGGATAATACAGGTCAACTGTCTTGACGCCGCTTCCGATGCTGACCCCGCTGGCGCTCAAACTGGAATAGTAATAGACGTTGCCTCCGCTGCCGTTGGGGCTTGTCACCTGACAGCTTGCATATCCAGTCGAACCAGACGTGGCCGCGCCGCCTCCGTTGACGGTCGTACCCATAGCAGATGAAGAAGAACCGCTGTTTCCAGAAACTGTCGCTCCATTGCCCACGGTGACTGCATAACTGGTGTTCAGCGAAAGCTGTTTTTTGTTGACGGTCATGTAATACCCGCCGCCGCCGACGGCTGTACCTCCGCCGTTGGCTCCTGCGCCGCCTCCCGCCAGAACAAACAGATCGACCACACCGTTCCAATTTCCGAAACTGGTAAATTTCAGCGTTCCGCTGCTGTTCAGCCTCAAATTCCAGTTATTGGAACCTTCGTTTACAAAAGTGCTGCTGCCCGTGTAGGTGTAAACAGGCATCGGGCTTGTGACGGTCAACGCGGCCGTGCGGCTCTTTACGCTTCCGGCTGCATTCGTCACCACGCAATACACGCTGTGAGCACCGACCGAAGCGCCGCTCCACGTCACAGAAGAAGCCGTCGCGTTTGCCCAGATCGCCCCGTCCCGGTACCACTGGTAGGCGTATGCGTTCGGTACGCCGTCCACCGCGATTTCTACTTTGAATGTCGCCCCGTTCCCTGACCATATGCTCGCATTGGCAGGATAACTTGCATTCAAAATGGGCAGTTTTTTGACTTCTCCGCCGCGGCGAACCAATAAACATTCGCCCATATCAATTCACCACTTTCATGATGATGGGAAGATCGACCGTCGGCTTGTCGCTGTAACAGTATGCCGTGACCGCTCCTGCACCTGTCTCCACCCTTCCGACATAAGACCACGCTTCCAGCATCGCGTTTGCCGTATCGGCGCTGGTAACGCCGTTCATGTTGATGTCTGTGATCGGGCTGTCGCTTGCCGCGATGCCCGCTACGTTGATCGTCTGTGTATAAGGAGCGGAAGCAGACCATCCGGCGGCGGTCAATGTCCCATACAAAGTAGCCGTTACGGCGTTTTGCACCGTGAAGGTGGATGTCTGGTCGTTTCCGTATGTGATGGTATACGTGTCCACCGCCCCGGAAGTTCCCGTTTTGGAAATGCTCTGGATTCCTTTCCCGTTCGTCACCACAAAGGTAGTCGTCGTTCCATCGTCAAAGGTGATGGTGTAAGTATCGTCTTCTCCGCTGGTGGATGTTTTTTCGATCGTTGTGATGCCGTTCCCGTTCGTTACGTTGTAGGTGTCTGTTACGGTGCTGTTATCGTAGTAAATGGTATACGTATCCACCAAGCCGGACGAACCCGTTTTTTGGATGTCTCTGATACCGCTCCCGCGTTTGCTCAAAAGCTGCCAGTAATTTTCCCATCCAGCCGTTACGCCGGGGGAAATGGATACCACGTTGTCTACGATGCTGGCATAGCTTTGTCCGTCCTCGCCGACAACGACGGTCAATCGGCTGTATACCGTAGACGGGTTGTATTCGCCGCCAAGCGTCATGGCAACTTTCCCAAGGTCTTTATAAGCCATAAGGCGTCACCTCGCTTTACTTCTTCACAATGGATACGATGTCTTTATTAGTATAACGGAACTGCGTTCCTTTGCAGAAAAGGTACTTGCTTCCCCGTTCTAGTACCTCGTATTCACGCCCGTCAGCCGTCAGGACGTATTCCTTCGGCTCCTTTGTTCCGCTATTCGGGCGTTCCGTCTGTTTTCTGGTCTTTTTCTTTGTCTCTTCCATGCCTGTTCGCTCCTTTTCTCAAGTTTTTGCAATAAGGTCATGCTGCTGGTTGATCTCCAAATCGGCCATTCGTACCGTTTCGCTCGTAAAGTTTTGAGTAAGGTCGATCTCGTTTTGCAGTTCCAGCACGCTGCCGGCGTTCTTTTCCAGATAATCGTCCGCATAGTCCCAGCGGAGCTTGCCCGTCTGGTTGTCGATGGAAACGCTGGTATTCACGATCTGATCGACCGGCCAAAGCGCATCCGCACTGGTCAGCGCAATGGAAATTCCCTCTGTGCTCCCGATCTCCACCCACGGGAAGGTCATCATCACCGCCTGATTCGGCCATTTATCTTCCACTTTCATGGTGATGCTGCCGCTCGGCCGGATGTGCCGAAGGTTTCCTTTTCGGTCGTTCAGGAACAGGTCGTACCCGGACGAAGAAAGCTCCATGATCTCGTCTGCCAGCGCCGCGCTGTCGCTGTACAGGTTGGTCTCCGTACTGCACTTCCCGATCAGTGCCGTCAGCGTTCCCGTGCGGTACAGGCTGTTTTCCGGCTGCCAGTTCGGATAGCGCGTAAAGTTTTTCTGTACCGTAGGCGCGTTGTTGTTGCTCTCGTCTTTGGTTTCCACATTCAGCCTGAAAGTATATACGGCTTGCGGATGATACACGCCGTCCGCTTCCCGCTTTGCGGCCAGCAATACCACGTTCCATCTGCACGGTACCACGGTGTTGCTGGTAAACGGCGCTCTCGTAAAGATCGTCGCGCTGGAATACCACAGCTGATATGTGTAGGAATGATCGTTTTTGGCACTGTAATCCAGCAGCCCCAGCTGATCTATCCCCAGATCGGCCAGATGCATATATTCGCCCGTCCCGTTGTCGATGCGGTACAGCGAATATCCTGTGGTGTCCGTATTACCGCCATTCAGATTCTCGTTCTGAAAATCGGTCAGGAAATAAGTGGAAGCTGTATACACAGGCTCATATCCCGCGTTCGTCATCAGATCAGAAAGCGTCTGTTCCGAAAGGTTCCCTTTTTCTATCCATAAATAGGAACAGTTCTGCGGTCCTGTCAGCAGCATGGACGTTATCGTTCCCTGCGGAATGGTAACATCCCAATTTCCTTTTGCGGTTCCGCTTGGGTCTATGATGAAACAATAAAACTTCCCATTGGAATACCCGATCACATATTCGACGCCCAGATTCGTATCCGATACGCTTTTGGTTATGACGCTCTCATTTCCGTTCATCAGACTGATGCGGACGTTCGCTTTGCTGTTGGCTACATACTGTTCCATTTTCACAGTCAACGTTCCGCTGTCCGTTCGGAACGTTACGGGCGTACAGGTAAGCTCTGCCGTCGTCGATATATCGGGATAAGCCACACCATGCCAAAAGAAACTGTACGGAGCAGAAAACGTAAGGGACTTTTCCCCTTCCGTCGCCCATTCGACCGCGCTGTTCTCTCCCAGCTCTAATGCGCCGTTTGCAAAGCCGTAAGCGCCCGATGGGCTTCCAAGTATATTTCTGGCGCTGTTCCAATGCACCATGACCCCGTTTTCACCGCATTGCTGTTCCGCTGTGATCTCTGCGCTTCCTTCTGCCGTCGCGTAGTTGACATAGACCGTCTGGATGTCACTGGTACATTGCTGCCCCGATTGGGTCTCTGCCGTCACTTCAATTCCGTAGATCGTCCCCGTGAACAGCGCGTCGTAGCTGAAAAGAAGCTGGCTCGTTCCATATACCGTTCCCGTGTCCTTTACAATCTCATCTCCACGGTTCCTGTTGTATAGTTTCCATCTGACCCATACGATCGGGTCGCTCTGCTCCTGCGCATAGGTCGCCGTAAACTGATACGTTCTTGTCGTAATGGGAGAATCGTATGCGTTAATCGTGATTGTGGGTTCCGACCACGCTTCTATCACGGCGGCGCTGCTCTGGGTAATGCTTTCCGCACTGGTTTCTCCCCACCACTGCGTGATGACCATTTTGTAGCTGTTTCCGTTCGTGATCCCGGCGCTTGCCAGCGTTTCTGCCGTGATCGTTTCCGCTTCAAAGTATTGCACCGTTCCGTCCGCCAGCACCCCGTAAAAGGGGCTGGCAAGCGCAACACGGCCCGTCGTATAGAGCTTCGTGCTGTTATTGTCGTATTTTTGCAGCACGATCTGATAGGCCGTCATCGGGCTGTTGCCATTTACCTGCCACGATACTTGAAGCCCCTTTCCTGCGTCAAATACGCCGCCACCAACCCCAGCAAAAGTGCTGGGGCTGATGTTGGTCGCCATCTGCAATGCCATCTTCTTTCACCGCCTTTTCTCATTCTCCGGCATAAATCCCCGTGCTTTCCAGCAGGTCGGAGATCGTCATTTTGCTGGGGTCTCCCTGCACGGTCACTCCGTTGATCGTGTAGCTTACGTTGTGGGAGTCGTTGTTGGTGATCGTGTTGTACACCGTTGCACCGTCCCCGTATACGTGCATGTTCTTGCCGTCTACCGTCGCGCCGATCTGGCTCAACGCGCTTTCCCATGTCGTATTTCCCGGCTGGATAACAGACGCGATTTCTCCCGTTCCAGAAGAAGCGGATGCGCCACTTTCGTTCTGGATATTTTTGACCCCTTCAATAATATCCCGGATGGACTGCTTCTGCTCAGGCGTTAGGTTCCCCAGCCGGTTAATGGCCGCGTTCAGGTCGCCTTCCGGCAAGTCCTGCGTAATGGCGATCTGCGCCCAAAGCTCCGCATAGTCCGCCATCTGACGTTCCATCGTCTCTATCTGCTTTTCCAGCGGCTTCATCTGGGCTTTGTAGTAGTCCTCCATATCCTGAAGCTGCTGTTCCAGATCGTAAATGCGGTCTTCGTTGGCAGTCTGCTGTTCCTCTATGGCATCCAGTTTCTTTTGGTAATCGTCCTCAATGCCGGAAATTTGCCGTTCCAGCGCCTTGATCTGCAACTCGTATTCATAGTCGGCCAAGTCCTTTTCGGCGCTTGTAATGGCGTCCTGCGCGTCCTGCACGCGCTTTTTGTCCGCCATCCACTCCCATTGGCCCTTTTCCGTGTTGAAATAGCGGATGGTGCGCTCGTTCTGGGCGTTTTGCAGCTCCGCACGGGCTTCCTCCACGGCCTTCTGCTTTTCCGCAAGTTCCAGCTGCTCGTCCTGAATGTCCTTCGCGTCGTTCATCGCGTCGATCTGGTCTTGCAGGGGCTTGGTCAGCTTATCCCGTTCCCGTTCCAGAAGCGTGGCCTGCCGGTCCAGCTGGTCGTTCACCCGTTCCAGCGCGTCTATCTGGTCATCCAGCGGCTCCTTCAGGTCGTCCCACTCGTTCTGAATCTTGTCCACCAGATAATCCAGATGGTCTTTCGCCCGGTCGGCAAGGTCTTTGGAGTAATTGTAATAGTCCTGCACGATCTTCCACGGGTCATCTTCTTTGGTACTAGTATCAGCTGTCGCGGCGCTATTATTTGCTTTTTTCCCACTGCCTTTGTTACTTTTCCCGCTGTTTTTCCCCGGCACAGTGCCCACAAGGCCCGGAATCAGCTGCTGCCACATCGATGTTCCGTTTTTATAAGCGTTGATCTCGCCAAAATCGTCCGTATTTCCCAACGCCTTTTGGGTCTGGATGTGGTTCAGCACCACCGCGCCCGGTTGCAGCCGAACAATCGCAGGTTCGCCGCCGTTGGCGATATAGGCCCGCCCGTTCTCGCTGATGAGTTCCGGCCCAAGTTCGTTCACCAGCGCCATGCCGCCGGGAGAATTGTCCGTGCCTTCCGCATTAGCGGAATACTTTATCAGGTTGAGATTGTTTTTCCCGTAGAAGGAATTGGAGCCGTTGGAAATGCTGAATCGGATATTGACATTGCGGGGTACGGCGGCAATAGCGTCCGACAGTCCGTTAACCTGCTCTGTGGCCGTTACGGCTTCGCTCGCGTCTATTTCAACCGTTTTGTCGGTTTCCGTTTCTTCCGTCGCCGTACTCAGGTCTTGGACGCTATCAACGGCTTTCTGGTTCTCCTGCTGGATAATGTCTGTATTGTACTGGTCAAGCGAATCCTTGAACGCAGACCAGAAGTTTTCGGAGATACCCGTCACTTCCACCAGCCTGTCCATATCGTCAATGAACATGCTGATACTGCCATCGGTATTCTTTACAAAAGAAGCGCCGGCCTGTTCCATGTTTCCGAAGTTCTTTTCGAAGTTCTGCGACAGGTAATCCATCGCGTCTACCGTGTCGGAGGACTCCATCAGGCCCTTGTTGAACTCATTAAAGGCAAATTCGCCCCATTTTTGAGCGTTGTTCCCCAATTCGTTCTTTTTTGCATCGGAAAGAAATACTTCCAGAAAACCTTGAAATTCTCTGCTTCCGTACTTTCCGGCCCCATACAGTCCCATAGCGCTGGAATAAGCGGACTGCATATCGGAAAGCGTATCCCCGCGCTCTCCGGTTTCCTGCAATTCTTTTTTGAACCTTGCAAGGGCGTTCTGGGCGCGTTCCAGTCCCTTTTCCCATACGTCTATGGGATCGGTATTCCCGTAAGTATCAAGCCATTCCTGATTCGTATCGATCAAGTCTTGGATGGCTCCATCGGCCATCTTGATATTGCCCGTCAGTTCATCTACGTAATAGTCCCCGACCTCTACGCCCGCATCCTTGATTTCCTCAAAGGTATCGGCGGTTATCAGGCCGGTTTCATTTTCTTCCTTCTGGGCTTTTTTCAGCACCTCAAGCTGCTTTTGATGTTTTGCAATTTCTTCATTTAGACTTTTAGTGGCGTTTTCTGCCTGTTTCGTCCCGGCGTTCCCTGCATCCAAGGCTTGACTTTTCGCTTTTTCCGCTTCCGCCGCAGTTGCAGCAGTTCCAGTAAGGTCTGTAAGGCTGTCATTATAAAGCTGTGTCGCTTCTTCACTCTGCTTTACGGCCCGAAGGTAATTGTCAACGCTCGGCTGCAGTTCATCATGGGATGCTTTCAGGTCTTTGTAATAATTACTGTTCAGCAATCCGGCATTTTCGGTCTCGACCGCCTGCTGTTCCAGTTCGGCCATTTTGGTTCCGACCTGATTGTAAAAATCAAGAATATGTTCCGCCGAATCTGTTTTAGGCTGATAATACGATGCGCCGGTTACGCCGGACACATAGTCCGAAATCCCGCCAAATTCTTCTTTTACCTGATTGGCTACATCCCAGTTGGTAAAGGAATCATATCTCGAAACGCCCCAACCAGAAACGGGATTGATCGCCGCTTTCCCAGCATCAATGCCCAGCAATGCGGCTTCCGCTTTGATCCTTGCCGATTCCGCTGTGGCCGCAGCGGCTTTCAGCTGTTCCTGTGTCAGCACTGCATATTTTTCTTTCAGTTCGCCAACGGCGCTTCCCTCGACCCCCAATGCCGCCGCCAGACTTTCGCTGGCGGTCTTATAGGCTGCGCTTCCTTCTTCGGCATTTTCATAAGCATTTACAAGCGAAAGCAAACTGGTTGCGCTTTCACTTTGGCTCTTTGCGTTTTCGGTAGCAGATCGAGATTCTTCCAAAAGGGCTTGCCGATGTTCTTCTGCTTTTTGATTCGCCACGCCAATTACAGACGTTACCAGAGACGCGACCACCATCACCGCACCAAGCGCCGCTGTGAACGATACCCACGCGCCCTGTGCGCCCATGATCGACAAACGCGCTCCATCAAAAGCACTTTTAAGCGCCTTGATAGCGACCCCGATTTTCGGTATGATCGTATACCCTTTGAAGGCAAGGAACAGTCCGCTTACCAGCAACGTTACATTCCCAAGCGAGCCGCCGAAACCGAGAATGGCCGATGTGGCATCCAGAAAAAATTTAATAAAATCCGAAGAGATCGTATTCGCAACAAATTTAGTCCATGCGGCGCTCAGCTTGTCGGTCTTCGCCTGCCATCCGTCCAGATAGCGTTCGTTTTCCTGCATAGCACTGCCTGCGGCTGTGGCATATTCCGACTGCATCTTTTGATAGGTATCCCAGTTGTCCATCAGAGCAACCAGAACGTTCGCCTGACGTTGACCGGCTACGTTCTGTGCAATGGCGCTCTTTTGCACCTGCGACAGCGTATCCCATTTCCCGGCCAGTTCATCCAGAATATCGCTGCCTTTACGAAGCTCGCCGTTTTCCATCGTTTCAATATCGGCAAACTCACGTAGCGCCTTTGCTGCATTGGCAATGCTCTCACCGTCGATCAGTTCTCCGTCTTCGGTTTCGCCCTTGATCTGACGCAGATTCATGAAAATCGTGCGCAGACCCCGGGCCATTTCAGAACCGCTTCTCTGGGTCGCAGCTGTAGCCGTTCCGAGCAGAGCCGTAAACGTCTGTGCGCTTTCACCGGCAGATGCAAACACGCTTCCAGCTACCGTCATGCCCTCTGCCATCTTGGACATATCGGTAGCGTTTTTGTTGCTTACCTCATTCATGCCATCCAATACGGCAGTCAGTTTTTGCACATTGCCCTCGTAGCCGAAAGCCGCATCCGCAGCCAACAGGAAGGAACTGGCTTCCTCGCTGCTCAGATCGCCCGCGTTCTGGGTCAGCAGGTTCAGTTCTGCCATCTGTTCTATTTTGTCTCCGTAACCGGCACGGGCAAAGGCGGTCTCTGCCGTCAGAACTTCACTGGCCGTGTGCCCGTAGGCTTCCGCAAGCCGGTACGCGCCCTGTTCCAACTCTTTCATTTTTTCGCTGGAAGCGCCGGTTGCTTTAGCCGTGTTAATCAGTTCCGCATCCACGGCCTTCATTTCGGTCACAGCGTCCTTCAGACCCTTGACCAACATCGCCGCCGCAGCGGTCTTTATGACTTGACCGATTCTGGCTATTTTTTTATTAAATTCATCTACAGCTTTGCTCTGCTCTTCAAAAGCAGTAAGCCCCGTTTTCTTAAAATAATCCGCGCTTTCGGCGGCGCTCTTAAATTCCCGGTCAACGCCTGTAAGCGCGTTGATCTGCCGCTGCATGGCCGTCGTTCCGCTGCTGGCCATCTCCGCCTGTGTTCTGGCAAGCGCTTCTGCCTGTGCGCCTACCTGCTCATAAGCCGTTTTGCCGCTCAGTTTGAAGTAATTAACGCTTTCGGCGGCGCTCTTAAATTCCCGGTCAACGCCTGTAAGCGCGTTGATCTGCCGCTGCATGGCCGTCGTGCTGTCGGCCATTTCTTTTTTTAAATTATTGGAAAAATTACTGGAAGATGTTTTGTTAAATCGAATGTTGACAGTTTTACTTTCAAGCTCCGTTATCTTCGCCTGTACGGTCTTAACACCCGCATCAAACGACGAAGTGTCCAATATTGTTCTAATCTGAATTTCCGCCACTTATCACACCTCATTTCAAAAGGATGTTCACGGTATTTGCAATGTGCTGTTCGGCCTGTCCGCTTCCCACATACGTTTCCTTCGCAGGCTCCAAAAAAGGCCGCGGACCGGGATTTGGGTCAAGCGGAAAGTGCCACGGTCCGCCTTTTTCCACTGCGTCTGCGGGGACGCCAGCACCGTCATACGGAGGGAAATCGGAGTTGCCGGGCGCCGTGTTCGTCATCACAATCGAAAGGTCGTCTGCCGTGGCTTCCTTTGTCAGTTCGTTGTACGCCTCGCTCATAATTCCGCCTTCGTCTCGGCGAACATAGGCTTTTGGCTGGTAACGGCCATATACGTTCGTCTGCACCGACTGTTTGATCGCCTCGTGCATTCCGTCTACCAGCGTGGTATTCATGGCCTCTGCCGTTAAACTTTTCACTTTTTGAAGCATCTGCTTTGCTTCCTGTTCAAAGGTGCTCATGCTTGCGGCTCCTTTCTCTTTCGGGGGCTATGCAAAGAGGGCAGTTCCCGTTTGTTCCCTTTGCATAACCCCCTCGCGTTTCCTTGAGGGGGTCGTCGTATTGTGTTTTAGGCTGTTACCGTTACGGACACGGTCGTCTTGATGGAAGTGTTATCCTTCAGCGTCACCGTCAGTTCGGTATCGCCAGCAGTCGTGCCGGACACATCGCCCTGCTCATTTACGCTGGCAATGGAAGCACCGCCAGCGGCGATCGCATAGGTCATGGTGCTGTAGTCGAGCTGCTGCAAAGTGCCGTTGGGCATAACGCCCTTCACGGGAACCTTGGTAGAGCTGCCGGATTTCACCGTCATAGCGCCGCCCACAACGGCCAGGCCCACCACAGATGCGGTCACGGAAGCGGACGGCACATACAGCACCTGCGCAAGGCCGGGGATGCTGCAGTCGTTGCACACGCCTTCTGCGGCGGCTTCCTCGTAGGTCAGAGCCGTGCCGGAAAGGTCGGTGGTAGCAGCAGCAGTCTGGCTGGCTTCGATATCCGCCTTGCCGCCGAACTGCATCCGGGGGATGATGATGTACAGGTCGCCGACTTTGGTCCCCTGCAGCACGTTTTCCGCGCCACTGGCGCTGTAGATCGGGATCTGCACCGTTACATGCTTGATAGCGGGGGCAAACATACCGCCGATGTTGAAGTATTCCGCGCTGGCGTTCTGCTGGAAATACGTCACCGTGTAGCTCTTTCCGTTCGTAGCCGTAAAGCCCAGAATGGCCTTGCTCTGCACGTCGATCTCATAGGCAGTGCCGGGGGCATTGGTCACGCCCGCTTCCACCACGTTACAAATGGCCTTGGTGTAGCCGTAGGGCGCGGCGGGGGTGTTCGTCACGGTCAGCGCCGTAGCACCAGCAGTGATCACTTCGCACACAGGGGAAATGCCGCCGTAGGCCACCGTGCTACCGACGCTCATGGCGCGTGCGTTCATGCTGAAGTCAGCCGCCGTCAGGGTCAGGTTCACCGCGCTGTTGTGGGGAATCTGAATCACCGTCGCGTTGCCGATGCCGGCCTGAATGGCGCCCATGTCGCAGGTGGTCGCGAACTGGCTGGTCTGCATCTTATTGCTCTGGTAGTCCACATCGCCGGTGGTAATGTTCCGTACCACGACGTTGCAGGTTCCCTTTGCATACAGGTACTTGTTAAGCAAATTGACCATTTATTTCCATCTCCTATCCTTGTTTGATCGGCATGGCGTTGCCGCCGATACCGGTTCTCTGGGTAAAGGCGCTCAATGGTTCCAGTGCGCTGCTTCCTTCCCGCTGCCGCTCGAAACACCAGCTCGGATACGGGTTTTCGTTGTTTTTGAAGCTGTAAAATCCGCTCCCGAACCGGGTAAAATACTTGTCCCGGTTGATGGCTTCTCTCGCCGCTTCAAACTCCCTCACCGTCCATTCCGCCAGTTCCTTCGGGCGCATCCGGTACTGATAAGCCACGCTCATCACCAGAGCGTTCATGTCATAGTCCAGTTTGGGCGCTTTCAACTCGTTCAGGTCGTGTTCCGCTTCCACCAGCTCCGGGTTTTCCGCTTCATTGGGAAGCTCAAGCCCGTTCTGCCTTGCGATCACTTCTCTGAACTTCGGGAACTGAGATGCATCGATCCGGAAGATGGTATCGCTGGCTCTGCATACAATGGCGTTCAAAATTCGCGTGTCTTCTTCTTTACACATGGCATAGAAGTCCGTTGGATTTTGTCTCGTCGCCAATGCCAATACCTTTACGACCTGATACATCAGGCCGATTTGCATATCCGCATCCATTGCGTGCAGAGCGCTCAGATAGGGCATTACTGCATAAGCGGCAGGGAGTGTTGATTGTCTGATCGTCAACACACGCTTGCAGCTGCACCATTCCGCGTAGTCCCGCATATGGATGGGGTATACGTAGATACCGTTTACCTCTTCCGGTTCCTCGTTCCATAAAGCGCCGTAGTTCTCTGAAATGCCGTTTCCCATTCTCTTTTTTCCTTTCCGTTCATTTCAGGTGGGATATACAGCAAAGAGGCCGCAATGCGGCGTTTGCCGTATGCAGCCTCTTCTGCCTTCCCATAGCCCACTTGCCATGAGGAAAAATGTTCTCTTTTACTGGTCGTATTCATCCGTTCCCGTTACGGATAGCCCCATCGTCAGCCGGTATCCCACGTTCGTCGTTTCATCGTTCATCGGCAGGATACCCGCGTCCGGGTGGTCATAACGGTTAAAGCTGAATACCATGCCAGCCGCCATATTCACACCGTTCAACGCTCTCAGGCAGTCCAGCGCCATCGCGTATGTCCTGCTCAGGGCCGTTGTACGGGAATTGGAATCGTATGCGGCGTTCGTCAGGCATTCGATGATGATGCTGGCTTTCGCCGTGTAGGAATCCACCGGGCTTACGCGCCCCATGTAGATTCTCAGCGTGGTCACGCCGTGGGTCTGTGCCTGACTGACAAGCTGCTGGGTGAAGATTCGGTATCCGGTCGGGTCTGGCGGCTTGTCCGGGCTGTCCGGGTCGAATACCATCTTCATTTTCTGCTCCGCCGTCGGCATAGGTTCCGAAAGCGGATCGTCTCCGTCGTAGTACAGGTACTTCATCAGCCGGCAACGGTAGCTCTCGTTGCTGTCTTCCGGCGTGTAGTCCTTGGTGGGCATATCCATCAGGTATTCCCGCACCATGTAGGGAACTTTTTCCATCTCCGGCATGGTGCCGAAACCCTGTACCCGCTCATACGGATAATACTGCTTCTCTTTACTCCACAAGGTGAAGCCCCTCTTTCACGGGTTCCGCATGCCCGTTTTTCGCTTTGGCTTCCTCGATCTTGTCATGCAGTTCCTTTTCCACCTGTTCCATGCGTTCCCGAAGCTGTTTCAGCCGTTCCAGTTCGGATGCCGCTTTGGCAATATCCTCTGCCGATACTTTCTTTTCAGGTTCGGCTTCATGCGGCTGTTCGTTTTGCAGTGCTTCGCCAAGCTCCTGCATGGAATCAGCGGTCATTTCCTTGATGGAAGCGCCAATGGCCTGCATCATGCGCGTTACCACGTCGTTGTTATGGCCCAACAGAATGTCAATCTCATGCGCCAGCATCCAGCGGAAATCCTTAAAGTCGTTCAGCAGGTCGAATACCTTCTCCCGCATCTCACGGTCGGTCTTCATCTGCTCCAACTGGTTCAGCACATGGCTCGCGCCCCACTGGTCGTAGACGTTCGCCGGCATTTTCAGGTTCTCATAATCGATAATTTCTTTCCCGGTTCCGTCACCTTCATAGGGAATATGCAGGTATTCATGTGCCAGAACGCCCATCAGGTAAAGATTCGTATACATGTGGTATTCCTGATACCGGTCGGGCATCGGTACGCTGTCCGTGCCGTCTCCCTTTTCCGTGTACTTCATCAGCACCTTTACGATGCACTTCTGAGCAATCGTTTCGGCCATTTCCTGCTTTTTCATCAGCGGGATATAGTCCGTCGCGTTCTTTACGATCTCCTGGGTTATCACGATCTTGTTTTCCATTCTTTTCTTCCCTCTCTTTACTCAAATGGGATCGTCTGATAGGGTCTTATTTGATCGGCAGGTTCTTCGCTCTGGACATCAGGTCATCCAGAAAGCCGTTGCCGTTCAGATTGTTGTGGTATATCTGATGCATCGCCGTCAGGTCTTCCAGCTCTTCTGACGTTACACATCCTTTATGAATGTAGGAGTTCCCCAAATGCTTAATCCTGTCATACAGAAGCATCCGAATTCCCTTGGCAATATCGTCTTCCTTGCTCGTTTTCTGCGCCTGTATCTGGGCTTTCTGCTGCAACTTCCACATCACAACAGAGAAAATGCCGCTCACCAAAGCCGCTACAGCGCCGCCGCTGCATATAGCCGTCACCACCATTGCCGTCGTTCCGTCCACGGTTTATCCCCTGCCTTTTTCTTCCATTCTTTTGGGGCATTGCCGCGCCCCCGGAGTATTTTCAAAGCGCTGGGTCTGAGGACAGAAGTATTGGTGAATGCAACACGCCTGGGCACGTTCCATCATGGTAACGGGTTCTTTGCCATCTACAAACAGGTTTTTGCATAATACCTGATAAAAACCGCGAACCCGTACCGCTTTTTCGCACGCTTCATTCAATCTCATCACCACCCAGTCAGTTTGATATCTACCGTTTTTATTATATTCTTACATTCGGCAGTCATCACAAGCGGCTGTGTAGAGGGCAACCAGCACTTGACTTGCACGATATTTCCACTCTGCGCCGCACTATACGCCGCATCATCCGGCCCGGAAAAAGAATAAGTGATGCTTTCTTCCGTCTTGACGCCATCTGCATAATATGCGGCTTCTATGGTGCATTCGTCATATTTTGCAAGCTGCTCAGGAACAGGAGTGACCCATTCCAAACTGGCCGGAATACTTGCTTCCTTCGACACTATCGTAACGGCCATTTTAGACGTGATAGACGGGTTCTTTTTCAAGGAGCATACAATACTCGCATTTCCATCTTGAACCGCCTTTACGCGCCCATCAGCGCCAACAAACAATATATTTTCGTCGCTGCTGCTCCATAAATATTCAACGCCGCTTTCCGCTTCCGAACTTCCGTTTCGATACGAAGCCGGAACGAATGTTTCTTCCTGCCCGGCTTTCATTTGTACCTCTTCCGGCAATGAAATTTTCCATTGGAAGGAAAGCCCGTCTGCTACTCGGTTCTCCATATCGTCTATGGCAAGCGGTTCCGCGCTCTCCAAGTCGAAATACTGGATATGGACGCTGCTGATGTCCGTCGTAAACTCCTGCGCAAAATCCTGTACGCCGCGCACGGTATACGCCTGATGCCCCAATATCATGCGCCGGTTGTGCATGATCTCTTCCGTTTCCGGGTTCAGCTGCATCACGCTGTGCTGATAAGCGTCTATCAGGATCATGCCTTCCTTCACGCTGTTGCCGGTCGCAAGGTCGCCTGCACCTTGCCCATAGCAGAAAGGCTCGTGCAGAATGTTCCCATAATAGTCCAGATGGTTCCATGTAGCGTTGCACCTGCGTATCACGCTGGTTCCTGTAATGCTCTGCACGTTCATGGGGTTTACCACAAGCCATGTGTTCCCATTGAAAACAACTTTTGCCCCAAGCGGCAAAAAGTCGATCTTCGGATTTTCTACCATGATCTTCTGCCAGTCGCTTCCAAGGTTTTTCCCTGTCGTGGGGTCGATCATCATCGCCGTGCGGATGCGAAGCGGCTTGTAGGCATAAAAGTCGTTGTAATCCAGCCCCTGCACCTGCGCCAGCACCATATTGCTGCTCCATCGCAGATTTTTTCGGGCAAACGCTCTGGATGCGTCTGCAAAATACTGGGTCTGTGTATCCCCGTTATACGGATTATTTGTCCCGCGCTGCAAATAAGGTTTTCCTGCGGTCAAAAGAGCGTTTCGGATTCCGGTCTGCATTCAGCATTCCCCCTAACCATTGCTCTGTTCGGAACGTTTTACAGGCGGTTTCATCTTATGGTTCTGCGGGATTGTTTGTCTCCGCATCAGGTTCTGTTCGTATCGAAGCAGCGCGTCGTTCAGCTGGGTCCGGTCTTCCTTTTTCCGCGCCGTTACCGCCGTCATATGGGCGCTTTCGCTGGCAATGTCAAAAGTCTTGTCGCGGATCTTCGGCTGAATGTTCAGCAGGTCGTTCCCGAAACGGCGCATCCACGTATAGGCAATGCACAGTGCCAGAATATGGCACTGCTCATAGTCCAGCTCATAATCGAATACGCCGTCCGTATAGAAGTCCATATCCACCTGTTGGCCTTCTGCCACGTCTCCTTTGATGGTCACGTTCCCCGTTTCCGGGTCGTAATCACTGGCTACTGCGGTTTCCGCCACTTCGCCCGTAGCGTCTGCTGTCGCAATGACCGCGCTGCACAGCTCGTATCCCTTCATTCCCGTTTCAATGATAAAGGGAGACGTCTGGTCGCTTTCCGCCGTGTACAGATAATCTCCATACGCAGGCGCTTGAAACGCCAGCCATTCCTGTGCTTCCGGGGGACGGGAAAACAGAGGGATGGAGTCGATCAGCAGGTCGCTCTTCGCCCGAAAGAACCGGGCGGGGCTTAACGCCAGCTCTTCGTTCCAGTATTCGTCGTTGATCTCCTGCATGGCATACCGCGTCAGAATATCCGAAAAAGTCACCGCCATCGCTTTCATCCCTCCTTTCTTAATTACAGCGTCACTTTCGGGCCGCCTGCATACGCCCACTGCACCTGGAACCACGTCAGCGTCGTAGAAGCGGCAAATTCGATCTGGTCAATCCCGCCGCCGTAGATCACTCCGTATTCTCCACTCGGCATTTTCACGGCCTTCAACGTGTTGTCTTTGTTAAACGTCACCGTAAATTCATCGGCAGACCGCATATCACACACACCGATCAACGGATAGTGTGTGTCACCGTCAAAAAATTCCGCTTTGATCGCGCTCTGAACTGTACCGATCACGTCTCCCGTGAACGCGCTGGTCGTGTCCACGTTATAAATATTGCCCCAATTCATATGGCGCTCCCATCCCTTCTTTTCCAAATGGCAGTCTTACAAGTCCTGCTTGTTCATAGCTTCAAGGATCCCGGAGAACAGTCCGCGCTTCCTCGCGTCGCTGTCTGGCTTATCGGCGAACATTCCCTTCGTCATGTCGTTCAGCTGCTTCACAAGCTCGCGGCGCTTCGTTACCCGCTCGTCTCCCTGCTGGAATGCCGTTACGAACCGACGAGCCACCATTTCTTTGTAGTCGTTGCACAGTTTCGGGAAGATCGCTAGCATTTCTTCGCTGCTCATGTCCAGCATCTTCGCAAAGGCCATTTCATCCATGAACTCGCCTTCCCGGTACTTTACGCCGTACAGTTCCCGTTCGTCGTCCGTCATGCCGCTCAGAACGATCAGCATCCTATGGTCCAGCATGTATTGCACCTGATCGGAATAAAACCGGCTGAAATCGCTCTTAGGCACGGTCAGGATGCCACGCTTGCCCGTTACACGGCCATAATAGCCGCCGTCGCCGAACACGGCCACGTTATCGTCCGCTACCTCTGCCTGAAAGCGCAGCACGATCTTTTCCTGGTCTCCCTGCACCTGAATGATGGTAGGCGTAGAAGCGTCCCGTACCTTGGCAATGGCTTCCGCCACGATGCGGTCTACCTCTTCCTTGGTGAAGGTAGGCTCCTTCTTTTCCTCCACGGGAGCAGCCGTTTCCACTACGGTCTTTTTCTCTTCCTTTACTTCCTCCACAACCTTTTCAGCGGCTTCCTTCTTGGCCGCACGGGCCTTCCGCATACGCTCCGCAGCGTTCTTTTTCTGTTCCTCGCTCATTGCCATGTTCTTGCATCTCCTTTTTCTATGGCCTGTTTTTTGCTGTTGCAGACGGGCGGATTTGCACCGTCCTTCGCTCTCCTGTCTGCATGGGGAGGGGCTTTTTTGCCCCTCCTGAACGGGGAAGCGCATGGCTTCTCACGCCGTTCTCATTGTGCCTGATCCCGTCTGTTATCAGACGGGGGTAATCACCGCGAGCTTGGATGCAAAGACGGGCTTCACATCGATGCTCATGGACACCACGATGTCGATGGTCATGTCCGCCGTTTCGTCGGGGGTCAGCTCCAAAGTGATGGGGCTGCCTTCCTCGAAACAGACATACACAGGCTTGTAGCTGCCGTTGGGGGCGGCAGTCATCCAAACCATGTTGTTGGGCACCACTTCAGTAATGGTGGTGTTCTGCGTACCGGGAACGACCGCGTTGTTGATGGGGAACAGCCGCACGCCCATGAAGTCGTCCAGATAGCCGTACCGCGCCCACGGCACGCCCAGCATGGTCGCCAGAGCGGCGTCCAGACTGGTGTTGGTTCCATTCGCGCTGGAAGGTAGCACATGGCTCAGGGCCAGCAGATCGCCAAAGGCCATCACATTGGAAACACCCGTGCCGTTCAGCATGGCAACACGCTTGGCCGCAGTGACCCAGTTGGTGTTGGAGAATGTGAACTGCATATTGGTGGGGGTGTACATGGTATTGGTGCTGGCAGCGACCAGAGCGTTCACCCACAGTGCCGTGATCTTGCTGTACATACCAGCGGAGATGGCGTTGAAGGTACGGCCCAGATCAGCGTCGTTGCCCGCCAGCTGATACCACTTCCACGTCGCCTTGGCGGTACGCAGGGTGGGGTTCATGGTCAGGGTCTTGGCGTACAGGTAGTTGGAGGGCTTGGAGCGGGAAGCGCCCCAGCTGTCGTCCTCGAACAGGAAGATGTCGTTGCTCTGCACGTCGATCTCGTAGGTCTTGCCCAGCGGCGCATACACGGTCTGGGCCAGCCAGTCCATAGCGTCACTGAAAGTGGCGGGAAGAACGGGGGTCACGATATCGGTCACGATACCGGCCAGCGTGCGCAGGAAGATGGGGTTGGTGAAGTAGCCGCGCTGGTTCTTGCGGAACTCTTCCATCGTCTCGGGAGATTCCTTGCCTTCCAGCTTGTCGCTCACCTTTGCGCAGAACAGGAGCAGGTTTTTCTGAACCTTCTCGTTCAGCGTCTTATAGGTCATGTTCTCGCCCATCAGGGAATTAAACTTTTCCTCACGCTTCTCAGCGCTGCGCAGGGCGTTCATGCTCTTGCCGGCGTATTCCGCAGCCAGCAGACGGCCGCAGCTCACGATGTCGGCGCGTTCGACGCTGCCGCCGCACTGAGAGGCGTTCACATTGAAAACACCGCTGGAAAGGTTGTTCAGACGGATGCTATCCATTGCCATTGTTTATCAACTCCTTTTCAATCAGCCGGCATTCACGACGGCGAAGTGGGCTTCCACGTCGATGTAGCCGAAGCTGCCATAAGCGCCCTCGGTAAAGTTTCCAGTGCCCAGTACCGTGAAATAGGGGGTCCCGTTGGTGGTGGGCTTGGCGGCTGCGGGAAGCAGCTGACCGTCCTTCACCGTCAGGAACTTGTTGGAACCCAGCGTGGTCGTGGCGTTGCCGATACCAAAACGGTAGTGACCGCCCTCAATGAACTTGATCTTGGTATAGGTCACACGCCGACCAGCAGGTGCGGGAAGACCCAGCGTGTTCGCGCCCACCTTGAAGACCTGGCCGGTCACGGGGTCCTGCACCTCGTTCACGTCGAAGGTGTTGCAGGCGTAAATTTCCGTGTCCATCAGGTCGCCTGCCACAGCGGCGATCATTTTCCACGTGTTGTTGTTATTCACGCCGGTGTAGCCCTCGTTGGGCAGCAGTGCGCTTTTCTTGCACAGGAAACCGGCGGAGCAGATTTCCTCGGCGTCGGAACCGTTGTAGAAAACGCCGGTGATGTTGGACTGGCTGTCGAACTCATGGTTGGAAACCTTGGTTTCGAAAGCGGTATTGGCGATGTATGCCATGTTCTCTCACTCTCCTTATTTCAGCCGGTTGTAAGCGGCCATAATGTCGCTCTGGCGTTCGCCGCCCAGATTTTCGTAGGCGTTCCATACGGTGCGGGCGCGGTTCTTGGCAATGGTCTCAGCGCTGTTCTTGCGGATCACGTCCATGCACATGGCCTTTACAGCCGCACAAGCGCGTTCGTCGCCGTTCCATTCGCCGTCCGCATTCACGCAGTCGGCGTACACATCGTTGTCGATGTCCTTTTCCACGTCCTCGCACACCTTTTCGTCGACCTGCGCTTCGCCCTTAGCTTCCTGCACCTTGTTGATCTCGTTCAGTGCGGCGTGGATCGCGTCCTTTGCCATCTGGCAGCGACGTGCCTTTTCCTTGTCCTTCATTTCCTTGATGGAACTGTTCAGCTTTTCCACTTCGGTTTCGGCTGCTTCCGCCTTTTTCGTCGCTGCGGTAAGCTGTTCCTGAAGCGTGCGCACATAGTCGTCCAGCGGGGCAGCAATTTCCAAAGCGTCATTTACCTTTACGGTCACAGTGGCGTTAGCGCTCTGGAAGCGGGTATCTACCACCAGATCGGGTTCTGCTTCCGTAAAGGAATAGACCTGAATATCGCCGTCCTTCTTGGAGCAAAGCGCCACGTTCAATCCGTCTTCGGAAGCGCAGATCACTTCGTGATCGGCAAACATCGCTTTCAGCTGACGCATCCGTTTGCTGTTGCTCATATTGGTTTTCACTCCTTTATCTGTCTTTTCTGCGGGCTTTGGTTCCTCTTTGGTCTCGCCCATATAGGAAGCTGCCCGCAACTGAAGCTCCCCAAAGTTCACCTGCGACAGCGGCCTGATTTCCGCTCCTGCCACTGCCGGGGGTACGTCGTCGCCAAGGATGGTCACGCCCAGAACGGTGTACTCTTCTTCTACTTCTTCGCCGTTCTCCATGCGGTTCTTGGTCACAAGCGTTTCGATGGATACGGACATGCGCCCCTGCGACGCTATCTTTTCCACCGCTTCCCTTGCGTACCAAGTCCAGATCGTGCCCTTGCCGATGATCCATTTATTGCCTTCTCTGTTCTCCATGCGCATATCGTCCTGGTTCACAGAGAGAGAGCCGATAATCCGTTCACTGTCTGCATCAGTGAAACTTGCGTATTCCTGCCCGTCGGCAGTCCGCTTCATGCGGAAGTTGTGCCCATCGCCCGTTTTCGTTCCGGCGCGCGTGTAGGCAATCAGGATGGGTTTCCCGGCGAACAGCGGCCTGTGCCGTTCCAGGTTTTCATATCTCCATCCGTTGGCTGTCACTTTGTCGTTCAGCAGTTCCAGTTCCACCGTATAGAGATAATCGTTCGCCTTTTGCAGAAACCGTATCTCTCCGGAAAGCGTTCTCAGCTCCCGCTTTTCAGGCGGCTTTTGATTAAATCTGCTCATTCGTCATCCGCCTCGCTTTCCGTCAGCTTTTTTACCCAATTATCAAAGCTGGTCTTGCCGGGATTGGAATCCCACATTTTCCACGCTTCCAGCACCTTTGTACGGTCGGCGGTGTTTTCCATTTGCAGGTTTTCCGCGCTCAGGCTCATGGAGTTGTTTTCCGTTCCGGCGGTCGCGCCGATAAACCGGTTCAGCGCCGCATCCACATCGAAGATCACGTCTGCTACCACGTCGAACGCTTTGTTCATATCTTCGATGGTCTCATCAAACTCCGGCGTCCCCGGATAGGTCTGTTTCAGGTGGCTTTCATGCAGAATATCGCCGAACTTGTCCAGCCGTTCCAAATTGACGTGGGCCAGCTTGTGAATAAAGTCGCTGGTAAACGGCAGACCATGTTCCACCCACACGCTTTCCTTCACCGTATCCAGCACGCGGTTCGCCCATAAATAGGCATAATTCACGTCGCTTGCCGCTTTCAGCATTTCGGAGTTCCGCTCATCGGCGATCATCTGGTATTCGCTGAATCTCATAGCCGTTATCCATCCTTTCTCGTCAAAATAGAGAATGGGGCCAGCGCAGTCTTATCGACTGCAACCGGCCCCACTTGACCCTTCCCGTGACCCTCTTGCCACAGGGCTACTATATTTAATTGCTTTCTTGACTTCGTATACAACGATTCCTTCCCGGTTCTCCCGTATTTCTACGTTGTTTCCACGGGCAAGAATTTCTTCGATGGCTTTCTGCACCTGCTTTTCAAGCATTCGAATCACCATCCTCATTTATTGTATTCTTTTTTTTGCGAACGATCAAATCGTCCTCTTCTGGGGCGTCTGCGCGTCGAAAATGACCGAACCCGATTACTCCGCACCTTTTGCAATGGAAAAATCCAAAATGCAAAAACCGATGCAGCATGGTTTCTGTTACCATACAATTCGGGCAATCCATTTCATAATGTTCGATGATCCTGCTCATAGCTCGTTCGCCCCCGTCGCATCGTCTATGTCGGCTTCTCCGCCGCCTGTCAGGGCTTCTCCGTCGTTGCTCGGTCTGCCGCCCTGCGGGTTTTCGGTTCCTCCGCCAACAGGCGGCAAATTGTTTCCATCTGCACGGGCACTGTAGGTGCTCACCAGCGGCAGACGCTTGCTCATCACATCGATCCCCATGATCGCGTTGCTGATGCTCATATCATCCAGCAGCGTCATGCCGTTCATGGCGGCATATTTCATCGTCGCAGGAAGGATCCCAAGCGTCATGCCTTCTTTCGCTTCCTTGCGCATCTGTTCATCATCCGCCAGCGTCCCGAACATCATGAAACGCCATTCCCAATTCGGGCGCAGTTTTTGGATCAGCGTGTCCATCATGCGGCTGAACTGACCGTACATATGCTCCGCAAACCGGCTCTCAATTTTCAAGCTGATCTGCGCAACGCCTGCGCGTGCTTCGCTGTTTGTCGGGATCAAAGCGCTCATGCCGCTCTTTTCCATCGCGTATTCGTATCCCGCCGAGCTGATGCTGTTGGCGTTTGGGCTTTCCGGCAGGCTGACAAGTTGCATGTCCTTGAACGGGGCGCTGAATATGCCGATGCCGCCCGTATTGTTGGCCTGCATCATGGAATAGAACAGGTCTTCGAACAGTGTTCTCCCCGTGGGGCTTACCTTGATGGGGTCTGCCTGGGTGGGGCTTACGGCGTCGTAGGTCTCCAACTGCCCAAGCACCATACTGACCAACGGATTCTGAACGATCTCCAACTGCACCTGCTCATACTGCGCTATCTGCGCCATGCTCAAATACAAGCCCGTAAAGGGGGATACAACGTTGGGCTTCACATCGTCTATCTCGAACGTCCACGCCTTGTCTACGGGCAGATAAACCCAGTAAAACCACGTTCCATTCTGGTTGTACACGTCAGGTGCCTGTCCAAAGACACCTGCGCCATATCCCGCATTCTTCTTATAGTTTTTCAGCCACTCGGTTCGGATGCTCTTTCGGCTTGCATACACCACGCCTTTCGGGCTGACGTTCACATTGCCGTCCAGTGCCCCCAGAAATTCGTCCATAAACGGCTCAAACAGATCGCCGAACTGATAAATGGTCGTTCCGGGCTGTAAGAAATAAAACATGTTGAACGCGACCGTATATTTGCTTACGTTGTTGAACCCGGCGATCTTGACCCAATCCTGCGGCAGCTGCTGCATAAAGGCACAGCGTACCTTGTTGTGGGATTTGTCGATGTCGATCCTCGGCACATAGAACACTTTTCCGTCACGCAGACACTGCCCGACGATCTTGCGCATTTCCCGGTCTGGCTGCATTTCTTTCGATAGTTTGCACAAAAGCCGCCATTCCCGCTTGAACGCTTCGCTCTTCGCGTCTTCTTTTTCTACGTACTCCGGGTATACGTAATAATGATAGGTCAGCAGGTCTTGATACGTCGTTCGTATCTTCTGCATGGGATACGCCGTGTATTCCAGTATGTTCCCCACTTCCCGAAGAGAACGTTCGTTTTCGTTCGGATTGCGGAGCATATCGACGATCTCATCTTTCCCATGCTCTTTGGGAAAACTGCTGATGTTCTTTACGCGCCTGTTCTGGATAATGGGGTTCGCCGTGTACATGCTGCTGAACGGCGCTGCGCGGTAAAAGGCAGCTCGAATGTTATCTACAGGCATATCCCCGTACTGCGCATTCAGTTTTTGAAACCACTCCTGATAATTCGGATATCCGTTGCCCGACTGTTGTTTCTTTTTCTGCTGCGTAGCCATTTTCTCACTCACCTGCCTTTTCTTTTCTCACGCCCAGCGCTTCTTTTTCCGCTTGAAGTTCTTCTTCAAACGCCTGCATAAATTTCAGATCGTTCAGCGCACATTTTTCCATGCTTTTTTGTGCGCGTTCCACACATAATTCCGTAATGCAGTCGGCCAGCCATTCTTTTTCCGATTCGGTCAGCGTGTCCAGAAAAGCATCGTCCGCGACTGCAAACAGTTCGCTTTCCTTCCGGCCATAGACCAGGATCAGGTCGGAATCCATCCGGCAAAAACGGAATTGGGAGGCTTCTTCTGCCGCTTCTTCCGTCGTAGGGGCAAACATCACTTTCCATCCCCTTGGCATATTCTCACCTCCGCATATTCCCGCCAGTCCTTGCCAGCACTCTGGGCGCCAATCTGTTTCTCAGCGCTCGTCTCTCGCCGTTTTCCGCTCCCGTAAAAGCGTCCATGCCGCCTTCAAACGCCTTTTGCCATTCGCTTTCCCTGTGGATGCTGTTCAGCAGGTTCTTGCGTTCCAGTCTCTGGGCAATTCGGAGCGCATATTTCGTAGCCGACCACATGTCTCGATTGATGGAACGGGAAATTCGTTCTTCCCGGAACCCAGCTCCCGCCTGCCGCTTTTTCAGGTTCGATATCTGCCCGGCCATTTCTCGGCATTTCAGATAAGGTCTTGCGATGGTCGGGTCGCTCACATCGTCCTTGATCCGATGCACCCGCTTATACGCCAGTACGCCTTCGTTGATGTTGCTGGTCAGAATGCGTACATTCCGCTGTTCCCACTCCACTTCCGCATACCGTAGCATGTCGTTTTCATTGTCGTGGTCATCACGATACCCTATACTGTAGCCGCCTGTGGCGTTGATCTGGTAGATCACCGGCAATGCGCCATCCAGTTCCAGTTCGGGCAGGTCGTGTTCTACGCAGCATAGCGGCGGCAGCCCATCCCCAAGGTCTTTGTGCAGGTCTTCCAGCACAGCCCGACCATAGCTTCGAGCGTCGATGGCGATATACGTGGCCTGACCGCCGTCCAGACAGAAGCGGAACCAGCGCTCTTTCAGCTTTCGCGCTTGTATCATGCTATCCTTCGGGTCTTCGTCCATCACATAGACCACGCTTTTCAGAAACCTGTCCTTCTTATGTTCTTCCCACTGCCGTTCACATTTTAGCACGGATGTGGCGCACTTTGCGTTCTTGCTCCCGTCAGCGTAACTTACGTCGTAGCTGACGATGTAGATCACGTTCGGGTCGCCGCAGTGCCGGTTCTCCATCACGGTAACGGTCTTGCTTTCCGTCAGCGTGCTGTCCCGTATCACGGGGTTTTCGCACGTTCCCGTCCAGATGGAGCCAAGCTCCCGCAAAAATTCTTCCGGCGTTTCCTTGCTTTTCAGGTCGTTGTACCAGCTCAGGTTGCGGATACCGTTCAGGACGGCTACCGAAGCTGGAATATCCATCGCAAACCCGGAATACCCTTCCACCATTTTTTTCAAAATGGCGCTTCTGTACCCGAATGCTTCGTTCTGCTGTCTGCCTGCGCTGGTCACATACGTTTTCTGGCAGTCCGGCAGCATGGGGTCTATCTGCCCGTCTACCAGTCTGTGGATACGGACGGCTGGGATAACTACCTGACGCAGTTTTTCATGGTCAAAGGCTTCTCCCTTTTCCTGCTGCGCAACTTCCTCAAAAAACGCGCTGCTGGCGTTCGTACCGCGAACCACGGCTACGTCGATGGAGCTTCCGTATCTTGTCTCAAGGCGGAAATGGTCTATCGTGTTCGCCTTTACTTCCCACATGGAAGCCAAAAGCGGGTAGTTCTTCGAGATCCGCTGGAAAGCGTCGCTGATGATCTGCGTCGTCTGTTTCAGCGTCGGCCCGAAATACTGCATCTGGATCCCCGGATACAATACTCCCTGCTGCATTTTGCAGAAAAGGCCGGTGTAACTCTTTGTCAGACCGCGCCCGCCGGTGATGAAAACTTCTTCGTTTCGCACTTCGGCCCGCATCATCATGCACTGGATCGGCGCCAGCGTATAATCCGGGTGCTCCGCTTCGCAAAATGCGGCGAAACGGTCAGGGTAAAGCCGCCAGTAAGCGATCAGGATAGCGGCGGCTTTCACACATAAAGGCTCATATACGCTTTCTTCGTCTACATCCAGCATCTTTCTGGGGGTCGCCATCAGTGTTTCGCCCCCTGTCGATGCACCGCCATGCCAAGTTCCATCATGGTCTCCCGTTCCTTGAAGGAAGGTTCTGCCATAAACTCGCCCAGCCGGTCTTGCACCTGCAATTCTTCTGGCAGTTCCACCAGCTCGCTCAGGCCGTTGTTCATGCGCATGGTGTTGGTGATCGCCAATATCTGCGCATCCAGCGCATCCCGGCTCATATTGAAACGGCCTTTATCATTGCGGATGTAATTGATAACGCCGTTCAGCAGCAGTACGCCGTCCTTCATCATGCCGTGCTTTTCCAGCGCGGTCACAAGCCCGTCCACGCTGCGCTTCACAATGGTCTTCTGCTCCCGCGCCGCTTTTATCATGCCGTCCGCCTGCTTGATCGACTGGTTCAGTGCCGTGATCATCTTCGTGTCGTTTTCCCGGATAGCGTCTTCTCGCAGCATCCGCCACTTCACCATATCCCGCAGGTGCATCGCCACGCTGTCAAAAACATCCTCGTTGTCGCTTTTCAGGTTGCGATAGTCCCGCTCCATGGCGATATACCGTTCGTCGCTCTGTTCGCCCCAACGTTCCGACAATATTTCCCGAATTTCCGGGGTGATATCTTCCGGGCGTTTCAGCTTCGGATTTTGATTCTCTTTGTTTTCGGCCATCTCAAACGCCCCTTTCTCTCTATATACGCTCCGCAGAAAGCCGGAGGAAAAACCTTCTGCGGAGTTTGGAAAGCGGCAAATAAAAAACACCGCCATTCCACAGATCTGCAATCAGTGGAACGCGGTGTTCCGTGCTATACAAGTCTATTATATAGCACCTTTGCACACTTTGCAAATATTGAATCGTTTTCAGCCGTTTATCTCATCCATGCATTCTCTTGGAAGCGGTCTTGCTACGCCGCCTTTCAGCAGACATTCCGTTTCTGCCCCGCATTCTTCACAGGTAATGGTCACTGCGCATTCGCCTTCAATATCGAAAGCACGTTTCTTTCTTTTGGACGTCAGCCGCAATCCGTTCGTTTCCCCTAAAAGGTTCCTGCATCTGCGGCAATACAGCGGTTTCATGGGATATGCCATCGTCAGTCACCGCCTTCATGGGTCTCAGCATATCGTCTTCCCATCACACGGAAGTTCGTCGTGCCGTTGATTCGCATCACTTCTTTTTCCCATTTCTTTTTGTTTTTATAAAATGGGCAATCGCTGCTTTTTTCGCAAAGCATATCGTTCAAAGCGCTGCAATAAATGTACTGACCAGCCGGATTTTCTTTCACCACGTATGCAAAGCAATCCGCTTTCACCTTTTTTATCCCTCCGCTCTTTTCTTCAAATGTTCCAGATAATCAGCCAGATTTTTAATGGTCAATACCAGCCAATAGGCTACGATGTACAGCCACATATTGTCCTGATTCAAAAGCCCGATAAACACCACCAAAGCGATAGCCATCAGGGCGATCACACACCAGAAAGACACCTTTTTACAACCGCTCACTCTTCTTCCTCCGCCCAATGCACGTTCTTATATTTGCAGAAGGAACCGTTCTCCGGCAGATCCTCCATCAGAAGTTTATCAAGCGTCTTCCGATATACGCACTTCTTTTCATCTTCCTTCATGCCAAGGCAGATGCAGCACTTTTCTTCCGAAAACATTTTCAGCACATCCCGCAGAGCGCCCGTTTGCACATAAGTGAAATCGTTGGTTTCTTCTATGTTGACCGCTCTACGGATCCTTAACGCCATTTCCATGTTCGCCCAGTTCATGCGCATGGTGTCCAATTTCTCTTCCGGGACGGTTTTCATCATATCCGTTGCAATTTCCAGCGTATCGTCCGCAATGCGCCGCATCTTCTCGGTGTTCCCCGTCATTTCCAGCCGCTTTGCAAGCGTTTTACAGGCCGTCTCGGCCTCCTGCGACAATCCCATCAGGAATTGCATCGACTGGCTCTCATAGTGCCTTAAAGGCGTTCTTTCCATCATTTTTTCCTCCAACTGGCATAGTGCCCTAATCCAGATTCCTGTAACATGAATGTCGTCGCTACTGCCAATGCCGACCAGACATCCGCATGAAATCCATACAACGTGTCAGGTGTTGCTTTTGTCCCTCTGCCGTTCTTGAAGTCGAATTTGGCATACGTGTCAATCAATGCCTGGCGAATGTTCGCGTCCTTGGCCTTTGAGCTATTGCAAAGCGTGATTTTTTCTTCCAGACGGTAAACGTACTTCACCGGGATCCCACAGGCGCATTCTGTAAATCTGCCTATCCACTCGCACGTTTCAAACACTTCACGCCCAACAGCCATTCCCATGGAAGCAACACGCTCGATCACCACGAACTGTTCCAGCTCTGTTTCTTCGTAAACAAACTCATACAGGGCTTTCACTACTTCGTCGTTTTCTACCTTGCCGAATTTCAGGATCGTTGCCTTTTTCGGGTCAAATGCCAGCTTATCCCCTTGCGCACGCTCGACCCGCATCACCACGTAGGCGCTTTTGGTATTTCCAGGGTCTATGGCGAATATCTCCACGTCATTCATCGGTGTTCTCCTTTTCACGTAGCAAGTGCGACAGTTTTTCTTTCAGCTCTTCCGGCATAGGAACAACCTTCTCGGAGGAAGTCTTTTCTGCTTCCTTCGGTTCTGGAAGCCCGTCTGTGCTTTCACCAGCCCCATACAAGCCCTGTAGCCGTGGCGGCAATTTCCGCTTTTCCCGCGCTTTCGCCGCTTCATCCCGGTAGTTGCGCTTGAATCCACTGGCTACGACCGTTTCCAGCTGACCTACGTCCATTTCGGCATAATCTGTCAATAGTTCATGCCCGCCCAAGCACTTCTGCACCATTTTAGGCAGCTTCTCAAACTCTTCCTTCGAGTTATACCGGCTCCTGCTGATAGCACTTCTTACCAGCGCCCACGCCTCGTTTTCTCCCAGCTCATCCTTGTCAGGCGGCAGAAGAGCCATCAGCTGGCCGATGGTTGGCGGGAACCCGCTCGTATCGCTTCGAATGAATACTCGCACCGCGACCGTCATTTCCGAAAGTTCTTTGTCTGGCAGAAGATTGGCCCACACCAGCGCCATTTCCTGCGCCTGCTCTTGGCTCGTGTCACGGAAGAAACGGGGATATGCCGAACTAATCAATCTCAATAGGCGAGCTGCATCCGTCTGGTTCAACGCCTGTTTCCTCCTTGCCAAAAGCAAAATCAAAAGGATTTTCTATCGTGGTACGCAGGTCAGCCCGCACTTCGTTCTCGTACTGCCCCTGATTCAGCCACGTAGACGGGTACGGAATGAACTGCCCGTTATTTTTCTTCCAGTCTGCTCCGCGCTTCTGGTCTTCAATGGCCTGCATAATGGTTTCGAACAGCGTTTCGTTGGGCTTGATCTTATCCCACGCTTTTTTCGCGGCAGTTTTTGCCATCTTTCTCGGATACGCCTTCCAGAACTGGTTGAATCGCTGGTCATTGACATTTGGAACGGATACCGTATCGTGTTCCGTTCCTGCTGAAACCCTGTAATTCGGGTCGATCACTTCCACAACGATGTCAGAACCGGGGATTTTTTCTTCCTGTTCCGGGCTTTCTGCCATCGTGCATTCCTGTTCGTTGGTTTCTGTTCTTTCATCATTCGCTTCCTGCCGAATACCCAACAGTGTACAAAGGAAGTCTGCCGAGATAAGCCCGTAGTGGCTTTCCGCAAGCTCTTTGCAAATATTCTCCTGCACCTTTTCTACCAAAAACGAAAGCAGTTCATGCGTAGATTGGCTGAAATCCCGATGAATATACTTTTTCTGCACCTGTTCCTCCATCATGCTTCCTCCTAAAATCCGGGGTCTTCATATTCCCCAGCAGAATAACCGTCCGACATTTCCTGCTCATAGTCGGTTTTCATTTCAGCCGCATAATCGTGCTGGTCATGTACAAATTCTACCTGTATCTCGTAGGTCGGTTTCCCTGTTCGCTGCGTCCAATAATCGCTTTGCCGCACGTATCCGGCCACCAGAAGCCTTGTTCCCTTGTCCCACTCAATAAGCTTTTTAGCCAAATGATCGTCAAAGCCTGTCGTCAAGGTAATGGCGTTTTGAACATCTGGTTTCTGCTCCATCCCTTTCGGCGGTTTTTCCATTTCGGCAAAGGCTTTCCACTGATATTTCCCGTTTTTCATCATGGTCAATGACGCTTTTTTCAGTAGCGTCACCACACCGAACATCGGATACCCGTTCTGCTTGAACAACGGGTTTCCCAAAAGCCGCATCTTTCATCCCTCCTTTCGGGAGCGCCCTTTCCATCGACCGCTCCCTTGCTGTTTTCTATCAAGCGTTCGGGTCAAATACCGCTTCGAACGGGTCTGCCGTCCGCTGGGGATGAGCGTTCTTGGCTGTCGTCTCGGCAACGGCTTGTTTCTGTGCTTCCTGCACCACGGCATCCGCTTCCATCGGCGTTGCTTCCTGCGTCTCAAACGCATCACTGAAACCGTCAGACCCGGCAATCTTTTCGTCGCTTTCCAGCGCCGTTTCCAGTTCGGTGCTCTTAATGCCCCACTTAGTCAAAAGCTGTTTCAATACCGTTTTCTCGCCCATGCTGTCAAAACGGTTGTACCAGGGGGAAGAACACTTGCGCAGTTCCATATCGGTCATGCCGGTTCCAGTTTCAAGATACGTCTGGTACTTTTTAAACAGTTCCGTATCAAACGCCTGGCTATACCGTGCGGCCCATCCCAGCATCTTTTCCTTGCTGAAATACACGCTCTTTTTGAAACCGTTCAACAGTTCAAAATAGGCCAGATAGCCAATGACAGGGGTCTTTTCCCGCTGGTCTTCATCCTCGATAAACTCGAACTTCGGCTTCCCAGTATTCTTATCACGGCCTTTGTATTCGCCCTCACGAATCTCAATGGTATCAATATCAAGATACTGCCCGCTTCGAATCGCCAACTGCACCAAACCGTTCTTGCCTATCTGGAACGTGGCCTTGTCCCCATAAGGGATAATCCACGCTTCCCCCAATGATGGAGAAGTGGACAGATTCAGTGCCGCGCACTGCAGCCCTGCGCTTACAATGCTCACGGGCGTGCAGTCTTTTAGCATCGGATTCGCCGTGTACACGGACATCATATTGCTGGTGAACTTGGTCATCGCCCGTTTGTCCCCGTTGAAACTGGCTCCGATCATCCGCTGCATACCATTGCTGGCGAGTGCGACAGAGAGGGGAGGATTTTTTCCATTGCTACCGCTTGCGACCAAACTGTTTTTTGCCTGTGCCATCTTTCATACCGCCTTTCTCAAATAGCCCCATATTCGATCCCGTTTTCCTGCATAAACTTTTGCAGGGCACGGAGCTGTTCCATCGTTCCCTTTACCTGAAAGCGGATCACGGTCTTGGTTTCGCCGTCGTACTGTTCCACCGGCTTTGGTGTTTCCACCGGCGCTTCGGCAGGATTTTCCTTCGGCTGTTTTGCGCTTACGGCATCCTGAATGCTTTCCTGCACCCGCCGTTCCGCTTCCATGCTCCGCGCTTCTTCCGCTTTCCGCCGTTCTTCCCGTGCCACAATTTCCCGCTCGATATCCTTCTTCGCCTGCAAAACGCAAGCAATGCTCTTAGTAGAACGGTACCGGGCTTTCAGGCTTACCGCCATAGAAGAATCTACTGTTTCACACAGTTCATCCAAAGCGAGTGTATCTTCCACGTACCGGGAGCATATCTCTTTCACCTGTTCCGTGGCCGTTTCTAAAGCGCAGGTTGCGTTCAGCCATTTCGGGTCAAAAATATCTTCGAAGGAAACATACTCTCCGGCAGCACCGATCTTTTCCCGGAATACGGTTTCCAGCGTTTCCCGCTTTTCCCGCTTCTTCCGTTCTTCAAAGACTTTGATCTGCTCATCAATTTCGCGGGCCGGAGCGTCGCACATTTCCAGCAGCACTTTGACCTTCTGCTCGAACTCCGTATACGGTTCCATCCACTGCTTCTTTACAGTGATTTTTTCGGCGTTCAGCGCATCCCGCACTTTCCGAAGCAACGCACGGTCTTTTTTGGCTTCTGCGATACCGTCTTCCGTCACCAGAAGTCCCTTGTACTTCTCCAATTTCTCAGCAAGCTGTGTTTTCAGCTCATCGTAGTTGAACGCGATCTCCTGCGGCTTAAGAGCTGTACTCAGATCAGTAGCCATCCGAAATTCCATATACTCCCTCCTTACTTGACCCACTTGTCGATCGAATCTTCGAAGTAGAACTTCACAGCCATCGCACTGGCAACACACTTGTCGAATTTTTGCCCGCAGAAGGTAAGTTCCTTTGACACTTCTTCTGGAACCGCCGCAATGCATGGAACAAGCCGCTTTTTCATATCTTCCTTGGTGTAGTAGATATGTGACGAATTAGAATCCGGCTCTGTAAGCAGCCAGTCAAACGAAAACACCACATCCACATGCCCCGTCACATAACTGTCATACACTTCCCCGGCATTGCAATCGTAAGGCGCGTCGTTCCAATCATCACCCCAATAGTCGTTGCATTCTTCAGGGCCGATGAAAAACCGAACCACATTGCCTTTCCGCTGAAAGTCAATGATTTTCCCAGTCTTTACCGTAGCTTCCAGCACTTGGAACTGCGGATTGTATTCCGACATAATCTTTCCTCCTAATCCAGGTAGGTTCTGCTGCAAAACGGGCATCCTGTTATCAGATGCGTCGCCGCATACTCCACGCTGTATCCGCCCGTGTCGTAGATGTTTCTCCCGCAGAAGGAACATCTTCCGTCATGACCGACATACAGTTCCGAGTAATTCGGCCATCCTCGCGCTTCGCAGAACTTGTCCTGTTCTTTTCTGGCTTCCATGGGGTCATAGGTCACTGTAGTTCCTCCTACAATTCCGGCAGAATGGCCGACGGCTGAATCCCTTTGACAACATTTTCTTTCCAGAATCGAACCGACTTCTGCTTCAGCCATTCCATGTCTTCCACACAGGCTTCCCGTTCGAACTGGTACTTCCGAATCTCGCAATCCCCGTCCATTTTGGTCAGCTTGGCGTACAGGATCACAAAATCCCATCCCGTCGCGATCATCTGGTGCAGGCATTGGCAGTAATACCCCTGCGGAACGCCGTCCTTCCATCTGTCCCACTGCATCTTGTTGGAAGTCATGGCCGTCTTGATTTCCAGTATTCCCCGCTTCCCGGTCACGATCTCCGTCAGTTCCCCGTCCAGCGTCGCTCGGATGAAGGGGCAATCGTCCTGATACAGAATGTCGAAGGGATGGTAGTCCAGCTTGTATTCAGGATAACAGGCTTCAAACATCACCCGCATCGCAGGTTCCAAGCGGTTCCCATACTCCACGGCGCTGTTACCGGTCATATCCTTCTTTTCAGCTCTGCCGGTTTTCAGCCGCCAAAGCTCCATGTTGCTCATGAAGGAGCTTTTCCCGATCACTGCCGCCGCTTCGCTGGCTCCAATACCTGCTTTCCGCGCTGCAAGCCATTCCTCGCGGTTCTCGTGGTGTTCCCGTATCAGCATGAAGCATCACCAAGCATTTCTTCCATGCTCATTTGCCCGTCCGTCACAACGCTTTCACAGTTCTTTACCGCCTGACGGTAATAACTGTCTTTCAGCTCGATTCCAATGGCCTTGCGCCCCATTTTCAGCGCAACATAGGCTTCGCTTCCGATTCCGAGAAACGGCGTCAGCACAATATCCCCCGGATTCGTCCACAGCTCAATTCCGCGCTCGATCACCTGCAACTGCAAGGGGCAAATATGCCGTTCATCTTCATTTTCCCGTGCGCTTCGGTATTGCAAAGTGTCCGACGGGTTAATGTCCATCCATACGGGGCTGGCGTATTTCTGCCACATGGCGCAAGGGAAGTCTCCCTCCGTATGTGTTACTCGTTCGGTGTTTTCACCCGGTTTGCGCATCGTCACCAGATAATCGGGAATCCCCTGCCGACTCATAGCGCTGTCTTTTTTCAGCTGTTTGTACAAAAGGCCAAGTGCTTTCGTCCTTTGCATCGCTGTTACAGGGTCCTTCCAGATGCAAACTTCCGAATGAAAGATGAACCCCATTTTTTCAAAGAACCGAATCAGTTCTCCCCGGAAGTCCCGGATACCGATGAAGCCGTCCCGTTCCTTGCTGGTCGGCAGATTCATGCAATGAAAGCTCATCAACCGTCCCGGTTTCAGCACACGATACAGTTCCCGTCCGATATACTCGAAGTGCTCAAAGAACTCTTCATCGTTACGGCAGTTGCCCAGATCGCGGTCGCTGTTGGAATACGTGTACAGAGAAGAAAACGGCGGAGAATAGATGATGTAATGGACAGAGTCGGCAGGTAGTGCCGGAAGAATCTCGCAGCTATCACCGTTACACAGGCAATACTTGTCCGTAATTGCCTTGTCTTTAATCTCTACCATTGGCTTTTACGCTCCTTTCCCCGTCAACCAAACGGGAATTTCCATGTCTTTGTCAGCCTTATATTCATCCACCATTCGTTTGGTCTTTCCCATATCGGCTTTCAGCGTCTCTTTCGTGTACTGCACCAGCGATTTCATCATGGTTTCTGCGTCTCGTTGCTTCCGCTCGATGTTCTCCCGTACAGTACCTTCCCCGTCGCTGATGATGATGTACACATCTACCGGCTTTGTCTGTCCAAAACGCCAGCAGCGGCGCACAGCCTGATAAAAGCTTTCGAAGGAATCGGAAAGGCCGACGAATATCTCCTTGTGGCAGTGCTGCCAGTTACAGCCGAACCCGGCAATCGAAGCCTTGCTGACCAGACAACGGGCCGTTCCTTCGGTAAAAGCAAGCATCCCGGCTTCTTTTTCCTCAAGGCTCATGGAACCTTTCACTTCTACAGCCCCGTTAATGGCCTTGGTCAGTTCTTCGCTTTCTACGTTCAGGTCACACCACACAAGCACCTGTTCATCCGTTTCGTTAGCGATCTTTGCGGCGGCTTCCACACGCTGAAAAAGGCTTTTCCTGCGAGCATCACGCCGTTCGTTCAGCGTCTGACACGTGGGAGCCACGAACATCATCTGCCCGTCTTTCTCCATGTTGTCCGCTTCCACCCGGATTTCGTGCATCCGCAGGGGAGGAAGGTCAAAGCCTTCTCCCGAAGCACCTATATCCTTCGGGCTGTTCAGGCAGCACGCCCACGAAGCTACCCATGCAAAGAAATGTTCTTTCGCATGTCCTTTCAGCCGCCATTTCTGCGTTTCACCGCCATCATGAACAAAATAAGTTGCAAGCATTTCCGTCTGTTTCATTACTCCTAAAAACTCGCTGTGCGTCCCCAACTCCACATAATCGTTTGGCGCTGGCGTAGCTGTGCAGCACAGCTTATAGGGCGTATCCCGGAACATCTCTTGCAACTTATTTCGCGTCTTGCTATCTTTATGTTTTATACAACTGCTTTCGTCTAATACGACTCCGCAGAACCTATCTACATCGAAGTGGTCTATCATTTCGTAATTCGTAACGTTGATACCGGGCTGAACGTCCTCCTGCGTCCTGCATACTGTGACGGGAATCCCAAACTTGATCCCTTCCCGCTTGGTCTGCTGAGCAACCGCAAGGGGAGCTAGTACCAACACCGGTTTTCTTTCGTGTTCTGAAACCTCTTTTGCCCATTGGAGCTGCACACAGCTTTTCCCTAACCCGCAATCGGCGAAAACCGCCGCTTTGCCCTTCCGCAAAGCCCAATGGACAATATCCGTCTGCCAGTGAAATAATTTCGGGTTTACTTCGTGACTTTCAAACCCGCATTCTGGAACCGTTACGCTCTTCTTTTGTAAGAAAGAATCGTAATCAAGCATCAAATTCCCCCGCAACTACTCGTACAGGGAGTACCATATGCATATACTTCTTGCCTTCCGCAGAAACGATCGTAGCAGGCCGCGTTCCACCGGCCATTTTCATTACGGCATTCTCTTCCGCAATCGACGATACAGCCGTTTTGAAGTAGGCGGAGTTGAACGCAATGTTCAGGCTTTCACCCTGCATATCGCATTCCAGCGCTTCCGTAGCGGCACCGAACTCATCGTTGCTGGAAATCGTCGTTTCTTCGTCCGTGATCCGCATTTTCATCAGCTGCTTGCCGTTGGAAAACACCCTAACACGGTCTACAGCTTTTTTCATCTCTTCCACACAGAAGCGGATCGTCGTCGTGCTTCCCGTAGGAATGATCTTCTTATAGTCGATATAGTCCCCAGCAATCAGGGAAGAATGAAGCATCACGTCCCCAACGGTCAACTCGACGTTCTTTTCGTCGAACGCTAACGTAACCCTGTCCTCGGACTTGGAAAGCATCCCCGTAATGGTGTCTACTGCCCGCGAAGGAACAATTCCCTTGCCCTCGCCCTCTACATCGCATAACATTTCGTCCAGCTGGTAAAGCGCCATGCGGAATCCATCCAAGCCGACTACGTTCACATATCCGTTCTCCACGTTGACGAAAGCACCGCACAAGGTACGCCGGTTTTCATCCGTACAAAACGCATAACGAACCGTTTGCAACGCTCCCAGCAATTCCCCGGATTCAACTTCGATCTTTACCTTCGGCGTAATGCTCGCAGGGAATACGAAACTCTTTGCATCCAGCAGCGCAATGGAAGCCTTGCTAGGTCCGCACTTTACGTTCAGTTTGCCGTTTTTCTCCGCAAGCACGCACGTTCCGCTTTCCATCTTGCACGCCATGTCCCGGAACAGTTTGCCGTCCAGCATGATCTCGCCATCTTCCTCCACCTTGCAATGGCATTTCTGCTGGATCGACTGTTCCCCGTTCGTGGAGCGGATAGTCAGTTCGTTGTTCTCGCTATCCGCTTTCAGATAAAACGCATTCGACCACGCCGCTACGTTCTTTCCTCCCAGCGTAGCACCCGCAGTCCTCGCCAACCCGGCCAACACGCCGGACTCAATTTCAAATTTCATGTTTCCTCCTAAAATTCACGAATTGCAAATGCTCAAACCTTGAACACTTCGATCGTTTCCGTTCCGTAGAGATTCGCCATGTCCCACAACAGATATGCAGGCCATGAGGTCTCGCCTTTCTCCATCCGAGCCAAGCGATACTTGCTAATCCTGAGTTTTTCGGCGGCTTGCTCTTGCGTAAGACCCTTGTTGATCCGCGCAGCAGCCGGGGTAAGCCATCGCTTCTGCTGACTGTTTTCCATCTCGTTCACCTCCGTTCATTCACAGATTGCAAATACATACTACATCGGTATTCACGTTTTGTCAATGCGTTTTGCAAAAAATATATTTCCGAATCGCAAAAGCTCTTCTAACACGTTGACAGTTTGTGAATGCTATGGTATGATCCCTAATGAAATCATTGCATTTACCGCGAAAGAAAGGATGAACTTTATGCCTGTTAATGACAGTCAGATGTCCCATACCGTAGCTGTCTTTTCAAAAAATCTTACCAGCTTGGTTAAAAACAAAATGAGTGGACTACCGTTTTCCCAGAGCCAATTCGCCAAAGAAAATAATCTGGGCACAACTGCCTTAAACCAGTGGTGCAACGGAAGACGTTTCCCCAGCGACGAAAATCTGGATCGCCTTTGTGAGATCTTTCAAGTCCCTCTTGCTGAACTTTTTATCGAACCGGGGCAGTCGATAAATATCGATAACAAAAACGGTAAAATCGATAAAACCGATAAAACCGAAACCGCTGTCGCCGGTAACGACCTCAATGTTTCACAGTTGCATGAAAACATAAACGCCATCCTGTCTAACGGCGCAAAAGAATTTGTTGTCAATTTCCTCACCGACCGTCTTTCCCCAATGATCATTCCAAACGATTCCCTTCTCTGTGCTTCCCCCAGCATTCTGGATCACGGACGCACAGCACTTTGCCTTTTTGATCGCCACTTCGCTATCTGCTCCGTTAAAACAGAAGGAAACAAATTCGTTTTCACAAATCTCAACAGCCCTTCTCAATCATGGCAACTTGAATCTTCCGCAGCTTATTCCGCCGTTCTTGGAATCGTCCTCAAACTATCCCGCAATTTCTAAAAATCCCAAAGCAAAAAAGACCGTCTTTCTGTAAAAATGGAAGGACGGTTTTATTATGCCTTTATTTCGAACTGGAAGGCCGTTTATTTTGATTTTTATTCGGGACGCGAGGAAATACTAGGGTAAAAATAAAACGCAAGGAAATGGGCTTAAAATTGATTTTAATGACGGGAAGACCTGCTAAACAAAAATCCGCGAAAAATCGTGCCCGCGCCCACTGAAAACGGGGGGTATCTCCCTCGGCTGGGGCCTGCCTTGCGGCTGTGGCATGGCATTATTGCTATAATGGCACGCTGTACGCCTGCCGGGCGGCGGCTTGCGGCTGGCCGCCGTCGCAAGTTGAACATGCCCAGCGCATAAAAATTGCAATATTGCCGATAATGCTCCCACGCGTGCGGGCGCTCACATACGGGTGAAACGTCCCTGCCTTATTTATATAGCATACTAGGCCGCATATACCTTATAGGCGCATGGAGCTTATAAGCCTTATTACACTTATAAGCCGATGGAATAATATTATCCACCTATAAGAGCACTATACGCCTATAAGATTATAGGCGTATGAACTATATAGGCATATAAGACTTATAAG
>ERZ1034992.60-NODE-60-length-74492-cov-12.555060_pt1 | contig 74492 bp, 74 predicted proteins | sample MGYA00520695_ERZ1034992 | MGnify/ENA primary metagenome ERZ1034992 (study PRJEB33766, sample SAMN09781778) | gut metagenome | biome: gut microbiome | host: Homo sapiens | place: Madagascar | study: EMG produced TPA metagenomics assembly of the PRJNA485056 data set...
GAGCGCAACCTTGCCAAGGTTGAGGTCGAGAGTTCGAGACTCTTCTCCCGCTCCATAAAACATCCTTTGCCGGTTCTTCGTTTTTTCGGTTTTGCTCCGGTTTTTTGATGGCAGGATAGCAAAGTGGTTATGCAGCGGCCTGCAAAGCCGTAGACGTCGGTTCGATTCCGTCTCCTGCCTCCATCAAGTCTTTTTCAGAAACAGTCCGAAAGTTATCAGAACAGGTAACGATCGTTGCTTTCGCCTCGGAACCGTCGGGTCTTTTGTGAATGGGATGACGTGGCGGCAGGTTTTTATCCGGATACTGTCGCAGGTATGGGTCGGGAGTCTGTCCCGGTTCATCCGGAAAATTTTCCGGAGACAGTTTCGATGAAAGCGGATGTCTGAAAGTGACAGGATATGAAACGGATTACCTCGAAAGATAACCCGCAATACCGCAAGCTGAAACAGTTTGCGTCCAATTCTGCTGCAGCTCGCAGAGAACGGTATGCCATACTGGATGGCGTTCATTTATGCCAGTCCTATCTCGAACATGTGGGCCATCCCGCCTTGTGTGTGGTGAGCCAGACATCGCAATATCATGCCGAAGTGTCGGAAATCATTGCCGAATGCGAAAAGGGCAATGCACAGTGCTTGCTTCTGCCAGACGGCCTTTTCCGTCCGTTGAGTCAGGTAGGCAGTGGCATAGATATTGTTTTTCTCGTGTTGAAACCGGTTTATGACACATTGCCGGAACTGGTTCAAAATGCGGTGTTGCTTGACAGAATTCAGGATCCGGGCAATGTCGGTTCGATATTGCGCAGTGCCGCGGCTTCCGGAATCAGACAGGTTTATTGCAGTGTCGGGACAGCGTCTGTGTGGACGCCGCGTGTTTTGCGTGCGGGAATGGGGGCGCATTTCCTGTTGGAAGTCTTTGAGAATGTATCGCTTGAAACCTTGATCGAAACATCGAAAATTCCGGTTGTCGCCACGACGCCTTATGCCCGTTCGACAATATACGATATCGATCTCCGATCTTCGGTCGCTTGGCTTTTGGGGCATGAAGGAGGAGGCATTAGTGAAAGTCTGATGGAAAGGGCGAGTGACAGAGTGGTTATTCCTCATGCCGGCCTGATGGAGTCATTAAATGTCGCCGCCTGTGCCGCAGTGTGTTTTTTTGAACAAATGCGGCAATGTCTGTCTGGCCGGAAATGATCCCGATTTTCTGTGACACGTTTTTGTTTGCTAATTAAAAATATTTTTTGCTTTGAGTAAAAAATATTTGACATTGGTAATAAATTCTGTTTTAATGGAGTCCATGGATAAGGGTCGCTTGATTTGGCTGCTAGCAAGGCAAGTTCCTTTCCTGAGCTGATGAAGCTGATACGTGCAGTACCAACTTTGCAAGGAGAGAAATTATGGAAGCCTTTGGAGTTTTGTTTTGCGGTGCATTAATGGTTTTGGGCGCAATCGGCGCCATCGTTCAGAAGAGACGCGGTACCTGGTAAACAGATGAACTTGAGCGGAAAGAACGGATGCCAGATCGGATGATCTGGCATTTTTGCTTGAGCGATGCGGACGGATTTTCCGTTTGGTGTATAAAAGAGATAAAGCAGGAAAAAGAAGGGAATCAGTCTGGTTTCGGACAGGAAGACTCGCTTGAGCGGAAACGTGTTTTTGGCGAGTTCCGTTTCAGGTTCCTTGCTTTTCAGCTCAATAGAAGAATATTTGCGGGAATCTTTTCCGTCAGCGTATTTTTTGTATAGCCTGTCGTCGTTTTTGTTCGATTCATTTTTCCGGTACAGTCGATCGGTCAGCACCTGACAAGACAGCGCTTTTCCGGCAATGTCTTTCTTTCAGGGATTCCTGATAATTGCATCGTATGCCTCGATTCTGTCCCGGCATATCCGATGAAGAAAGCCACAGCTTGTTTTCCTGATGCGGGTTATTATGCCACTTTGGAAAAATCAGGCATTTGTTCGCTACTGTCATTTCTTGTTTCTCCACCGGACATCTTGATGTGACCGTATTCTCTGTCCGCTACCGAAGTGCCTTTTGCACTCACAATGTATATCCATTCATTATCGGCGAGCCACTTGTGTTGACTTGAAACATTAACGAGTCCGGTCAACTGGATGAGTTCATCCTTGTTCAAAAAAGCGTTCGATTTTTGCTCCTGAAGAAGACGTTTTTCTATGAAACACTGCTGGTACAGACTCAGATTTGTGTAATAGATGAAAAATCGCTGGTCTGCTGGGGGCATAATAATATTTCGGGTATTGTCGGTAGTGTCTGAATTTTCACACGAAGAAGACTTTTTTCGGTTTGAGCGAAAGAGTATGCGATCGGAATACCGGAATTCCATACCGCCTTGAAAGGAGTGTGGAAGGAGAAAATGTGCGGAGTAGTGCGGTTAATCCGGCAGAAAAACAGGTGAAATTGTAGTGAATGGAAACGGGTGAAAAGGCCGTCGGTTTTCGCAAGCGGTGGCAGGCAGTGAAAGTCCCTGTCCCTCGTCTTTTGCATTCCCGTTGTGGAGTAAAGTATCCTGATGTGTGGCCATTTTCCGGAAAGGTTACGGGACAGTGAGCAAGCGTCGGGGCTGAATTAACGAATTGGTATCCGGTATTGGCGCAGTTACGATGGAAGGGGGAAGCCATTTTCGAGCTTTCCCGCCTTGATCCTGATTATCCGTCAGCCATGTCGGGAGGAATTATTGACGGCGATGCATGGCATGTGCCGTTTGTCCTGATGTTGATTTTTTCCTGTTTTTCCTGAGCAAAAAACGGTGCCATCTGATATCTTTGATGATCTGATACGGTGATCAAACCGCTATCGACATGGCTTTTTACCGCCATATCGGTTGTTTCGGTACAAGTATATTTCGACTGATACTCCGGGAGCCGTTTTGTTTTTTCTATACTGAATACGCCACTTCGGGCAATGTGGTGACAGGTATGGTCGCATCTTTCGGCATCGAATGTTTCACCTGATGCCTGATTTTTGTGGGTAATGCCTTGAAAAATACCCGGGCGACATCGTGTCCATGAATGTGATGCAGGATTTCCCGCCCGAAATTTGGAAGTGCGATTTCCTTACCGTCTGCAATATTCTGGAATACTCGCATGGAGGTGTTTCCCCACGGGTTGATAATCGTCCGGTACTGAAATCTGTCCAGGCATGATGATTGTTGCCGGAAAGCCGTTCTGCAGATACGGTTCTTTCAGGTATATCTCACTCGCCAGTTTGGCTTGGCCGTAATTGTGCAATGGCTCTTTTCTCAAATCATCCGGGTCAAATGGAATAGTTTCAACCATGCCATGCGCCTAACAGGATGAACAATAAAGATAGTGGGAAAGTTGACTTTCACAAAATCCCTTGAAGATTTTTTCAGTTTCTTCAATGTTGAAATTAACCAAATCAACGATGATATCCGGCTTCATTTCTTTAAGCTTGCGGATAAACTCCGGATCCTTTTCACGATTTTGCAAAACACGATCGACCTTGTGCCATGCAGGAGCGTCCTCATAAGGCGGCGACAGCGTTCGGGTAATGGCTGTCGTTTCATATCCATTGTCCACGAGCATGGGGATTAAATAGGTACCGATACGCCCAGCTGTTCCAATTACTGTTGCACACATTGCATTTTTCTTCTGACAGGATTTCTCGCTTTTTCTGAGTTTCTTTTCGTCCAACGGATTTTCTGTGAGACTTCGATTGCTCGTCAAGCGGTGAAAGCCGGTAAATTGTCGATTATAGGGCAGGAATAAATCCCGCAGTTTCTGCTTTGGGGGGCTTGCTGGAATAATGATGCGGTTTTTTCATGACCGTTCCGCTTCGATTCAGGGGGGGTTTGCAGGATCACAATGTCTGGAGTGATCTTCTTGTTCAATGGAATCCGACAGGGAATGTTTTTTCATCGAAACAGGATTTTTTTGATGATATGTGTTTGTGGTGTTTATTGCAGCAGGCAGGAGACAAAAACAAAACAGCCGTCAGATATTGAACATCTGACGGCTGTTTTTTTGTATGTACCTGAGGCTGTTTACTGCTTCAGGCCAGAGACCGGTTTATCAGTTCGTGACCGGTACAGGCTGTCCTTTTTTAACTGGACGTCCCAGTCTCGGAACAATAAACGTCATGATGATGAAGGCCAGTGTCGACATCGCACCGGAGATGGAGAAGGCGACGATCCAGCCCAGGTTGACAGCAACCGCAGCACCGATACCACCACCGAAGATGGAAGCAACGGCTTTGGCAGCCCAGAAACAACCATAGTTCTGAGCGGAGAATGCGGTACCGAACAGATCCTGGTTAATAGCCGGGAACAACGCATAGGAACCACCAGCAGTGAAGAATGCGACCGACAGCATGAGGATGAAGAACGGAACGCCCAATGGGGAAACAATTCCGAACAGGAACATCGCGATTGCATTGATACCGAACATGATGGACAGTGTTTTGTAACGGCCGATCTTATCGGAAACGGCACCCCAGAACGGACGGCAACCACCGTTGAAGAGGTTCTGCATCATGACGCAGATAGCCATCACGCCACCGACAATTCCCATGGAACGACCGAATGGTGCGGAGTTTGCAACCAGGAACAGGAAACCGAAGTTGACGGAGAAGAAAGACAGCCAGCAGAGCCAGAAGTGTTTGGTGCGGAGCATTTCGCCTGTCTTGAAGTCTTTTTCGGTCGGAACCGGTTTTTTGGGTTTGGCACCGCCAGGGAAGCGGATGAAGAATGCGATGAGGATAATGACGGCGCCCATGATGACACCGGTGATTTTCAGAGCACCCTGAACACCGAGGTCAGGATTGTGAATAACGCTCGTAATCAGCGGGAGGAAAGGCAGAACGCCCAGACCATAACCGGCAGCAGTAAAGCCGGAAGCCATACCACGACGGTCAGGGAACCAGCGGTTAGCCGTATTAATTGCGATACCGTAAACGATACCAACGCCAGCGCCAGACAGGGTATACAGGATGTACAACATGGGAAGGTTGGTTGCGAAACCCATTGCAAACCAACCGGCACCGACCATGAAACCACCTACCATCGCTGGAAGTTTTGGACCCAGACGGTCAACGAAATAACCACCACCAGGCTGTGAAACAGACTGAATGACCTGAGAAAGAGTGAATGAAACCTGGACGGCAGCCAGAGAAACACCCAAAACGCCCTGCATTGGTCTTGCATACAAAGTCCAAGAATATTGGACACCTGAAATCATACACATCAACAGAACGGCGAGAATCAGATACCAGACACGCTTCGCACCGGCTTTTCTGGGATCTTCGTTTTCGCGACTATCTGCTACTGTTGCAGCTGTACTCATCTTACGATTCCTCTATCAAGTTTTTACTTCTAGCGGATGTTTCAAACAGTTTGATGACCGAACTGGTTCGGTAATTCAGCTGAAACACCCCCCCTTTCGTGGGTTATATAATTGTTAATTACATAATACAAGTTCCACAAAGCGTATTGTATCAGCAGTTCAAAACGTGAAATCTTCTAAAAATATGAATATTAAGTTCATATTTTTATGTAATATCCAATGGAAGATCCGACGGAAAAAACAGGGTGCATGAGACAGGAAGCGGTGTTCATTCGGGAGCATAAGTCATTGTTTTTCGGATAATTGTCGTTTTTAAAGACCAATGAAACAGTCGGGATGACGGTTCGACCGGCCTCAAGGATATGAAAGAGAGGTGCTCCGGCTGTTGCAGAAATCGATCTCGTGTGGGGTTCAGCTCTTGAAAACCGGTTTGCCTGTTATTTGTGCAGCCTGTCGGCCGTTATTTCAGGAATTTTTCGTGCCGGTTTTGCTGCATTTTTCCGGCAGGACTGTTTGACGGGTTATCTGTGTTTTCGCAATCCTGTGGATTTTCCCGTTTTTTCTCACGACATGATTGTTTTCAGTATATTTTGTCGAAGTCCGGTAACGGCGTGTTTGAAAAAGGTGAAGGAATTTGTGCAGGAGTCTGATTGTCATACAGTACAGGAGTGAAGTGCCCGTATCCGGCTTTAAACATGGTGTGCGACAGACAAGACGTGTACTGGCATTATCGTGAAACGGTTCTCCGGTACAGGCAATCTGTCCGGAGCAGGGGATACCGGATTCCATGCAATGGCGGTTTTGCCCTGTATTGAGGTTGACACCGGACATATCTGTACCAGTGATGGTCAAATGTGGTGGCTGTTTCTAATATTGAAGAAGTGGTATACGGGCACCGAAAGGCGAGCACGGTGAATGAGCCGGTAAGAACCGGTGGGATTTGTCGTGAGTGTATCAAAGTCCGGATGATGCTGAATATATGGTGGAGTCCGAGACACAGCAACAGGACCGGCGAACCTGTATCCGGCAGGGTTTGGCTGATTAGCATCATATAAAGATATGAAGAAAGCAGCTGTCTGATACGGTTGGACAAAAAGTGGCTTTTGTGCAGGCGTAGGGTATCAAAGGACATGACCGGAGAATATGTTGCCCGGCGCGTCGGAAGGTATGGCGGAAATGACGGAAATTCTCGTCCGTTGTCTTTTTCCGGCAGGCTTGTTGCATGTTTCGCCATGATCAGGAAAGAAAAAGCCGGTTTCTGACAAATGATGCAGCTTATTGAAATTCTGGCATTGTCCGATTTCAGGAGACAGGTATCCATCAGGATAGCGAGAGGGGCAGCCATGTCGGCGAATTTCGGTCGGGACGCCGTTCGTGATTTATGTCCGGATTGGTGATGATGGCATGTCTGGCGATTTTGTGACCGGAGTAACCGGATGGATTTCCATATCGCGGTTGCCCGTGATCATGGTTGTGGCCGGATCGCCGTTAATGATGGTGAAGACATTTCTTCAACAAAATGAAGCCCGGTACTCAGGGCCAGGGAGGTGATGGGATATTCTTTTTCAGCCTGCTGACCGGATACAATGCCTTTCAGCGATGCAGAACGGGAAAACGGTTTACGGAGAGCTTGGGCACAATATGAAGTGGATTTTCCGGAGGACCTGTGCTTCCGGATTTGTTTCTGCCATGTCTTCACCGTCGTTTATATGAAAATCCGTGTGGGAGTTTTGGGACATGGCAGAAATGACTCAAGCGAATATGACGGGGCCCACAATAAAAAGGGACAGGATCTTCATGAAGATATAGACGATGGCAAAAGCGTATTCCCTGTCCGTGTATCTTGCACGGAACCAGAGATACAGACATCCGACAGGCGCAATGAGCCCCAGCCATTTCCAGATGCCGACATGCCATCCTTCTTTTTTGAGCATGAAGATGTCGATTGCCCAGAGGATGAGATAAAACAGGCAACCGCCGACGGAAATGTACAGGGGATCCCTGAAACCTTCCGGCAGGTACAAATTGCCCTGTGGACTGGCGAAGACCATTGCGATGAACGGAATCAGGGGCATGAGTCTGACGGTCAGATATTTGGCTTTCCGTTCATCCTCGATTTGACAAGACATTTCGGATGCCATTTGCGCATTCTGCTGTCTTCTCAATGCTTTGTGGACTTTCTCGCTCATGTGTTCAGCCTCTTTCAAACGGGATGGATGCTTATGTGTTCTTCGTGGCGGATAATACGCTTCGGGGAATTTTTTTTGTTCATGAAAAACTGACTGTTTCTTCTGTTTTTGGAAACGGTAGTCAGAACTTTCAGTATAGCATTCAGGACGTTCTCCAACAACAGAAGGATAACGGGTACGACTGGTGAACTGATGGGCCGGAGTGGAAAGAACCGGATGCCAGATCGGATGATCCGGCGTTTTTGCTTGAGCGGTGAAAACAGGTTTTCCGGTCGAAGCGTGAAAGAGCGGAGGCCGGAAAAGGGAGGAATCAGTCTGATTTCGGACGGGAAGGCTCGCTTAGGAGCAAAAGCGTGTTTTTGGCGAGTTCCGCTTCAAGTTCCTTGCTGATATTGCCGAATTCATCCTGGGAAGAACCGAGGAAGAGGAGGATGCCCATGGGGACATTGAGAGCGTGACAGATGCGTTGCAGGGTGGAGACCGTGATATCACGCTGGTTGTGTTCGATAAGAGAGAGGTAGGAAACCGAACATTCGGAAAGTTCGGCCAGTTTGGTTTGTGAAAGACCTCTTCGTATGCGGCATGTCTTGATGGCATTGCCTATGTCCATAGTGTACTCCTCCTCATTAAAGCAGTATTGTCATGACCTGCCGGAATCAGATGTTACGGTTCTTAACTGCAAAATGACATTGATCCGAAAATAACGGACCGGTCCCGGGTATGTACCGCTTTAAATTGAATTCTGCATAATCGGGTAACAAATTATTTTAGCAGATGTCGCACGCGACTGTCCGTATAACATGGGTGTCGGGGTGGACAGGCGGTTTGTCCGGGCCTGTTTTTTCTCCGGCAGGGCCGGGAACCGGCATGACGGTCCGGTTGTCCGTTTTATGCGAGTTTTTCGAATACGGGATTTCTTTGCATGGTTGCGGCTGGCGGAAATAACGGGGGAACAGGGGGATTGATATGAGTCATTCCGCAAACAGGCCGTCACGCTATGCTGAATGGCGGATGGCGACGGGTTCGTGGCCGGATGCAGGGACGGTATCCGAGTGAATGAGAGCGTCCTCAGCAGCAAATTCCGGTTCCCTTTATAATGGACTCACCTGTTCTTCAATTGCCCCTTAAAGAAAGGAAATTCTCATGAAACATCAATTGCCGCCGCTGCCTTATCCCCTGGATGCCCTGCAGCCTTATATTTCCCGGGAAACTCTGGAATATCATTATGGCAAGCATCATAAAACATATGTTGACAATCTGAACAAACAGATTGCCGGTACGGCTTATGAAAACATGCCGCTGGAAGAAATCATTAAAAATGCCTCCGGCGGTGTTTTCAACAATGCGGCCCAGACATGGAATCACACGTTTTACTGGAATTGCATGAAACCGAACGGTGGTGGCGAGCCATCCGGTGCGCTGATGGATGCCATCCAGTCGAAATGGGGAACGTTTGCCGATTTCCGGAAAGCGTTTGTTGCCGCATGCGGCTCGAATTTCGGTTCGGGCTGGACATGGCTGGTCAGGAAAACGGATGGCTCTCTTGATATCGTCAATACATCCAATGCCGGAACGCCACTGACCGGTACGGACAAACCCCTTCTGACCTGTGATGTCTGGGAGCATGCCTATTATATTGACTACCGGAATGCGCGTGTCAAATATGCGGATGAGTTCTGGAATGTCGTCAACTGGGATTTTGTCGCGGCAAATTTCGGCTGATACGGACCGGCCGGTGTTATTGCAAGACCGGAGTGTACGTTTGTTCAACAGGCTTCGCCAAGGCGAGGCCTTTTTTGTTTCTTCAGGAAAAAGCCATGTATCGTGACGAAACGGACTGGCTCCTTGAAGTGGCGCCGGCGGTTGTCCGGGAAAAACGAAAACGGCTGCATGAAGGTTTCAGGGCGGCGTCGTATCTGATCCGGCAAGGATGCCTTATAATAGCCGAAACCCTGTCTGGAGGTGCCGTCATGAATAATACCGTCATTCTTTCTTCCGATGCCTGTCTGGGTCATTTTCCGGGCCCGGAACATCCGGAATGTCCGGATCGCCTGATTGCCGTGCGGGATGCACTGACAACGCCGGAATTCGAGTCGATCCCCTGGCGTCATGCGCCGATGGGAACAAAAGAACAGCTTTTGCTTGTACATACTCCCGAGTATGTGAAACGGATCGAGACGATTCGCCCCAAAGTGGGCTATGTTCCGCTGGATGGGGGCGATACCATCATGTCGCCCGGAACATGGGACTGTGTGATGAGTTGTGTCGGCGCGGCTTGTCTGGGAGTCGATATGGTGATGAAAGGGGAAGCCGACAACGTATTCTGTGCGACTCGTCCATGCGGCCATCACGCCGAGCCGGACAGGGCGATGGGATTTTGCGTATTCAATCATGCAGCCATTGGCGCCGCTTATGCATGCGACAAATACAAGCTCGACAGGGTCGCGATCGTCGATTTCGATGTCCATCACGGAAACGGGACGCAGGACGCTTTTTATCACCGGCCCGAAATTTTTTATGCATCGACCCACCAATCTCCCTTTTATCCGGGCAGCGGCGCCCGTTATGAAACGGGAATCGACCACAATATCGTCAATGTTCCGTTAAGCCGCGGGGCCGGTTCCGACAAATTCCGCAATGCCATGACATTCGAGATTCTGCCGGCACTGAAAAAATTCAATCCTTCGATTCTGATTGTTTCGGCCGGTTTCGATGCACACCGGAAGGATCCGCTTGGCGGGCTGAGTTTTACCGACGACGACTTTTACTGGGTCACCAAAGAGCTGATGAAAGTGGCCGATGAATGTTGCGACGGAAAAATCGTATCGATTCTTGAGGGAGGATACAGTCTGGACGGACTGGCTTCAGGATCAGCTGCACACGTACGGGCATTGATGGGAAACTGATGGGCATATGCGGTCTCCGGCGTTGTAAAATTGCCTGATTCCCTGTCCGTTTGCGAAAGAAGACCACTTCACATATACAGGATTACCTGATAAAATTTTTATTTTCCAAAATTGGCTTAACCTGAAATAAATTCATGACCACTATTCGCCTTAAAGAAAACGAACCTTTCGAAGTCGCCATGCGGCGATTCAAACGTACCATTGAAAAAACCGGTCTTTTGACGGAATTGCGTGCCCGCGAGTTTTATGAAAAACCGACTGCGGCCCGCAAGAGAAAACTGGCGGCAGCCGTCAAGCGTCACTACAAGCGAATCCGTAGTCAGCAGTTGCCGAAAAAAATGTACTGATTCCGTTTTCCCTGAAAGGGGGAATCCGGAAATCTGACCCGTTGCCCGCTCCGGTTAGGCCGTTGCGGGCTTTGCTGTTCATTGTTTTGTCTATCGGAGAGCGATGTGAGTTTGAAGGAACAGATTGTCAGTGACATGAAAGACGCCATGCGTGCCAAGGATGCGAAACGTCTCGGGACGATCCGTATGCTGACAGCGGCCATGAAACAGAAAGAGGTCGATGAACGTATCGAACTCGATGACCGACAGATTCTGGCGATCATCGAAAAGATGATCAAGCAGCGCAAGGATTCCATCTCGCAATTCGAGGCGGGTGGCCGTCCCGATCTGGCCGACAATGAAAGGGCCGAGGTGGATGTCCTGTCCGCCTATATGCCTGAAGCCCTGCCGATCGAGGAAATCGAAAAGGAAGTGGCCGAAGCGGTCAAAAATGCCGCGGGTCCCCAGGATATGGGCAAGGTAATGGGCGTTCTGAAATCGCGTCTGGCCGGCCGTGCCGATATGTCCGCTGTTTCCGCTCTGGTCAAAAAGGCCCTGATGAAGGCCTGAACTGTCGGTTGATACGCGAAAAAGTTTCGCGAATGAAAAAAGGTTTTTTTAATTCGTGATACCCCAGTCATTCATCCAGGATTTGTTGAACCGCATCGACATTGTCGAGGTGGTGGGCAGTCGCGTGCAATTGAAAAAGGCGGGCGCAAACTTTCTCGGTTTGTGCCCGTTTCATACTGAAAAGACACCCAGTTTTACCGTGAGTCCGGTCAAACAGTTCTATCACTGTTTCGGCTGCGGGAGAAACGGTTCGGCAATCACTTTCCTGATGGAACATTCCGGCCTTTCGTTTGTCGAAGCAGTGGACGAACTGGCGCAAAGTGTCGGTTTGACGGTGCCCCGGGACGATTTCCGCGTTACACCGGAGCAGCGTGCCGAAAAACAGGCCAGGACACTGGCGCTGACGGAAGTCATGACGATGGCGAGCCGCTATTACAAACAGCAGCTGAAGCAATCAAAAGTGGCTATCGATTACCTGAAAAAAAGAGGAGTCAGCGGTCAGATCGCCTATCGTTTCGGGTTGGGGTATGCACCCGGCGGGCGGGATGGCCTGAAAAACGGTTTTGACGATTATCGGGCTGCGGAACTGGTGGAAGCGGGGCTTGTCATTGAAAAGGAGGGGGGGAAAAGCGGTTCCGATCCGGAAAACAGACGCTTTGACCGTTTCCGCGACCGGATCATGTTTCCGATCAGAAACAGCCGTGGTCAGGTGATTGCATTCGGCGGACGAATTCTGGAGAAAGGCGAGCCCAAATACTTGAATTCGCCGGAAACACCCCTATTTCAGAAGGGGAGCGAGCTTTACGGATTGTTCGAAGCGCGCCAGGCCATACGGGAAGCCGGATATGTCCTGGTAGTGGAGGGATATATGGATGTCGTTGCGCTGGCGCAGATGGGGTTCGGCCAGGCTGTTGCCACACTGGGGACAGCCTGTACGCCTGTTCAGGTTCAGAAACTGATGCGCCAGACGGACCGGGTCGTTTTTTCATTCGATGGCGACAATGCCGGCAGAAACGCGGCGAAAAGAGCGCTTGAAGCCTGCTTGCCGCTGGTTTCCGATACGAAGAGTGTGGCCTTTCTTTTTCTGCCGCCTGAACATGATCCGGACAGTTATGTCAGGGAATACGGTGCACAGGCCTTTGAGGAACAGGTGGAAAAGGCGATGCCCCTGTCGGAGTTTCTCTTGCAGGAGGTCGTTTCGGGAAACGATCTGAATACACTGGAAGGACGTGCACGGGCGCAGCACAAGGCGAAGCCGTGGTGTCAGATTATGGCGCCGTCCGCCTTGCGTTTGCAGATTCTGAGAAAGCTCGCCCAGATAACGCAAACACCGGATGACGAACTGGAAGCGTTTTTTGGCGTTGCCGGGCCCGCTGTTTCTTCAAGGAGCATGTCTGCCCGTGCTCCCCGCCCTCCTGTTGTCGGACTCGAACGGCAGGTCATGAGATTGTTGGTGATGTATCCGCGGTTTGTCTCCTGCTTGAGCGAGCCGGATATCCGTGCGATTACGGCTTTTTCTCCGGATAAAGGCGCTTTGTTGCGAACCGTTCTCGATGCGATTCGGGAACTGGGCGAGCAAGGCAGTTATGTCGCTCTTGTGGAATATCTTCGTACCGGTGGCGTGAATTGTGAGCAGCTGGTTCAGGAAACGCTTGAACGCGAGTATGAAGAGGAACTGGCCCTCTTGGAACTGAAAGGGGCGGTTCGCCAGATCCGGTTGCGTATGCTGGCCTCTGAAATAGAAGGAGTCCTGTCTTCGCAACTGGCAACGGAAGAGAAGAGACGGCGTTATGGCGAGCTGAGAAAACAGCAGGACGATTTGCAGAAAGAAATGGCGCAGGAAAGTTTGCGTGAGAAAAGTTTTTGACGGGAAACAAAGCAAAAAGAAATACGAAAAATGTTATAATATAAGACTTTACATTCGGGAATGTGTTATCCCATTTTGATAATGGAAACATGCCCGGTATCGTCTGAGTAACATCGGGTAAAACCGGTATGTTGGATTTTCGAGCGGACAACGGACGACATGGATAAATCAGATAAACCCCAATCAGTGGCAGGTGAAACGAACAATACGACGCTTATCGTCAAGCGGCGCGGCCGGCGCAGGCATGATGAGGCGGTTGCCGGTGTGAATGCGGAAGGCGTGGTTCCGTCCGAGGCGTCTGCCATATCGGCTTCTGGCGAAGTGACTGTGCATGTGAAAAGAGGGCGGAAGAAAGCGGTTTTCGATGAAAGCGTCACGCCTGAAGGCGTCGCTGTCAAGGTCAAGAGTTCACGCGGCAGAAAACCCAAACTGGCGACGGGAGGCCAGGAAACGGTTGCATCCGTTTCCGGGAAAGGCAACGTATCCGATACGATTGTCACAACCGATGCGGCACGGCTGGCGGCGATCGATACTTCCAGCTATGTGTTGCCCACCGTGAAGGTACCGGGACGCCGTGGCCGCAAGCCCAAGGATTTCCAGCCGGAAAACGAGGAAGTGGCCGCATTGAACGCGGTGGAACGCGCTGAACTGAAAGCGGCCGACAAGGCTCGTGCGAAGGATCGCAAGGCCAAGGAAAAGGCGTTGTTGAAGGATGCGCTGGCAGGCGATACGGAGGCAACGGAAGAAGAACTGGAGCGTCGCCGTGAACGGCTGAAAATACTGATCAAGCTGGGCAAGGAACGTTCGTTTCTCACCTATGCCGAAATCAACGACCATTTGCCCGACAATGTTATCGATCCTGATGCGATCGAAGGGATCATCAGTACGTTCAATGACATGGGCATTTCGGTGTATGAACATGCCCCCGATGCGGAAGATCTGTTGCTGACCGATAATGTCGTCACGGTCACAAGCGACGAAGAGGCCGAAGCGGCAGCGGAAGCGGCGCTTTCGACAGTGGATTCCGATTTCGGCCGTACGACGGATCCTGTCCGGATGTATATGCGTGAAATGGGATCGGTCGAACTGCTGACGCGCGAGGGGGAAATCGAAATCGCCAAACGGATCGAGGAAGGTCTGAAAGACATGATCCAGGCGATTTCATCCTGTCCGACCACGATTCTGGAAATTATCGAACAGGCAGAGAAAATCCGTAACGACGAAGTCAGAATCGATGAAGTGGTTGACGGTATGGCTGACGAGGAGGATGACGCGCCTGTGATGGCGGCCGCATCGGACAGTGATCAGGATGATTCGGATGAAGAAGATTCCGATGCGGATGAGGGCGATGAAGAAGACGCAGAGGAAGATGAGGGCGATGGCGGGTCTGCCGGTAGTGCGGCTGCCGGCTTTTCTGCAGAGCAGCTTGAAAAACTCAAAGAAGACGCTCTGGCAAGATTTGCACTGATCGAAACGCATTTCAAGGAAATGCAGCGGGCTTTTGAAGAGGACGGTTACAATTCTCCGGCTTATGTGAAAGCGCACGATCGTATTTCGGAAGAATTGCTGGGAATGCGGTTTACGGCACGGTTCATTGAAAAGTTGTGCGATACCTTGCGTACGCAAATGGATGAAGTTCGCCAGATAGAACGTGAAATTCTCAATGTGGTGGTCAACAAGTGCGGGATTCCGAGAGCGCACTTCATCAAGACTTTCCCGGGCAACGAAACCAATATGGAATGGGTTGACGAGGAAGTCGATGCCGGTCATCCGTACAGCGAGATTCTTTCCCGCAACGTTCCGATGGTCAAGGAATTGCAGCAGAAGCTTGTCGATATCGAAAACCGTATCGGTATGCCGCTGACCGATTTGCGTGAAATCAACCGCAAGATGGTGGCGGGTGAAATGCGTGCCCGCAAGGCCAAGAAGGAAATGACGGAAGCGAACCTTCGTCTGGTGATTTCGATTGCGAAAAAATATACCAATCGCGGTTTGCAGTTCCTGGATTTGATCCAGGAGGGCAATATCGGTCTGATGAAGGCGGTGGACAAATTCGAATACCGTCGCGGCTACAAGTTTTCGACCTATGCCACCTGGTGGATTCGTCAGGCTATTACGCGTTCGATCGCCGATCAGGCGCGTACTATCCGTATTCCGGTTCACATGATTGAAACCATCAACAAGATGAACCGTATTTCCCGACAGATTTTGCAGGAAACCGGTGCGGAACCCGATCCGGCAACACTGGCAGCCAAGATGGATATGCCTGAAGACAAGATCCGCAAGATCATGAAGATCGCGAAGGAACCCATTTCGATGGAAACGCCGATCGGAGATGATGATGATTCACATCTGGGAGATTTCATCGAGGACAACAATACGCTGGCACCTGCCGATGCGGCGTTGCATGCCTCGATGCGCAGCGTGGTCAAGGATGTCTTGGATTCGCTGACGCCAAGGGAAGCGAAGGTGTTGCGGATGCGCTTCGGTGTCGAGATGTCGACGGACCATACGCTGGAAGAAGTCGGCAAACAATTCGACGTGACACGTGAACGTATTCGCCAGATTGAAGCAAAAGCATTAAGAAAATTGCGTCATCCGTCGAGATCGGATAAACTTAAAAGTTTCCTGGAAAGTAATTGATAAATTCCAGACGGGCCTATAGCTCAGTTGGTTAGAGCAGAGGACTCATAATCCTTTGGTCCCAGGTTCAAGTCCTGGTGGGCCCACCACTAAATATTTGATTTTTCCCGCCTTTTTCGGCGGGATTTTTTTGTCTCGATTTCGAGAGTGACAAAATTGTGACAGGCGGAACAATCAGGCGGTCGCTAATTCCGGTATTTCCTGGATTTCGCAGAGACAAGTTGGGCGTATCGCATCCGATAAACCGGTACAGGCTGGTTTCCTTTCTGTTTTCTGCCGGATGCCGGCAAATTTATTTTTTATTGAATGGTTCCGGATTCGTTTGGAGTAAATTTATTTACAATGTGCCTGTTTTTTCAATATACGCCGGTATGGGTGTTGTGCAGATTGATGCCGGACAGGCAAAACGGGAAGAATGAATGCCTGGTTCTTGCGCCGAAAACAGATTTGCCGAAGGGGTATCGATCCGGGAATACGTGTCGTCTTTCGTCGCGTGTGTTCCATCCGTTCCGTTTTGATGGAACAGGTTCGCCAAATCAGGTCTTTATCGCGGAATGGATCGGGATGAGTTACAGGCAGACGGCATTTCGATGGAACTTCTCGAGCGGGAGGAGGTTTCATTTCCGGTTTGTCGGCTGCCTTCGTATTGCACGGCTGACAGTGTTTTGTTTTTTCTGATAGAAAACAGGGGATCAACAGGATGAATACCGTTTGGATCATTATTGCCACAGTTCTGATTTTTTCCTGGAGCTGGTGGCGTCTGTATGTTTATAACATGCGCAAACGCCCGAACAGGACCATTGCGCATATGCTGGGTTTTCTGCTGGGCAGCTTTCCGGCGCTTTTCTTTTTCTATGCCTGTGTCGCTTCTTTTCCGCCTCCCGAGGCGGAGATACCTTCCACCATGTCGCTGGCAGGATTGTGGGGAATTTTTGTCCTGTCGATCATCATGGTGTTATATTTGACCAGCCGTCCGGTTCCACAGCGGAATGACGGCAAGGCCATTTCTTCCGATAAAAGGGATACGGGAAAAAAGAAATGATTCCGGTATCGTGAAAACAGGCCGGGATACGGTTATTCCGGATGTTTTTCCATTCTTTTCAAAAACGATATCATGTAATCCCCTATTTGGGGCAGCCGGTTTTTCAGCCTGTGTTCGTCGTCTACCAGATGAAGCGTACAGCGATGTTTCATACTGAACCGGGTGATGTTTTCGACGGGAATGAGGCTGTCGTGCCAGCCGTGCACGATTTCGAGTGCATTTCCATCGCATCCGAGCCGGTACGGAGGGTATCCTTCGATATCGATTGCCGGTGCGAGAAGAAACAGTCCCCTGACCGGGACAAGGGCACTTGCTGTCATGGCGACCCAACCTCCCATGCTGGATCCGACAAGATATTGTGCAGGCCGTGTATTGCAGGAATTTACGAGCATTTCCACACGGGTTTCCGGGTCGAAGGTGGACGAGTAGTCCAAACTCTCCACATCGTAGCCCATCTCTCTTGCGATATCGGCAAGGTGCCGTATTTTCGTACCCCACGGGCCGCTTTCTTTTCCATGTACAAAATGAATCAGTGGTTTCATAGGATGTTGTCCGTTTTTCCGGTTAATGATGAGAACGCGATCATTGTATTCTGAATGACAGTTTCTTGTACGAGAGGGTGTGAAGGCTGCATGATCGGTCGATGATATGATCGGAAAAAAGACGGTGACGGGATATTTGTGTTAGCCTGAAACGATTCGCCGGGTTTGATGTATGAATATGGCGATGTAGAAAAATGGCACGTCCATACGGGAAACGAGTGTGACGGTGATCTTTTCCGGATTTGCTTAACTGGATGAAACGAAAGGAGATTGTGATGGAACTGAAGTTGCTGACCCCTTTGAGGATGGGCGATGTCAAACTGGCCAATCGTGTTGTCATGGCGCCGCTGACCCGCTGCCGGACGGCTGAGCCTGATAATATTCCGACGGAAATGAATGCCGAATATTATGCGCAACGGGCTTCTGCGGGATTGATCGTTTCCGAAGCGACACAGATATCCCGTTCCGGGCAGGGATATGCCGGATCGGCAGGTCTTTACACGGATGCCCAGGAAGCGGGGTGGAAAAAAGTGGTTGAGGCCGTCCATGCCAGAGGAGGGAAAATATCGGCCCAGTTATGGCATGTGGGGCGAATGTCCCATTCCTATTTTCAGGAAAATGGAGGGGCGCCGGTCGCTCCGTCCGCCATTGCGGCCGAGGGGGCCAAATGCAATATTGTGCTGGAAAACGGAGAACATGCTTTTGTGCCATGTGACAAGCCGCGGGCATTGACGGTGGAAGAAATCGGAAAGATCGTCGGGCAATATCGCGATTCGGCTGCCCGTGCGGTGAGGGCCGGTTTCGATTTTGTCGAGGAACATGCGGCAAACGGGTATTTGCTCCAGCAATTCCAGGCGACCAATACCAACCGGCGAACGGACAGATACGGCGGATCTCTCGTGAATCGGGCAAGGCTGACACTTGAAGTGCTTGACGCGATGCTGGAAGTGGTCGACAAGGAAAAACTCGGTGTCAGGTTGTCGCCTTATTTCAATATCAATGGTATTGCCGACGCCGAACCGGAACAAATGGCGCTCTATCTGGCCGACGAGTTCAACAAGCGCGGGATCGCCTATCTGAGTATTGCTGAACCGAGCTGGGTCGGCGGCATTTCATTGACGGATACTTTCAAAAAGAAGATCCGGGAGGCTTTTTCCGGTGTACTGATCTATGCCGGGGAGTATACGCCGGAAAAAGCCGAAGAAGCTGTCAGGAGCGGACTGGCGGATGCCGTTGGTTTCGGACGTCTGTATATCGCCAATCCCGATCTGGTCGAGCGTATCGGACAGGGGGGACCTTACAATGTGCCTGACCGTGCCACTTTTTATAAGGGAGGGAACAGGGGTTATACGGATTATCCGACCCTGAAAGCATGAAGGGCCTGGTTGGAAAGAGATATGTATCCGGGAGGACGATGGCAGGCATGTTTTCCAAAAACACTGCCGATTCCGGCAAAGCGGTATTCGGTGACCGTCGAAATCCATCTGGATGATTTTGTTTCTTTCATTGAATGCCGGAATATTGGTGAATGGAGAAAGGGGGCCGGTTCGGCCTTGTTCGTTTTTCCGGTATTCGCTGCCGCTTCCATTCCGGCGGAAAAGTTCCCGTAGTCTTTGCCGAAGCGGGACCGGGGATGCCGGTCTGGCAGATTGTACGAGGCGCTCCGGTCGCAAGAAAGCCGTTTCCTGATTTTGTAAAAAAGGCAGGCGAGCCCTGCCTTTTTTATTGTCTGAAACCATCCGGAATAATCCGGAGGCAGTAGGCTGATTATTCCGGTTTTTTATGTACATGATTTTATACGAGCTGAAAAATCAGGCAGTTACAATCGAAAAAATATTTTGAAAAAGTGTCAACCACCTGAAAATCTGGTGCGTTAATGGACGTAATCCAATCGGATTGGTAGTACCCAACATCACCTTTGAGGAACTTTGAAAATGAAAAAATTAGTTGCTATCCTGATTTCCGGTTTGTTCGCTTCCGCTGCTTTCGCTGCCGATCCTGCTCCTGCTGCGGAAAAGACCGCTTCGGCACCAGCTGCTGAAAAGGCCGCTCCGGTCAAAAAAGCCAAGAAAACCAAAAAGGTAACAAAGAAAGAAGTCAAAAAAGAAGTAAAGACTGAAGAAAAAGCGGCTGCTCCAGCTGAAAAAACGGCTAAATAACAGCTTTTATCCGGTCATTAAAAAAGCGGGAAAAAATCCCGCTTTTTTTTTATATGATCGGTTGTCAGGTTAAAATGGATATTTCTGAAAAAAGGAAAAAGGCATGTCCCGATTCGGTTATCTCGTGTTTGCGTTCGTTCTGGCGATTTTCTCCTCATCAAGTGGTTTCGCTGCTGCCTCCGGCGATGTCCGTTTCAGGACAGTCCGCCTGAAAGCGAGGGGGAAGATCGTCCATGCCGAAGTCGCCGCGACGGATGCGCAGCGTGAACGGGGGCTGATGTACAGAAAATCCCTTCCTGAAAACAACGGTATGCTTTTCGTGTTCGACCGGCCGGCCCGATCCTGCATGTGGATGAAAAATACGGCGATTCCTCTTTCCGTGGCTTTTATCGATCATGAAGGGGTTATCGTCAATATCGAAGAGATGGAACCGTTCACGACCGATTCGCATTGCAGTGCCGGATGGATCCGTTATGCGCTGGAAATGAATGCCGGCTGGTTCAGGAAAAACGGCCTGAAACCCGGCAACCGGGTTGAGGGGTTGCATAAGTGACCGTGAGGACAGAATATATTTCGTGACGTGCCTGACCAATCATTCCGTTCGCAGGATGTCGTTCCCGGATTCCCGGTGGCAGGTTTTCGTCTGGCGACTTCTGTCATTCGTCATTCGAATAGCCGTTCAGTGTGCAGGTATTTTTTGATTCCACTCAAGATTGTTCCAGTGCTTCAATGAATAATGAATTGAAATATTGGAAGAACATCAATAGTTTACAAAAAAAAGGTTTCCGAAAAATCCGGGTGAAGCCGGTCATGTCCGCCATTGCTTGAATGGGCGGGTATTTCCAGAACCGGAAAAGGATGAAATCTCTCTCCGGGGAGTTCCGGATTTCATTTGACAGAAGCGATTTCTGTTCCTTGTCGTCTGATTCTTTCTGAAATGTTCCATCGATGAAGCTGGAATTGAAAAAATTTATAAAAATACCCGGCAAGGATTTTCATCCTGTCTTGCGGCTGTTTCTGGTTTTTCTTCCTGTCGCCCTGCTGATCTGTGGCGGCGGTTATTTGTATTACCTGTCGCAGTTGCGTTTCATTCATGAGCAGAACCGGAAGATGGAACATGAGACGGTACAGGTCGGTGTGGTTTCCATTAACCGGAGTCTCGAATACGTCATGCAGGATGTACAGGTTCTTTATTCCAACACCGATTTCAGAACGATGCTGGATCATCCTGGCAAGACCAATGTGGATTGTGTCGCCGCAGACTGGATCGCTTTTGCCGAAGCGAAGCAGGCTTACCAGAAAATACGCTGGATTGACGAACGGGGTGTCGAGAGACTCCGTGTGAATTATGCAGATGACCGGGCATATGTCGTGCCGGAAGAAAAGTTGCTGGACAGAAAGGGGCGTTATTTTTTCGAGGATACGAATGCACTGAAAGAAGGAGAAATGTATGTTTCTCCGCTGGATCTGAATATCGAGAACGATCGTATTGAAGAACCGTTCGTGCCGACTATCCGTTTCGGAATGCCCGTTTTCAACAGCAAAGGGCAGAAGAGAGGCATATTGTTGCTGAATTATTATGCGGACACCATGTTGACGCGATTCGAACAGCTGACCGGCATACGCGGGAATGCCGCCTGGCTCGTCAACCGGGATGGTTACTGGTTGAGGGGACCTTCGGATCCTGAAGAATTCGGGTTCATGTTCGACAGGAATGAATTAAGCATGGCGGTACGTTATCCGCAGGTCTGGGAACGGATCAGGAATGCAAAGGAAGGACAATTCGTCACCCGCGAGGGGTTATGGTCGTTCAATACGCTTTCGCCACTGAAAGCCGGTACGAAAACCAGTACCGGCAGCAGTGAAATATTCTCCGGCGGGCAGGGAGCACATGATGTCAGTTCATACAAATGGAAAGTGGTCACCCTGTTGCCGACAAGTGCATATAATGCCGATCTTCTCTATTGGGGGACAAAGATCATCGGAATATCGCTGGCTCTTCTGGCTCTTTTCTTTCTGGGGATTCTGTTCATGGTGCGCCTTCAGGAAATGCGTAACCAGTTACTGCTCAATCTGGAAAAACTGGTCGAAGAACGCACTGAGGATCTGAACAAGGTCAATGCTGTGCTGACACAAAGCGAGGCCCGACTGAAAAGTGTTTTTGAAAATATTCCCGACCTGATCTGGCTGAAAGACGTCTATGGAGTTTACCTGACTTGCAATCAGGCATTTGAGAACTTTTTCGATCTGGAAGAGGGGGCGATAATCGGCAAGACCGATGAGGAGTTGCCCGGCGGCAGACAGCCGGAAGTGATGCGTGCCGAGGAGAAACGGATTATTGAAGAAGGAAAACCGGAAGTCATGGAACAGTGGGTGACCAATGTCCGGACGGGAAAACGGGTGTTTTTCGACGTCATCAAGGCTCCCGTCAGGATGCCGGACGGACGTTTGATCGGTGTTTTGGGCATTGCCAGAGATATGACTCGCAGAAAAGAGGATGAGGAAAAACTGCAACTGGCTGCACTGGTGTACAAGAATTCAAGCGAGGCGATTCTGGTGACCAATGCCAGAAACGAGATTCTCGCCGTCAATCCGGCTTTCGAACGTATTACCGGCTATAGCGCAGCGGAAATTCTGGGAAAGGATCCCAAGATTTTAAATTCCGGACGGCAGGACAAGGCGTTTTACAAGGCGATGTGGGATACCCTTCATGAAAAAGGCATCTGGCGTGGCGAGTTGTGGAACAGGAAGAAAAACGGGGAAGTTTATGCTGCCTGGCTGACTATCAATGTCGTTTATAACGAAGATGGTACGGTTCGTTATTATGTCGAACTGTCGGATGATTTCACGGAAAAAAAGGAAGCGGAAGATATGATTTGGCGGCAGGCCAATTTCGATTTTCTGACCGATTTGCCGAACCGGAGAATGCTTCTTGACAGGTTGCAACAGGAAACGACGAAGGTCAATCAGTCGGGCAAGAAGCTGGCGCTTCTGTTTCTGGATCTGGACAATTTCAAGGATGTCAACGATACCCTGGGACATGACATGGGCGACAAGCTTTTGATGGATGTGGCGCGCCGTCTGATGGACTGTGTCCGCGAAATCGATACGGTTTCGCGGCTGGGAGGAGATGAATTCGCGGTGATTCTGACGGAGTTGTCCGATTTGCTGGTCGCGGAAAAGATAGCGCAGGATATCCTTCATTCGCTGGCCCAGCCCTATCGCCTCAATGGGGAAATCGCCTATCTTTCCGCCAGTATCGGCATAACGGTTTATCCTGATGACGGTACCGGGATTGAGACGTTGCTGAAAAATGCGGATCAGGCGCTCTACGCGGCCAAACAGGCAGGCCGCAACAGGATGAGCTATTTTACGGCTTTCATGCAGGCGGCTGCGCAAAACCGGATCAGGCTGGCGAACGATATGCGAATTGCTGTTTTTGAACATCAGTTCGAAATGTTGTACCAGCCGATTGTCGAACTGGAAACGGGGAAGATACACAAGGCAGAAGCGCTGATTCGCTGGCATCATCCATTGCGCGGCATAGTGAGTCCGGCAGAGTTCATTTCCATCGCCGAGGAAACCGGACTGATTCTGACCATTTCCGATTGGGCGTTTTCGGAAGTGGTGCGTGAAGTGGAACGATGGAGAAGGCGGCATTATGCGCAATTCCAGATCAGTTTCAATATTTCACCGACTCTGTTTCAGGACAAGCCAAACTATGCGGACTGGTTCGGTGAACTGGAAAAACGGAATATGTCCGGTGAGGGGATCGTCATGGAGATTACGGAAGGGGTTTTGCTGGTTTCGAACCGGCATGTTATCGAGCGGCTTGCCGAATTTCACCGGCATGGTATGGAAATCGCGCTGGATGATTTCGGAACAGGTTATTCGTCATTGTCCTATCTGAAGAAATTCGATATCGAATATCTCAAAATCGATCAGGCGTTTGTCAGGAATATCGGGAGTGAACCGAAAGATATGGCATTGTGCGAGGCGATCATTGTCATGGCGCACAAACTGGATATGAAAGTCATTGCCGAAGGGATTCAGAACGATGAACAAAAACGGCTTCTGGCCGCTGCCGGCTGCGATTATGGGCAGGGTTATCTTTTTTCCGAGCCTTTGACCGCCGCGGAATTCGAGAATCTTCTGGAACGCAGCGATGGCGGAAAATCCTGATGTGTTTTCAGGTTCCAGGTACTGAAAAGGCCTGCGTGTTGCAGGCCTTTTTCCTGTCCGGACTGTTTTTAACCGGCAAGTTTTTTGCGGAGCAATTCATTGACCTGTGCCGGATTGGCTTTGCCGCGAGTCGCTTTCATGACCTGACCGACAAGTGAATTGAATGCTTTTTCCTTGCCGGCCCGGAATTCCTCGACGGAGCGGGTATTGTTCGCCAGTACCTCGTCAATGATTTTCTCGATGGCACCGGTGTCGGAAATCTGTTTCAGTCCCTTGGCGTCGATGATTTTATCGACGGCATCGGGTTCTGCCGGGCGCGTTTCCCACAGGACAGCGAAAATTTCCTTGGCGATCTTGTTGGAAATGGTGTTGTCCGCGATCCGCTTCATCAACAGGGACAGCTGTTCGGAGGTGACGGGAACTTCCGTCACATCAATGCCCTCGCGGTTCAGGGCGGAAGAAACGTCGCCCATCAGCCAGTTGGCGTTCTGTTTGGCCAGCTGTTTCCCGGTTAAGGATACCAGTCGCTCGTAATAGGTCGCCATGGCCTTGGACTGGGTGAGAACCGTTGCATCGTATTCCGGCAGACCGTAATCGTTAATGAAACGTTCACGCATGGCATCGGGCAATTCCGGCATGTCGTTTCTGACACGTTCGATCCATTCCGGCGAGATGACGAGCGGAGGGAGATCGGGATCGGGGAAATAACGGTAATCGTCGGAATCTTCTTTTGTGCGCATTTCACGCGTTTCGCGTTTGTCCGGATCGTAAAGGCGGGTTGCCTGTACGACTTTTCCTCCGCTTTCGATCAGTTCGATCTGGCGTTCGATTTCATAGTTGATCGCGTCTTCCAGATTGCGGAAGGAATTCAGGTTCTTGATTTCGCAACGGGTGCCCAGAACGTTTGATCCGGCCGGACGCACCGAAACGTTGGCATCGCAACGGAAAGAACCTTCCTGCATGTTTCCGTCGGAAATGCCCAGCCAGGTGACCAGCGAATGCAGTGCCCGGGCATAGGCGACCGCCTCGGCTGCGCTGCGCATGTCCGGTTCGGTCACGATTTCCAGAAGCGGGGTTCCGGCACGGTTCAGATCTATGCCGGTCATGTCGGCGAACTCGTCATGCAGGGATTTGCCGGCGTCTTCTTCCAGATGGGCACGTGTCAGATTGATGGTCTTGATATAGCTGTTTTTGCCTTTCTGTTCAACAATACAGTTTATTTTGCCACCGATGACGACCGGTTTTTCGAACTGGCTGATCTGGTAGCCTTTGGGAAGATCGGGATAGAAATAGTTTTTTCGGGCGAAGACCGAAACCGGGGCGACTTGCGCTCCGATGGCCAGACCGAACTGGATGGCTTTTTCCACAGCGCCCCGGTTCATGACCGGCAATACGCCCGGCAATGCCAGGTCGACCGGACAGGCCTGTGTATTGGGCTTTTCACCGAAATGGGTCGAAGCGCCGCTGAAAATTTTGGATACGGTTGAAAGTTGTGCATGTGTTTCAAGACCGATGACTACTTCCCACTGCATAGTGTTTCCTCTGATGGTGGTGACGGTTTGGACCGTCGAAAATATTCTTGTACGGATAACCGGCCGGAGAACGGCTGGTTTCTTTTTCTGTCAGACCGGTGATTTCAGATGCCAGTCCGTCGCTTTCTGGTACTGATGGGCAATATTCAAAAGGCGCGCTTCATCGAAATAATTGCCGGTCAGTTGCAGCCCGACAGGACGTCTGGCGTGATCACCCTGCCCGAATCCGCATGGAATGGACATGCCGGGCAGGCCGGCGAGATTGGTCGATAGCGTGAAAATATCTCCCAGGTAGTTGGCTACCGGATCATCCGCCTTGTCGCCGAGGTTCCAGGCGACGGTCGGCGAAACGGGGCCCATGATGACATCGCATCCGGCGAAGGCGTTTTTGTAGTCTTCGGCGATCAGGCGGCGGATTTTCTGGGCCTGAATGTAGTAGGCGTCATAGTAGCCGTGGCTTAAAACGTAAGTGCCAACCAGAATGCGGCGCTGGACTTCCTCGCCGAAACCTTCCGAACGGGTCTTGCGGTACATGTCCTGAAGGTCGGTATAATTTTCCGCCCGGAAACCGTAACGGACGCCATCGAACCGGCTGAGATTGGAAGAAGCTTCCGCTGGGGCGATGACATAATAGACCGGAATGCACAGGGACGTGTTTTTCAGGGAGATATCGACCAGTTTCGCGCCCAGTTTTTCGAATTCTGTCAGGGCATCGCGGATGGGCTGTTCGACTTCCGGAGAGAGACCCTCGCTGAAGTATTCCCGGGGTACACCGATGCGGAGACCGTTTAACGGATTGTTCAGGTCACGGGTGTAGTCTTCCGCGTTTTTTTCGAGACTGGTCGAATCCTTCGGATCGAATCCGGTCATTTCGTTTAGCAACAGGGCGCAGTCTTCTGCCGTTTTGGCGATCGGGCCTCCCTGGTCCAGCGATGAAGCGTAGGCAATCATGCCGAACCGGGAAACACGGCCATAAGTCGGCTTGATCCCGGTGATGCCACAGAAAGCGGATGGCTGGCGGATGGAACCGCCGGTATCCGTTGCTGTGGCGGCAGGCGTCAGGCGTGCGGCCACTGCGGCGGCGGATCCTCCGGACGATCCACCCGGTACGGCGCGGGTGTCCCAGGGATTTCTGACGGGACCGAAATACGAATTCTCGTTGGATGAACCCATTGCGAACTCGTCGCAGTTCAGTTTGCCGAGATTGACCATGCCCGCGTCGAGCAGTTTCTGCACGACGGTGGCATTGAACGGACTCGTGTAATTGGCCAGTATTTTCGAACCGGCAGTGGATCGCCAGTCTTTCGTCACGAAAATGTCCTTGTGAGCGATGGGAACGCCGGTTAAGGGATGCGCTTCGTTTCGGGCGATTTTTTCATCGGCGATTGCGGCCTGTTTCAGGGTCAGCGATTCGTCAACGTGAAGAAAAGCGTTCAGTTCGCTTTCACCGATCCGTTTCAGAAACAGTTTGGCCAGTTCGGTTGCAGAAATCCGTTTCGTCTGCAAAAGCGCAGACAGTTCCGATAAAGTTTTGGTATGCATGGGTTGGTAACGACTAAATATCCGGAAGGTTCGCAATGGAAAGATATTCCTTGCGCGTTATTCAATGACTTTGGGAACGAGATAGAGTCCGTTTTCGACGGCCGGAGCACAAGCCTGGTATTCAGTCCGGTGATTCTCTTCCGTGATGGCGTCGTCCCGCAGTCTCAGGGCCACATCGTCTCTGAAAGCCGATATCGGATGGGCCAGCGGTTCGATACCGGTCGTGTCGACGGAACGCAGCTGTTCCACCATGTCGAGAATATTGTTCAACTGTTCTGCCGTTTTCTTTATCTGGGTTTCGGAAGCTTCCAGCTGGGCCAGCTGGGCGATGCGTTCCACATCGGAAAGTTCAAGAGACATAATGAATGGTTCGGTTGTTACAAAAAAATTTCGGAATGAAATGCAATTGCATGCTGAACATCAGATATAACCCCAGAATTATAAGGTAGAATGTGCGGTTATTGCATAGTTGTACGTGAAGTTTGCAATTCGACTGTTTTTGCAGGTTCAACCGTTTTTTGTATACGGAAATTTTATATATCGGGACTGTTCATGTTTGGATTTTTACGCGGTTATTTTTCAAATGATCTGGCCATCGATCTGGGGACGGCCAACACGCTGATCTATGTCAGGAATGCAGGCATTATTCTGGATGAACCTTCTGTCGTCGCGATCCGGCACGACGGGCATTCCGGTGCCAAGAAAAGCATTCAGGCGGTGGGCAAGGAAGCGAAACAGATGCTCGGAAAGGTTCCCGGCAATATCGAGGCTATCCGCCCGATGAAAGATGGCGTGATCGCCGATTTCACGGTGACCGAACAGATGCTGAAACAGTTTATCCGCATGGTCCACAATTCCAAGTTTTTCCGTCCCTCGCCGCGTATCATCATTTGTGTTCCCTGCGGATCCACCCAGGTCGAACGCCGTGCCATTCGTGAATCGGCGCTCGGAGCCGGTGCGTCCAAGGTTTATCTGATCGAGGAACCGATGGCGGCCGCGCTGGGCGCGGGATTGCCGATTTCCGAAGCGACCGGTTCAATGGTCGTGGATATCGGAGGCGGTACGACCGAAGTCGGTATCATTTCGCTGGGGGGGATGGTCTACAAGGGGTCCGTCCGTGTCGGCGGCGACCGTTTCGATGAAGCGATCGTCAATTATATCCGCCGCAATTACGGCATGCTGATCGGTGAACAAACCGCCGAGGCGATCAAGAAGAATATCGGTTCCGCTTTTCCCGGTACGGAGATCAAGGAAATGGAAGTCAAGGGACGCAACCTGTCGGAAGGGATTCCGCGTGCGTTCACGGTGTCCAGCAATGAAATTCTCGAGGCACTGACCGATCCGTTGAACAATATCGTCTCCGCCGTCAAGAACGCGCTGGAGCAGATTCCGCCCGAACTGGGGGCGGATATTGCCGAAAAAGGCATGATGCTGACCGGTGGTGGTGCACTGCTCCACGATATCGACCGCCTTTTGATGGAAGAAACCGGCCTGCCGGTTCTGGTGGCCGAAGATCCGCTGACCTGTGTCGTTCGGGGCTGTGGCATCGCGCTCGAGAAAATCGACGAATTCGAAACGGTCTTTTCTTATGAATGAATACGAACAGGCACACTCCATGTGCCTGTTTCGTGAACGTCGCCGTTTGCGCGATTTTGTTTCGTATCCGGTAAGTTTCTGATGCAATACGGACCACCGCCTCTTTTCAAACAGGGAACGCCCGCCCGGGTGAAAGTCATCATTTTCGTGGTGGCCGCCATCGCGCTGCTTTTTGTCGATTCCCGTTTGCAGGTACTTGGCCGGGTTCGCCATGTTATCGGTCTGGTCATTTATCCTGTCCAGCGGGCTGCCATGGTCCCGCGTGACCTTTTCGAAGCGGCTGGCGAATATCTGATTTCATCCGGAACGTTGCATGATGAAGTCAGCCAGATGCGGCAGAAAGAAATGCAGGATGCCCAGTTGTTGCAGCGTGCGCAATTGCTGGAAAACGAAAACGAACATTTGCGCGAGTTGCTGGGGATGAGCAAGCGAATCAGCGTCAAGTCTGTTCCGGCCGAGATCCTTTACGATGCGAGAAATGTTTTTGTCCGCAAGGTCGTATTGAACAGGGGATCAAAACACGGCGTTCTTCCGGGACAGCCGGTCATCGATGAAAAAGGCGTGATCGGTCAGGTTACGGAAGTGTATCTGGCGACATGCGAGGTGACTCTTCTGACCGACAAGGATCAGGCCATTCCCGTTTTGAACGTGCGCAGTGGCGAGCGGAGTGTCGCTTATGGAAGAGGCCAGTCGGGATATCTTGAACTGCGGTTCATGATGGCCAATGCCGATATCGCTGCGGACGACATGTTGGTCACATCCGGAATCGACGGGGTGTATCCGGCCGGACTTGCCGTGGGCAGGGTCGCACGGGTACGCGATAATTCCACCGGGTCGTTCGATCATATCATCTGCGAACCAGTAGCCGGCATCAACCGGAACCGGCAGGTGTTGATACTGCTTTCCGATACCGCCGTTGCCCCGCGGCCGACGTCTGATGAGAGAACAGTCGCGACCCGGAAAAGAGCGGTACCGAAACAGAATGAAACAGGAAAACAGGTAGGGCCGGCGAGATGAAACAGACTCCCGAACGTATTTTGCTTCCTGTCAGTCCTGTGTTTATCGCAGTTAGCCTGTTTGTCGCTTTTCTTTTGAATCTCCAGCCATGGGGACACTGGGTCGGAGTACCTGATTTTGTCGCGCTGGTACTGGTTTTCTGGGGAATTCACCAGCCACGCCGTGTGGGCATTGGTATCGCCTTCTGTATGGGGCTTCTGATGGATGTCAATGATGCGACGCTTCTCGGTGAGAATGCGTTGGCCTATACGTTGCTGAGTTATTTCGCCATCACGTTGCATCGTCGGGTTCTCTGGTTCCCTCTGAAAAAGCAGGTCTGGTATATCCTTTTTCTGCTGTTGTCTTCCCAGCTTGTCCAGATGCTGGTGCAGTTTATCATCAGCCAGCGTACATCGAGCTGGTTTTATTTGCTGGACAGTTGCATTGGCGCGCTGTTGTGGCCGGTTGTCACCGCCATTTTGCTGGCACCCCAGCGCCGTTCCGTCAATACGGATCTGGACAGTTCCTTATGAATCAGGCAGTATTTTTCCGGCGTGCCGGACAATGGAATGAACCAGTATCCCTGTTTTCCCGGCGGGATGCTTCCGGCAAGGGGGCAGTATGTCGAATCTGAACAATACCGACAGGGAACTGAGGCATTTTCGTAACAGGATCATGGCACTGGCCGTTCTCGTACTGTTCTGCTTTTTCCTTTTGCTTTTGCGTTTTGTCTGGCTGCAGGTCGTCCGCCACAGCAATTATGTCGCACAGGCGGAGGAAAACCGGATTTCGATTGTTCCGACCATGCCGTCGCGGGGGATCATCACCGATCGCAACGGTGTGGTGCTCGCCAACAATTATTCTGCTTATACGCTTGAAATCACCCCTGCCAAAATCGAGGGCAAAGTGGATGAGGTGATTGACGAACTTTCCCTGTTCATCGATATCACTTCACGGGACAGGAAACGTTTCAGGCGGCGTATGGAAGAAACGAAACGCTTCGAGAGCATTGTCCTGAAATCCAAGCTGACCGATGAGGAAGTGGCGCGGTTCACTGTCCAGCGTTACCGTTTTCCCGGTGTGGAAGTCCAAGCGCGCATGTTCCGCCAGTATCCGCTGGGTGAGGTGGCGGCCCATGCCATCGGTTATATCGGCCGGATCAGCCAGAAAGATATCGACCGGTTGCCGGAAGAGGAAGAAACCAATTATCAGGGAACGACACATTACGGCAAGGAGGGCATTGAAAAGAGTTACGAAAGGGTATTGCATGGCGTGACCGGCTACGAGGAAATGGAAGTGTCGGCCAGCGGTAGGGCTGTCAGGACACTGTCCACGCGTTCGACGGTACCCGGAAACAATCTGGTGCTGTCGATTGATATCGAACTCCAGAGAGTGGTCGAAGAAGCCTTCGGCAAGCGGCGTGGTGCCCTGGTCGCCATGGATCCGGCAACCGGGGAGATTCTCGCCTATGTTTCCAAACCGGCTTTCGATCCCAATCTGTTCGTTGACGGAATTGACCAGCAGAACTGGGATGAACTGAATACGTCGATCAACCGGCCGCTGGTCAACCGGCCGATTCGTGGCGCCTATCCGCCTGGTTCGACATACAAACCGTTCATGGCGCTGGCGGCGCTGGAGCTGGGGTACCGCACTCCCCAGGCCGCGATCAGTGATCCGGGATATTTCCTGTACGGCAATCACCGTTTCCGGGATGACAAGGTGGGTGGACACGGTATCGTGGATATGTATAAATCCATCGTCCAGTCATGCGATACGTATTACTATATTCTCGCGTCCGAGATGGGGGTCGATACGATGCACGATTTCATGAAACAGTTCGGTTTCGGAGAGCAGACCGGTATCGACCTGCCTCATGAAAGAAAAGGAATTTTGCCTTCGACGGAATGGAAACGGAATGCTTACAGAAATCCGAACCAGAAAAAATGGTATGCCGGCGAAACGATTTCGCTCGGTATCGGGCAGGGATATAACACGTTCACGCCGTTGCAGCTTGCTTATGCCACGGCGATTCTGGTCAATAACGGTTCTGCGGCACGACCGCATCTGGTGAAGGAAATCGAGGACGGGGTGACCCATGAGCGCAAGCCGGTTGTCACGGAAACGATCAGACTGGAGTTGAAGCAGGAAAATATCGAGGTCGTCAAGCGGGCCATGGCCGGAGTGGTGAAGGAAGGAACGGCGGCCCGCGTTTTCGGAGGGGCCGGTTATGTCTCTGGCGGAAAAACGGGAACGGCACAGGTGATCGGTATCGGCAAAAACGAGAAATACAATGCCGCAGCGCTGGCGGAACACAAGCGGGATCATGCGCTTTATACCGCGTTCGCTCCGGTGGACAATCCGAAAATCGTCATTGCCCTGATTGTCGAAAATGCCGGATTCGGTGCATCCGCTGCCGCGCCGATCGCACGGAAAGCGATGGACTATTTCTTCCTGGGCAAGAAACCGGTTTCCGAGGTATCGACGCGTGGTATGCCGGAACCGGACGATTATCTGGAAGAACCCGATGAAGTCTTGCAGCCGATTTTGACTCCGGCCATTCCCGAAGAAGAAAATACTGAGGAAGAGTGACAGGCAAATGGATACACCTTATCAGGATGCAATTCGTAACAGGCTGAAAACCTGGCTTGCCGTTTTCGACGGTCCGCTGGTATTGATCGTTTTCCTGATCATGTCGGTCGGAATCATCACGCTGTATTCGGCAGGTATCGATTTTCCGGGGCGGGTCGAGGATCAGTTGAGAAACATTATTATCTGTTTCATCATCATGTGGATCGCTGCCAGTGTGCCTCCCCAGACCCTGATGCGTTTTGCCGTGCCGATCTATACGGTCGGTATCGCCCTGCTTGTCGCAGTGGCGATGTTCGGGCTGATCAAGAAAGGGGCGCGTCGCTGGCTCAATATCGGAGTTGTCATTCAGCCCTCCGAGATCATGAAGATTGCATTGCCGCTGATGCTGGCTTGGTTTTTCCAGAAGCGGGATGGCCATGTCGGCTGGAAAGAATATGTCATTGCCATGATGTTGCTGGCCATTCCGGCCGGACTGATCATGAAACAGCCCGATCTGGGAACCGCGCTTCTGGTCGCGGCAACTGGTTTTTACGTCATTTTCTTGGCAGGACTGGCATGGAAAGTCATCATCAGTATGGCTGTGGCGGGAGCTGCCAGTTTGCCGGTCGTATGGACGCTTCTGCACGATTACCAGCGGCATCGCGTCATGATGCTGATCGATCCTTCTTCCGATCCGCTCGGCAAGGGATTTCACATTATCCAGTCGGTTATCGCTATCGGGTCGGGTGGAGTAACCGGCAAGGGATGGTTGCAGGGAACGCAGGCCTATTTGCATTTCATTCCGGAGAGAACGACCGATTTCATTTTTGCCGTGTTTTCGGAAGAATTCGGGCTGATCGGCAATATCGTACTGATGATTCTGTATCTGTTGTTGATTGCCCGGGGTCTCATGATCGCCGTGAATGCCTCGACGGTGTTCGCGCGGCTTCTGGCAGGGGCCATCACGATGATGTTTTTCATGTATGCTTTCGTCAATATGGGGATGGTCAGCGGCATTCTGCCGGTGGTGGGTGTTCCATTGCCCTTCATGAGTTATGGCGGAACGGCTATGGTGACACTGGGTCTCGGAACCGGCATTCTCATGAGTATCCAGCGACATCGAAAGCTGGTACAGACCTGAATCCGGTCACCTTTCTTTTTCAATTGTCCCGTTTTGGCAAAAGTTCTGATGTTTACCGAGCTTGCCGGATGAAAAAAGGCGACAAGTTGGGTTATACTTTGAGCGGTTAGTGAGGTTCTGGCGCTAATTCTTTCATTTTCAAACGGTTTTGAAAACATGGTGTTTCAAATAGTGACAGGTCTGTGACGGGGTGTGAAGATGTTGTTTCAAGGAAATCGCAAATGTCTGGTTCTGATGGCGATGCTGGCATCGGCCTGTGCACTGCTTTTGTCCGGTTGCAGTACCACACCGAAATCGTCCGGAAAAGTGGCAGCCGGGAAAACCGGCAAGGTCAAGGTCAAAAAGGGAGGTGGCTATTATCTGGACGACGGTCCGATGGATGAGGTGCCCGACAATCTTCTGGAAGTCCCCGATGCCGAGCCGAGAGTGGAAAAACTGGTCAGTGGTCCCAACAAGCCGTATGTCGTGTTCGGCCGGACTTATACACCCATGACGCAAATCAGCGCCTACCGGAAAAAGGGGGTGGGAAGCTGGTACGGCAAGAAATTTCATGGACAGAAAACCTCGTCAGGCGAGCCTTATGACATGTTCAAAATGACGGCCGCCCATCCCACATTGCCGATTCCCAGTTATGCCCGTGTAACCAGTCTTGAAACCGGAAAACAGGTTATTGTCCGGGTCAACGATCGTGGCCCTTTCCTGTCGAACCGCCTGATCGATCTGTCCTATACGGCGGCGTACAAACTGGGTTATCTGGAAAAGGGAAGCGGGCAGGTGGAAGTCGAACTTCTGTTGCCGGACGAGATCGAACGGATCAATCTGGCGAAAAAGGATGCCGGTTCGCCGATCGAACCGAAACCGGTCGTCGTCGCTTCCGCCGAGTCAGGAACGCAGAATGCCGGGGCAACACCGGTCGTCGTGGCAAACGAGCAAAAAACGGCTTCATCTGCTTCGAAAGCGGTTTCTTCGGGACCGGCTTATTATCTTCAGCTGGGGGCTTATCAGCAGGCCAGCAATGCGCAGTCGTACCAAGCGAAATTCTCGCTTGACTGGGCGCACAAGCTGCCTTCGCTGGAAGTCGTGCAGTCCGGGGATTATTACAAACTGTTTGCCGGGCCTTTCAATACCCTGGCTGAAGCGACACAAGTCGTTGAGGAAATGAAAAGCATGGGGACGAATTCGTTTGTTGTTCGTCGCTGACAGCGCGGTTTTCGGGGAAATGATCCGGAAATCGAAAAGGCAGGAAAATCATCCTGCCTTTTTTGTTTGCCGGATCATTTCAGTCACCGTACAGTTTTTGTTTCAGCTCGCGGCGCTGTTGCGCTTCGAGGGAAAGCGTGGCGGTGGGACGTGCCAGCAGTCGGGCGATGCCGATGGGTTCGCCTGTTTCGACACACCAGCCGTAGTCGCCGGATTCGATACTTGCCAGCGACTGTTTCACTTTTTTCAGCAACTTGCGTTCACGGTCGCGGGTTCTGAGTTCCAGTGCATGTTCTTCTTCAATGGTGGCGCGGTCGGCCGGATCGGGAACCAGAGTCGTTTCGCGGAGATTTTCTGTCGTCTGCCCTGCGTTGCGGATGAGGTCCTGCTCCATTTTTTCAAGGCGGGCCTTGAAAAAAGCCAGCTGGGCAGGATTCATGTAGTCGTCTTCACTCATCTTGAGGATTTCTTCCTCGGTGAGCAGAGGGGGCGTTTGTGTCGGTTTTCTGGTTTTGGTATTCACTTGTCTTGTTTCCTTTGCCTCAATATATCTGTTCGTAAGTAACCGGCAATTTATTGCGGCATGTATTGAACTATGGTTTGAAATACCCTGCAATGAAATTTAATCGACCGGATGACATCTGTCAAAAGGTCATGCCAATAAAACAGGAAAAAAGTCTTTCCGGTGTTTTATTCAGTCTGCAAGACTATCATGAAGTCCTTCCATAAAAATTGTCCTAGGCAGGTTTTTTCCAATAAAAACCAGTTTGCTTTCGGGGGGATGATTTTCATCCCATTTTTCGACCACATCGGTTCCCATCAATTGCTGTACTCCTTGGAAAACCACTTTCCTGTCGGCCCCTTTCATGTATAAAACCCCCTTGTAGCGCAGCATCTGGGGGCCGAACAGGGTGATCATCCTGTCGAAAAAATCATTGAGTTTGTCCGGATCGAAGGGTTTTTTGCTGTGGAAAACGAAAGAGCCGATGTCGTCCAGATGACGGGAACATCCGCAGTCCGAACTGCACGCGTGGTCGTGAGGATGATCGTGATCGTGGTGGTGATCATGGCCGTCTGCATCGACGTCCAGTTTCGAGCTGAGGTTAAATCCGCGAAGATCGAGCACTTCGGCAACCGGTATGCGACCAAAATCGACCGTATGGATCGAGGCGTGCGGATTGATTCTTCGCAATCTGTTAATCAGCAATTCGACATCTTCCGCACTGACCAGATCGGTTTTCGAAATCAACAGCCTGTCGGCATAACCGACCTGCTGGCGTGCCTGTTCGTATTCGTCAAGCTGGCGCATGGCGAATACGGCATCCATCAGCGTGATGATTCCGTCGATCATGAAGTCTTCGGCAACGGCGTCTTCCAGAAAGAAAGTCTGGGCAACCGGCCCCGGATCGGCCAGGCCAGTCGTTTCGATAACAACACGGTCGAAGCTGATTTCGCCGCTTTTGCGTTTGTTTGCCAGACGTGTCAGGGCTGTGACGAGGTCGCTGCGGATGGTGCAGCAGATGCATCCGTTGCTCATCTCGACGATCTGCTCGGCATCGTCCTGGACAAGAATGTTGCTGTCGATATTTTCTTCCCCGAATTCGTTTTCGATGACCGCGATGCGTTGTTTGTGCTGCTTATCCCTGAGTATCCGGTTCAAAAGAGTGGTCTTGCCGGCGCCGAGAAAGCCGGTAATGATGGTGACAGGTATCAGTGACATGGTGCCGATATGGATAGTGGTTTAACTTTCCGGATTTTATCAAACAATATCAGGAATATACATCAGGTCCGGAAAGTGTGGAAACGTATTCCGCATTGTTGTACGGATACAATTCGTAACACATTTTTGTTTTGTGTTTTTCGGCGGACGATCCTATATTGTAAAAGACTTTATAAGTCAAGTACTCTGATGCAAATTGTAAAAAATACTTGTTACATGGGTTGTATCGGGTGTTTCGGCTGGCACCACTTATACGCCGGATGCCCCTTTTGAGAGAGGAGGCAGTTATGGGAAGCACAGGTTCAGTGAGTTCATGGGAAGAGGCATTGCTGGTTGCAGCGATTCAATATCCTGTTCCCGTTGTAAGCGGTCCCGGGGATATTCAGGTGAATGTTGACAGAATCTGCAAGGCAGTCGCGGCGACCAAGGCCGGTTATCCGGGTCTTGATCTGATCGTTTTTCCCGAATATTCGACGCAGGGCTTAAATACGGCCATCTGGTCTTATGACGAGATGCTGTTGAGTCTGGACAGTCCTCAGGTCGGTCAGTACAGGCAGGCGTGCAAGGAGGCGGATGTCTGGGGGGTATTTTCCATCATGGAGCAGGATCCTGAGGGCGGTCCTCCATTCAATACGGCCATCATCATCGATAACAAGGGGGAAATCGCACTGCATTACAGGAAACTGCAACCGTGGGTACCGGTGGAACCCTGGGCGCCGGGCAATCTGGGGATGCCGGTATGCGATGGGCCCAAGGGATCGAAACTCGCGGTATGTATCTGCCATGACGGGATGTTTCCTGAACTGGCCCGTGAAGCCGCTTACAAGGGATGCAATGTCTATATCCGCATATCGGGCTATTCGACGCAGGTAAACGACCAGTGGATTATCACGAACCGTACCAATGCATGGCAAAACCTGATGTATACGGTATCTGTCAATTTGGCCGGTTACGACAATGTCTTCTACTATTTCGGCGAAGGCACGATCTGCAATTACGACGGTAACGTCATTCAGCAGGGGCACAGGAATCCATGGGAAATCGTGACGGCTGAGCTGTTCCCGCGGCTTGCTGACAAGGCTCGCGAAAACTGGGCACTGGAAAACAATATTTTCAATCTGGGATGCCGTGCCTATGTCGCCAAACCCGGGGGCGAGAAAGCCAATTACCTGACATGGGTCCGTGATCTGGCCGAGGGCAAATACAAATTGCCCTGGGATGACAAGATCAAGATCCGTGACGGATGGAAGTATTATCCCAACGGGGGGCAGTATGGCCCCATGCCGGATAAATTCAAGAAATAATCCGGATTTGCGGTGTCTGGTCTGACCCTGTCCGGATGAAGAAGGTCCTGGTTTTTTGACAGGACCTTTTTTGCAGGGTGTGGAAAAAGTCCTGGCCGCTTCGATTGGCCTGTTACAAACGGCCAATCATGGTTCCGTGTATTTCACTTTATTCGGAAAATGTGTTTGCATGTTCCTGTTCGGGTAATGGATACGGTTTTCCCGGTTCAGGATTATGGAAAAACGGTACGTGTCCGGAAGTCTTGTTTCGGCAAGTGCGATTCGGGGGGGAACGGCCATTCCGGTGGTCCTCAACATACAGTTTTGGATTCCCGACTGTGATATGAACATCATCCGGGAGGCGGGGTCATGTTGGTTGTATCTTTCGGAATATGGGCCGTGCCCGGTGCCAGCTGATGAAGACATTCTGTCCGCTTCCATACCCGTCAATGCCTTGCGAAGCTGTCATGGAACAAAGAAAATTTGTTACGAAAGAATCATGACTGTTTGTACCGGAATGAATCATGGCGCTTTGTCCGGACTGTTTTCACGGATACCGTTTGTTCCGGAAGCAGTGGCATACGAGCAGGGATGACCGTCAGGTTTTCCCGGTTGTCGGCAACAGGGCAGGTAACGGGATTTTGAAGGGGGAGCGCTCTTTTTTGTCCGGACGAAAGGGTATCAGCTGTTCTCTTTTTTACCAGCCCTGGCCCTTGGATGTGCCGAATCATATACCTTGGCCAGATGCTGGAAATCCAGCGCGGTATAGACCTGTGTCGATGCAATGGATGCATGCCCCAGCATTTCCTGTACGGCGCGCAAGTCACCGGAGGACTGGAGAATGTGCGAGGCGAAGGAATGCCGAAGGATGTGGGGATGTACATTGATGGGCAGCCCGAGACGTCTGGCGTGATCCTTTATCCTCAACTGGACAAGGCGGACGGACATGCGATGTCCGCGCGAGTTGAGAAACAGGGCGTAAGTGTCGTTCTGATTCGTGTCGGGACGGGTGAACCGGTCTCGTACGGCAAGCCATTTTTCAATGGCAGCGACAGCGGCGTCGCCAACCGGAACGATTCGTGTTTTGCTGCCTTTGCCGGTCACAGTCACTTCCTTTTCGTTCAGATCGATCCAGCCTGTTGATGTGTAACCGGACTGTCTGACAGAGTGGATATCGAGTCCTGTCAGCTCGGAAACGCGAAGCCCGCTGGAGTACAGCAGTTCGAACATGGCATGGTCGCATAAGGCGGAAATTTTTCCGGCTTCAGAAACGTGTTCCCTGCCGGAATCGGCTGAGACGAGTCTGACGGCATCATCGACGGCAAGCGCCTTGGGAAGCGGTTTGTCTTTTTTGGGAGCGTGAATGTCTTCCGCAGGATTGGTATTGATCACCGATTCTTCGACGAGCCACTGGAACAGGCCGCGCCATGCCGACAGTTTCCGTCCAAGTGAACGGGGAGACAAACCGCCGGCATGTAACTGCGAAATGAACCGGCGTATGTCGGCCGATGAGAGGGAAATCAGGGCCGTTTTGCCGGCCAGTTCAGCCAGCTGTTCAAGATCGCGCCGATAGTTTTCGACTGTATTGTCTGACAGTTTCCGCTGTCCGGACAACATGTCAAGGTATCGGTCGGCGATGTTGTTGCCGGGATTACCGGTGGAGTTTTTGTCCATTTCAGCCGGTCACCAGCAGATGACGGAGTGTGACACTGGCCAGTTCTCCGATAGCAGACAAAAAATCGGTGGCCATATCGTTCTGGAAACGGGTGGCATCGGGCGATCCCATTACAATGAGACCGAACGGAAGGGATTGCGCGTCTTTTTTCAGCGGTACCAGGGCGACAGAACGGATCGAGGAGAAAAGATCAAGCCATTTGACAGCATCCTGATTTTCCGGCACTTTTCCGCAATACGGATGTTCCATGCGGTTGGCGGCATTGCGGATGTTTTCATCGACATGCCGGGTAAACCAGCTGTCCGCGTATTCTTCCCGGATATTCCAGAGCCGCAATGTCGTTTCGGGCACATTGAAAACGGATTCGAGACTGTTGACGACCGTTTGCGGCATATCATCGGTTTCATGGCGTTTTTCGAGAAGTCTCGAGGCCCAGACTACCATTTTTTCCATCAGGCTCTTGTTGTTCTGTGCCGTGTGCATCAGCCTGGACAGTTGCAATTCGAGGGTTTTGTATTTGCTTCGCAATACTTCGATCTGGCGCTCATGCAGGGAGACGGCCTTGCCGATGACCGGGCTAATCAGGCGCAAACCGGAAAGGATGTCGGCATGATTCTCGAAGAATTCGGGGTGGTCGATAAGATATTGTGCAACGGTTTGGGAATCGATAGCCTGCGTCATGATGAGTCCGGTCAGTCAATGGAAAAATTCAAAAGCATCATTTTACCCGAGGCCGGGCGGGATGACAGAAATTTGTCATGCGAAAAATCAGATCGGCTTGAGGGAAACCGTGGAGGTACGACCGGTATAGCGCGGTGATGGGGACATGTCACGGTCCGGGACCTGTATGGCATGGGTTTGTCCATAAATTGATCCGGGGGCATTGCCGTTTTTCTTTTCCCGTTTAAACTAGTGTTTTTTCATTTTGGTTATCAGCGAGATCATGACGACTTATGCATTGGGAGACATCCAGGGATGTCAACCACAGTTGCGCGAACTGTTCGGAATCATTGAGGATGAAACACCGGGCGCGAAACTGCTTTTCGCAGGAGATCTGGTCAATCGGGGACCGGCTTCACTGGAAACGCTGAGAATGGTGAGGGATCTGGGCGAGAGAGCGGTGGCGGTTCTCGGCAATCACGATTTGCATCTTCTGGCGGTGGCATCGGGAATCCGCAAAATGAAGTCGGGCGATTCCGTCCAGCCCATTCTGGATGCACCGGACAGGGAAGAATTGATCGACTGGTTGCGGCATCGTCCGATGGCCTATACCGCCAATGGTATTTTGCTGGTTCATGCCGGTGTATTGCCGCAATGGGATCTGACGGTAACGATGGAACTGGCTCATGAAGTCGAGCATGTTTTGCGCGGGTCTGACTGGAAGGATTTTCTGGCGGAAATGTATGGCAATCTGCCGGACAAATGGGACGACAGTCTGACCGGAACGGCTCGCCTGCGCTGTATCGTCAATGGACTGACGAGACTTCGCTTTTGCACAGCCGATGGCCAAATGGAATTCGCCAGCAAGATGGGAACGAACGAGGCACCACAGGGATACATGCCCTGGTTCGACGTTCCCGGCAGAAAAACCCGGGAGGATACCGTGGTATTCGGCCACTGGTCCACACTGGGCCTCCTGTTGCGCGATAATCTGGTTTCACTGGATACCGGTTGCGTCTGGGGGGGAAAACTTACGGCTGTGCGTCTTGACGATCGGGCGCTGTTTCAGGTGGATTGTCCCGGTTTCCTGGAACCGGGGGATTCGCCGGCAAAACCGACGAGATAACATCCTGTGCCTGACGGGCAAGGGCTTTGCGGTGCATGCCGGTGGTATCGATGACCGGCAGAATGGTCAGTTCGGCCATGATGTAATCCGAATTGAAAACGTTTTTCATGCTTCGGGCAAGACTGATATCGCCACTGGAGTCGACGGCCGGTTCGTATTCCCCGTTTCTGTTAACGTATTTCAGGGCGAAGGGCTGAACCGGCAGTCCGGCATTGATGGCGCCTTCGAACAGATTGGGATGGAACGGCAACATGTTTCCCTGTCTGCCGGTCGTGCCTTCCGGAAAGAAGATGCAGCGTTCCCGGGCCTGCAGGTTTCTGACCAGTGTTTCCAGTGTGCTTTTGAGGTTCCGTGCACTGCTGCGTTCGAGAAACAGCGTTCCGGTTTTCCGGGACAGCCAGCCGACCATGGGCCAGTGTGCCATGTCCGCCTTGGCGATGAAATGGCCGGATACGACCGAGTAGATCAGGAAAATGTCCAGCCATGAAACGTGATTGGCGACGATCAGCGATCTGGGCGACAACAGTTCCGGATTGACGATTTTCACGGTCACGCCGCAGATATCCAGCAGTTTTCTGGACCATTTCTGGACGTACAGGTTTTTTTTCGAATCGTCGATGAACGGATAAACCACGGTACCGTAGACGAAAGCGCCCAGTGTATGCATCAACAGGCGGAAAAAGCAGAAAAACGATTTCATGATGGCATTCTTTTACCGTTCAAAAGCGATGCGTCCTTCAACCAGAGTGAAACGGACACAGCCGGGGATGTTTTTTCCGAGGAACGGCGTGTGCTTGCCCTGGCTTGCCAGTTTCGATGCTGTGACTGTCCAGCTGGCAGCCGGGTCGAAAATACAGATGTCCGCATTGGCGCCGATGTCCAGACGGCCGCAGGAAAGCCCGAGAATTCTGGCCGGATCGGAAGTGATTTTGGCGATGGCCTTTCCGAGCATATCGTCGCCGCTTCCGCGTTCCCGCATCCATTTCAGTGTCAGCGAGAGAAACAGTTCGAGACCGGTGGCGCCCGGTGTGGCCTCACCGAACGGCAACAGTTTCTCGTCGTCGTCAACGGGAGTGTGGTCCGAACAGATGGCGTCGATGGTACCGTCAAGCAGCCCCTGTGTGATGGCGTCACGGTCAGCGTGCGAACGAAGGGGCGGGGTCAGGCGGGCATTTGTATCAAAATAATCGATGTCGTCTTCCGTCAGATGGAGATGATGGATTCCGACATCGCAGGTGACCGGCAGTCTTTCCTGTTTCGCCTGACGGACAAGTTCGATGCCCTTGGCTGTTGACAGGCGGCACAGGTGTACCCGTGCACCGGTGACCCGCATCAGTTCGAAAATCGTATGCAGGCTGACGGTTTCGGCAATGGCGGGAATGCCGATCAGGCCGAGTGCGGCGGCAACCTGGCCCGAATGGGCCATGCCGTTTCGGGCGAGGAACGGGTCTTCCGGCCGCAGCCACGAACAGTAATTGAACGAGTTGGCGTATTGCAGGGCTCGCAGCAACACTTCGGTATCCGGAATCGGTTCATTGGCGTGGGAAAAACCGATGCAGCCGGCGTCGGTCAGCTCCGCCATTTCCGTCAGTTTCTGGCCTTTCAGGCCAACGGTCAGGGCGCCGAGCGGGTAGACATGGGCCTGGTTTCTGGCCGCGGCGCGGTATTTCAGCATTTCGACCAGTCCCGGTTCATCCAGTACGGGATCGGTATCCGGCGGACAGACAAGACTGGTTACGCCGCCTGCGACCGCCGCCTGCATTTCGGATTCCAGTGTCGCCTTGTGTTCGTAACCCGGTTCACGCAGCCGGGCGGCCAGATCGACGAATCCGGGGGAGACGACGAGGCCGCCGGCATCAATAGTCCTGTCCGGGGAAAATCCGGAAACAGGAACGTCCGCTTCCGTAATGGCAACGATTTTTCCATCGGCTACAGCAATGTTTCTGATTCCGTCGATATGGTTGGCAGGATCGATCAGTCGTCCGTTTTCGATAAGAAGTTTCATTCCAGTATGTCCTCAAAAACTGTCCGGTTTCGCCTAGTTGCCGGCCAGAATGCTCATGACGGCCATTCTGACGGCAATGCCATAGGTGACCTGCGAGAGAATGACGGCCTGATTGCCGTCGGCTACGGCAGAATCGATTTCAACACCGCGATTCATCGGTCCGGGATGCATGACAATGGCATCCGGCTTGGCCAGGGCAAGCCGTTCGGGCGTCAGTCCGTAGCTCTTGAAAAATTCCTGTGCGGATGGCAGCAATGCCCCGTTGATGCGTTCATTCTGGACACGCAGCATGATGATAACATCGACACCCTTCAAGCCTTCGTTCATGTCGTTGAACATGCGGATCCCCATGTCTTTCATGGCGGGAGCCAGAAGCGTGGTCGGGCCGATGACCCGGATTTCGGGAACGCCGAGCGTTTTCATGGCATGGATATCGGAACGGGCGACACGGCTGTGAAGGACATCTCCGACAATGGCGACTTTCAATTGGGTGAAATCCTTTTTGTAGTGACGGATCGTGTACATGTCCAGAAGTCCCTGGGTCGGATGGGCATGCCGGCCGTCACCGGCATTGACGACGTGGATGTGATCCAGCCCGTGCTCGTTCAGGTGCCGGGCGATCAGAAATGGGGCGCCGGATTGGGCATGGCGGACGACGAACATGTCGGCATGCATCGCCGTCAGATTATCGACGGTGTCGAGCAGAGATTCTCCCTTGCTGGTGGATGAGGAGGCGATGTTCAGGTTGATGACGTCGGCGGAAAGCCGTTTGGCCGCGATTTCGAAGGTCGTCCGTGTCCGGGTCGAATTCTCGAAGAAAAGATTGAATACGCTTTTGCCGCGCATTAGGGGAACTTTCTTGACTTCCCGGTCGGAGACGCTGACGAACGAGGAAGCGGTGTCCAGAATGTAGGTCAGGATTTCTTTCGGCAAGCCATGCAAAGCCAGCAAGTGCCGGAGCTCGCCGTTGCTGTTTAGTTGAGGATTAGGCATTTTCCACCGTCAGAGAAAAAGTGTTGTTGTCAGTCCGGTTCAGGACCAGTTTTTCGTTTTTGTCCAGCGAGACACCGGCCGCGACGAAATCGGCGGCAATGGGCAGTTCCCGTCCACCCCTGTCGATCAGGGCGGCCAGAAGAATGCATGCCGGCCGGCCGTAGTCGAACAGTTCGTTGATGGCGGCACGGGTCGTTCGGCCGGTGTAGAGCACGTCGTCGATCAGTAAAATGGTGGATCCTTCCACGTCGAACGGGATCTGTGTCGGTTTCACTTCGGCCGGCAGTCCTTTTTCGGCATAGTCATCCCGGTAAAAGGAGACGTCGATAAAACCGGGAGGATTTTCCAGTCCGAGATCGGAAACAATCCGTTCGGCGATCCAGGCTCCGCCGGAACGGATTCCGACGATGGCGACTTTCGGCTTGTCCGCCAGTGCTTCGCGGATCTGTGTCAAAAGTCGGGCGTAAAGCGTTTCCGCGTTCAGTTCAGTTATGGATGGATTCATCGAAATACTGTTGCAAGATAAGGGCGGCGGCATGGGCATCGTCCGCTTCGCCACGTTTAAAATTCAGAACGGATGAAGTATACCGCTCATCGACCAGAATGGTTTCCCGTGAAAAACGGCCGTGCAGCTGATTGGCGAAGCGACGGCAGCGTTTCGTCATTTCATGTTCCGTCCCGTCGGGATGGGTCGGGAGTCCCACCACCAGTCTTGCCGGTTGCCATTTTCTGATCAGTTCCCCGATTTCGGCAAACCGTGCCGCATTCGCCTCGGCGCGGATGATCGTCAGCGGTCGCGCGCTTTTCGAGAGATCGTTTCCGATGGCGCAGCCGATCCGTTTCAGCCCGAAATCGAAACCGAGGATGACAGAAGGGGTGACGTTCATCGTGTGCCTGCCGTGAAAACGTGAAATGCGAACAGTCCGCAACTAGGCATGTCCCACCTCGCAGGTCAGGCGCGATGGATCGAAACCGAGAAGACGGATAGCTGCAGTATATCGCTCATGGATAGGCAAATCAAAGATTATGGAAGGATCCGCGGCAACGGTCAGCCAGCCGTTGCGGCTGATTTCGTCTTCGAGTTGTCCGGCGCTCCAACCGGCATAGCCGATGCTGACAAGGAGTCTTTGCGGTCCTGTTCCGGAGGCGATGGCTTCCAGAATGTCGCGGGATGTCGTGAAGGCGACCTGATCCGAGATTTTCAGCATGGAAGTGAATTCCGTATCGGGAGAATGCAGAACGAAACCCCGGTCTTCCTGTACCGGTCCTCCGAACATGACGGGTTCCTGAACGGGCGAGGGAATCTCCAGTTTCATATTCAGTCTCTCCAGCAGATGGCCGACCGTAATGTCCATCGGTTTGTTGATGACGACACCGAGCGCTCCGCGTTCGTTATGTTCGCAGAGATAAACCACGCTGCCGCCGAAGATCGGATCATGCATCGATGGCATCGCTATCAGGAAATGATTCGAAAGATTCATGACTGTGGGTCATCCGGTTACAGGTACGAATTGAAACAGGTTCCGGTGCAACGGCACCTGTCGATATTGTATCAGTGTTCGTCCGTTTCACTCACGAATTCATGTTTTCGGGGAGAGACTTTCCGGCAAAAACCGGATTGCGACCGGAAATGCGTCAAACGGTTGAACCGGAGACGTCATTTAATGGCATTCCCGGGATAAAGCAGGGTAAAATACATGGAATTTGCAGCAAAAGCGACGTGTGCTTTTCCGCTGTCCCGATCGATTTTATTTTGCCAGTCAAAATGAGTATCAAATCTGATAAATGGATCCGGCGTATGGCCGAGGAACAGAAAATGATCGAACCGTTCGAACCCGGTCAGGTCCGTTCCGTCAATGACAAGAAGATCGTCTCCTATGGCGTGTCCTCGTACGGTTACGATATCCGCTGTGCCGACGAATTCAAGATTTTCACCAACATCAACAGCACGATCGTCGATCCCAAGAATTTCGACGAGAATTCGTTCGTCGATGTAAAAAGCGATGTCTGCATCATTCCGCCCAATTCGTTCGCGCTGGCCAGAACGGTCGAATATTTCCGTATCCCGCGTAATGTGCTGACGGTCTGTCTCGGAAAATCGACATATGCCCGGTGCGGCATTATCGTCAATGTGACGCCTTTCGAACCGGAATGGGAAGGTTATGTCACCCTGGAGTTTTCCAATACGACGCCGCTGCCGGCCAAGATTTATGCCTGGGAAGGATGTGCCCAGGTCCTGTTTTTCGAAAGTGATGAAGTGTGCGAAACGTCTTACCGGGACCGTAACGGCAAATATCAGGGGCAGGTCGGTGTGACATTGCCGAAAGCATGATTCGCGAGGGATGTGTTTTGACGGGTTGAACGGGTAGTGTGCTAACGTTGTATCGGGTCGGAAGCTATGCTGATCTTTTATCTGCGCAATTTGACGGGAGTGGAGCGGAGTGTCAAGGCGGATATCCACCTTGGGCTTTCGCTGGCTTTTATCGCCGGAGCCATGAATGCCGGCGGATTCCTTGCTGTCCAGCAATATACGTCTCACATGACGGGGATCGTCTCCAGTATGGCCGACGGGCTGGCGATCGGCAATTTCAATCTGGTTCTGGCCAGTGTCGGTGCGATGGTCTGTTTCATGGTCGGTGCCGGCCTGACGGAAGTGATGGTCAATTGGGCGCGTGGAAAACGGCTTCAGAGTGAATATGCCCTGCCGCTGATTTTCGAGGCGGTGCTGCTTTTGTGTTTCGGCTTTATGGGAGGCAAGCTGCACCGGCATATGGGACTTTTCGTCTCGATGACGGTCATGCTGCTCTGCTTTCTGATGGGATTGCAGAATGCCATCATTACCCGTATCTCCCGGGCCGTTATCCGCACGACGCACATGACCGGTATCGTGACCGATATCGGTATCGAACTGGGCAAACTGTTTTACTGGAACCGGAAAGTGGACAAGGAAGACGAGGCCTATGTCAAAGCCAACAGGGGCAAGCTCTATCTGCTGTCAGGGCTTCTGGTCATGTTTTTTCTGGGCGGGACCATCGGCGCATTCGGTTTCAAGTGGATAGGTTATCTGGCGACTTTTCCGCTTGCGGGCGCGCTGATCATTCTGGCGATCATTCCCGTGTTCGACGACATCAGGCGTTTTTTCCGGTAAGCCGGATCGGCAAATAATCCGCAAATAACGCTTGATTGTTGTTCTGTTAAGCGCTAGTTTATCCGCATCTCGAATTCTGGAAAAATAAATGCCGAATCCTTTCATATGGCCTGTCAGAGTGTATTTTGAGGACACCGATGCCGGCGGTGTCGTTTTCTACGGGAATTATCTGAAATTTTACGAGCGTGCCCGGACGGAATGGCTTCGTTCGCTCGGAATCGGGCAGCAGTTTCTGAAGGATGAGTATGGCATTTTGTTTGTGGTGAAGAATGTATCGGTGGAATACAAACGTTCGGCCGTACTGGACGATCATTTGCAGGTCACTGCCGAAATTTCCGGAATGCGAGGGGCATCTCTCGAATTCGACCAGGCTGTCTGGAGAGGCGATACATTGCTTTCGACTGCAAGAACGAAAATAGTCTGTGTCGACAAAAACAGAATGAGGCCGGTACCGATACCTGAAATGGTCGCTGAAAAAATGCTGGCCGGGCGGGAGCATGACTGAAAAAAACCGGACCAGAAGGAGGGCCGTTCTGATGGAAACGGCCTGGGTTTCAACCTATAGCTAACACCGAAAAATGACAGTTTCCCAGGATTTATCGTTCATTTCACTGATTTCCAATGCATCGTTGCTCGTGCAGCTGATCATGCTGCTGCTTCTTGTTGTGTCGCTGATGAGCTGGACATTCATTTTCCAGAAAATGTTCGCCATCAAAAACGCCAGGGCGGAAACAGGCAATTTCGAGCAGGCTTTCTGGTCAGGCGGCAACCTGCAAAGTCTGTATCAGCGGGCCGGCAGCAGCAACCGGACCGGGGCGCTGGAAAGGATTTTCTATGCCGGAATGGGAGAGTACATCAAGGGGAAAAGCGCCATGACCGGCCATTCCGCCCAGGATACGGTCGCTGTGCTCGATGGCGCCCGACGGGCGATGAGGGCGGCGTACCAGCGGGAAATGGACAATCTGGAATCCCATCTGGCGTTTCTGGCGTCAGTCGGTTCCGTTTCTCCCTATGTCGGTCTTTTCGGGACGGTCTGGGGCATCATGAACGCGTTTCGCGGGCTGGCGAATGTGCATCAGGCGACACTGGCTACGGTCGCTCCGGGGATTGCCGAAGCGCTGATCGCCACGGCAATCGGCCTGTTCGCCGCGATTCCGGCAGTGGTTGCCTATAACCGTTATTCTCACGATATCGACCGGTTGTCCATCCGTTTCGAAACGTTCATTGAGGAATTTTCCAATATTCTCCAGAGACAGTCGTAACAGGTGAAATATGTCCGAACAGATTTCAGGTTCATTGAGAAGCGGACGGAGAAACAAGTTCAAGTCCGAAATCAACGTGGTGCCCTATATCGATGTCATGCTGGTTTTGCTCGTCATTTTCATGGTCGTGGCGCCAGTGACCAATCCGGGGGTTGTCGATCTGCCCACGGCGGAACGGACGGCCTTGCCGCCTTCCGATTATATCCAGATATCCCTGCGCCCCGATGTTTCGGCGGAAATCGGCATTCACCGGCCCGGGAAAGGCCGGGATGTTTTCGAATCCGTACCCGACAAGGATGCCCTGATGCAGAATCTGCAAATCCTGCATGCGGAAAACCCGGATTTGCCGGTTCTGATCGCGGCGGACAAGAATATTATTTATAACGAGGTCATCCAGGTGATATCCGACGCGAAAAAGATGGGTATCAAACGGGTGGGGCTGGCGACTCGATAAATGGATTGGCATTTCGCGATGGAAAACGGTCTGCTCTCCATTCCCCGGGAAAAGAAGCTGAAACCGGCATTTGTGCTGGCTCTGCTGGTTCACGTCGTACTGGTGACCTTTTTGTGGATCGGAGTCAGCTGGCAGGCCGATACCGGCGATATGGTCGAGGCGGAAGTCTGGGACATCAAGGTCAGGGAGGCGGCGCCGCTTGCTGCCGGCGAACGGTCTGAACTGGCGGCACCTGAGCGGGCCGAACAACCTGTTTCGGCCAGCGAGCCGGCATCGCCACCTCCTCCGGCATCTCCGGCCAGAGCGGAAAACCGTGAACCGGTCAAGGATTCACGACCCGATATCGCTCTGGAACAGGAAAAGAGACAAGCCGAAAAGAAAGCGGAACAGGAGAAGAAAGCCGAAGCGAAACGACGTGCCGAGGAATTGAAACAGCAGCAGGAGGAACAGGCTCGCCGCAAGAAAGAAGCGGATGAGGCGAAGAAAAAACAGAAGGCGGATGAACAGGCCGCCCGCCGCGCGAAGCTTTTGCTGGATCAGGAAGCGCGGCGGATCGCCGGCGGCGGAAGCGGTGGCGGAAAAGGCAAGGGCTCCGGTGGGGGCGGTACGGCCACAAGTGGCCCGACCGGTAGCGGAGGCAGTGGCACTTCTCCTTATTCCACCGGACCGGGCAAGGCCGATGGCGGTTATATCCAGAAAGTGGCGGCGAAAATCAAGTCCAATACATCGTTTAACGTGCCGCCATCGCTGACGGGGAACCCGCCGGTTGTGTATGATGTCGAATTGCTGCCGGATGGAACTTTGCGTAATATACGTAAACGCAAATCGTCGGGTATTGCCGGATTCGATGAAGCGGTAAAAAGAGCTATCGAGAAATCCGCGCCTTATCCCAAGGACCGGTCGGGACGAGTACCGTCCGGATTTACATTGACGCATAAACCGAAGAGTTGAATGTGAATACAAAATCGTTATACCGTTCCTTATTGACCCTTGGTCTGTCGCTTTTGGTGACGGCTCATGTTTTTGCGCAGGATCATCTGGATATCCAGATATCCGGTGTCGGCGCCAGCCAGATTCCGGTGACGATCGCCGGTTTTGCCAATGAGGCGGCCGTCCCCCGGAAAGTGACCGACATCATCAAGGCCGATCTGGCCAGAACGGGACTGTTCAGGCTGGTCGGAACGGATGCGGTCCTGCCTGAATCCGCATCGATCGATTACACGAAATGGAAAGCGAACGGGGCCGATGCACTGGTCGTCGGTTCGGTCGAAAAGACCGCGGATGGGAAAGTCGATGTGCGTTACCGTCTTTTCGATCTCGGCAGGGCGTCGCAATTGTCCGCCCTGTCCATGGTGGCACCGGCCCAGATGACCCGTGTGACGGCTCACAAGATAGCCGATGACATTTATGAAAAACTGACGGGAATCAAGGGAATGTTTTCGACGCGGATCGCCTATGTCGTCAGGGCGGGGAACGAATACCGTCTCGAAATCGCCGATTCCGACGGTGAAGGCCGGCAGGTCGCCTTAAGGTCGAAAGAACCGATCATTTCTCCCTCCTGGTCGCCGGACGGCACCCGGGTCGCCTATGTGTCTTTCGAGGCCAAAAAACCGGTCGTCTATGTCCAGAATCTGGTGACCCGCCAGCGGACTGTCGTGGCCAATTACAAAGGGAACAATTCGGCGCCATCCTGGTCGCCGGATGGCTCGAGACTGGCAGTGGCCCTGTCCAGAAATGGTTATACCCAGATTTATATCGTCAATGCCACCGGAGGCGGTCTGCAACAGCTGACCAATACCCGCAGTATCAATACGGAACCGCAGTTTTCGGCTGATGGCCGGTGGATCTATTTCACCAGCGACCGCAGTGGCGGCCCGCAAATATACAGAACCAGCGTCAACGGTGGCGATGCACAGCGCGTGACCTTTGCTGGCAACTACAATATCAGCCCCCGCGTTTCGCCGGATGGCAAGTCGTTGGCCTATATTTCACGGCGCAACGGCGGTTTCCAGCTGTATCTGATGGATCTGGAAAACGGACAGGAACAGCGGTTATCGGATACATCCCGGGATGAATCGCCGAGTTTTTCCCCGAACGGTCAGTTTGTTATGTATGCGACCGGTGCCGGTCGCCGTGGTGTGATTTCAGTGGTTTCGGTTGACGGACGCGTCAAACAGCGTCTGACAATGAAAGCTGCCGATGTTCGTGAACCCTCATGGGGTCCATTCATGAAGTAATGTTTATAAAGGAATCAACATGTTCGAATTGAAGAAACTGGTTGTTGTTGTGGCAGGTGCACTGGTATTGACTGCGTGCGGTTCATCGGTCAAGCTGGATGAAGCGGCGCCGATCGAAGACAGGACGGGATCATCCTCTTCTGCCGACTCGCGTCAGGTCGGAATGGTCGACGCGGTATCCACTGATCCGTTGAATGATCCGAAAGGCGAGCTGGCACAGCGCAGCGTCTATTTCGATTTCGACAGTTATGTCGTCAAGAACGAATACCAGTCTGTTGTCGATGCACATTCACGTTATCTGAATTCCCACAGGAACCGCAAGGTCATCATCCAGGGCAATACCGATGATCGTGGCGGCAGTGAATACAATCTGGCACTGGGCCAGAAGCGTGCCGAAGCCGTTCGCAAGGCCATGTCACTGATGGGGGTTTCCGATGACCAGATGGAAGCGGTGTCGTTCGGCAAGGAAAAACCGAGAGCGACCGGCAACAATGAAGCTGCCTGGGCTGAAAACCGTCGTGCCGATATCGTTTACCAGTAATCATGAAAAGACAGTCCCGCTTGCTGATCGCGTTGCTCGTCGCGTGTACCTGGTTTCCTGTTCATGAGGCCGGTGCCGCCTTGTTCGAGGATGACGAGGCGCGCCGGCACATTCTCGACATGCGTGCCAAAATGAAGGAAGTCGAAGAGGAAAAGGCCGACAAGGCCAGTCTTCTTGAAGTGGCTAACCAGAATGAGGCCTTGCGTGAGGAAATCGCCCGGTTGCGCGGCCAGATCGAGGTATTGACCAATCAGGTCGACACACTGGAAAGCCGCCAGAAAGATTTTTATCTGGATCTCGATACCCGTCTGAAAAAACTGGAACCCCAGCAAATGGTGGTCAATGGAAAAGAGGTCACGGTTGAAGCCGATGAAGGGCAGTCTTTCAGCCGTGCGGAAGAACTTTTTACATCCGGCAGTTACAAGGATGCCATTGCCGCCTATGCGGATTTTCTGAAACGTTTTCCCAAGTCTCATCTGATCGCCAAGGCCCAGTATCAGATGGGGAACGCCTATTATCTGCAAAAGGATTATAAAAATGCGCTGAAAAACCAGTCGGCCGTGGTCCGGCGTTATCCGAAAAATCCGGTGACGCCCGATGCCATGCTGAATATGGCGAGTTGCCAGATCGGCCTGAGCGATCTCGCTTCGGCGAGAAAAACGCTTTCGGAACTGATCAGGAAGTATCCCGGGACGGAAGCGGCCAAGAAGGCAAAAGAAAGACTGGCCCAGCTGGGGTAGCCGGACAAGCTGTTCAAAGGGGATCTTCGCGATCCCCTTTTTTTCAAGAGATATCAAAGAGAGGCATGCTGTCCGGCATTCTGCTGTTTCGACAGGGAAGCGGCAGTGGCGGCTGCCACTTTCTTTTCCTTGCGTGCCTTGGCCGTCGGCAAGCGTCTCAGGTTGCGCAGGGCATTCAGATCCTTGATTTCGATGGTTTTCTGATCGACGCTGATCCAGCCGATTTCATGAAGGGCCGACAAGGTACGGCTGACCGTTTCGAGTGTCAGCCCGATGTAGCTTCCGATTTCGTGTCGGGTCATGCGGAGATTGAAAATCCGGTGGGAATATCCCATTTGTGCGAAACGGTCGGACAACGAAACCAGAAAACGGGCGACGCGTCCCTCGGCAGAAAGTGTCCCCAGCATGCAGATCATCGCCTGTTCCCGCACCAGTTCCCTGCTCATGACTCCGTACATGGCGTGTTCGAGTTCCGGATAATTTTTGCCCAGTGCAGTCAGTTTTTTGAACGGGACCAGTATCAGATCACAGTCGGAGAGGGCGACGGCTTCGGATGTGTGAAATTTGCTGTGAATGCCATCCACTCCCAGCAAATCGGATTTCATGGGAAATGAAAGTACCTGCTCGTTGCCGAGTTCGTCGATCATGACGGTTTTGAGGAAGCCGGAATTGACGATGTAAAGCATTTCGAATGGTTGCCCGATAGTATGGATCCGTTGGCCGGTCTTGAACTGGACATGCTGGAAAAGGACTTCTTCATTGGAGACCGGAGTGTTATTCGGTGCAGGAATCCGCAGAAGGGAACAAACGTCTCTCAGGTTCGACCAGAGTTTTCCGTTCTTTTGCCGGCCGGCTTCCATGGAGGAAGAATAAGCCGTGTCCTGAAAGGGTTTGTTCGAATTGGGTGAAAACATCATCGGAACCTCCAGTTAAAGTGATTGTTATGAATTATTCATTAATTTTTGTCTACAGACTGATCAATACCGTAATCAGCGATCCTGTTGTTTGAATTATGTCAATTTGCCCGGTTTGTGAATATCAGCCAAGGATTAATGTTGTTGTCAGATTAATAACTCTTGTTGTAGGAATTTTCTTACATTCTCATTCTTGGCAACAGGGCAGATGTTGATTTTTGATAAACGGAGGGGTTTTCTTTTTCAGTGAACAACGCGAAAAAATTCCGTTTTCCCTGAAAATTTCTTTCCGGAAATTTTTCCCGGTCTCTTTTTAAACCGGAAATGGTTGTTTTTTCCGTTTGCGGCCTTGTTCCGATGTACGACGTTTGTTCTATCCATGGCTCCCGATTCGATTCTCCCCGGGCCAGGAACTTTTGAAAGAAGGCTGTCTCAAAGTCCACGTAGTCATTCAATCGATTGATGAAGTTTTCAAATCATTGATTTTATTGAAACCAGAGTCGGGAATTCGTCGAGTTTCAGACTGAAAAGTGAATTTCACATGGAGGATCATTATGGCTTCACAATCCAAAAACAATTCCGGGAGCAAGTCCGGTATGAGCGCAAGCTCCAAGTCCTCGAGCTCCCGCAGCACGCCTTCCAAACGCGGTTTTGCCGCCATGAGCCCTGAGAAACAACGCGAAATCGCCAGTATGGGAGGAAAAGCGGCCCATGCCAAGGGAACCGCTCATCAGTTCACCTCCGAGGAAGCGCGTGAAGCGGGTCGCAAGGGAGGTACTGCCGTCAGCCGGGATCGTGCCCATATGGCCGCTATCGGCCGCAAGGGAGGATCGAGCTCCCGTTCGGCTTCATCACGGTCTATGGGAGACAGTGCCAGAAACTGAACGGTGACGGGTGTTTGAGGATTTGTCCGGACGGATGTTCAAACATCCCCTGCCATACATGAAGGAAAAACGGGGAGTCAGGAAGATCTGTTGCTCCCCGTTTTTTTCCGAAACGGTTTGGTGCCGGTTTTCTGGCCTGAATCAAATCATGAAAAGGAGAATAGGATGACGGCAGTCAAAATTGAAGAACACACCATCAACGACCGGATGCAGGTTGATGAGACGAAACGTTTGATGCTCCCGACGATACGATGGGGAGCCATTTTTGCCGGGGTGGTCGTCGGTATATCCGTTCAGACCCTTTTGGGCATTCTCGGTATTGCCGGAGGTCTTTCTGTCATGAACAATACGTCGGGAGAAAGTTCCGGTTTCGGCCCGATGTTGTGGACGATTGTTTCTTTGCTTATTTCCGCTTTTGCCGGTGGATTTTTCGCTGCACGCATGTCCGGTTCGAGACGGAAAAGCGATGGTTCCATGTATGGCGCCGTTACCTGGGCCGTTTCCATGCTGCTGTTTGCCGTGATGCTGTCGACGACGGCCGGGGCGATACTCAACGGGTTGTATTCCGCCGCCGATACGACAGTCGTTTATTCCGGTACAACCGCCAATATGCCACCGGCAGTCGCCACGCAACTGCGTCAGGAACTCGGCGGTGAATTGAGTGCGGCCAATCTGCAGCAGTTGCAGCAATACTTGCAAGCCGGTCAGCGCGACGAGGCGATCGTTTATCTGACGTCTCTGGGAGTCGAGTCTCCGCGTGCCGTTTCCGTTGTCAATAATGCAATGGATCAGATCGGCAGTTCGACCATCATTGCGTCCGAACAGCTGATTTCGCCTCAACAGCTGGTCAGAGCGGTGACTGCAGCGGCCTGGATGGTATTTATCGGGGTGGCGCTCTCTCTGGTTGCCAGTGTATGCGGAGGGATCATGGGAGCGAAATATGCTTTCCGCAGTATCTGGGGCCAGAACGGATTCCCGCGCATGCCGAAAGAAAGCCGGTTGATAGACTGATTCACCGGATGTTGACCGTGCCAATGAAAGATCCGGACGAACCGGTTTACAGGCGGTTCCTGAAGCAAGGTGGTTGATTGTGTCTGACATTGTGTTGTTTTAAAACAACACAATGTCATGAAAGTCTGCAAACCGGTTTTCCGGATTGGGTAAGACAGGTCAGAACGTGGTTCTGGCTGTTTCAGAATAAAGAACAGGCGAAACGACCGGTGTATGAGCGGTTGCCGGATAAGGCGGATATTCTGCTGGAAGCGGGTATGTGTCGATACCGCTTTTCTGAAAAAGAATGACCGAATGGGGTTGGCAGGGCTGGCAGAATGCTGTTCGGTGCCGTTTGCCCTGGTTTCGGTTTCCGCCCCGATGGAAATTCTTGTCGGACAGGTCTGTTTGCGGCCGCAGCGGAATGACAATGTTTCCTTGGTGGAATTTGTCAACAGAGGCGATACCACCGGTTCGATGAACATATACCGGGCTGAATGGTCCTGAAACGGCTGTCTGAACGGGAAAGGACAATAGCCTGACAGAGGAAGACGTATCGAAATGTGCCGGAATGCGTTTCCGGCATTTTTTATGACCAAAACAGATATCGGACGGATCAGACCAGCTTGTCGAGCCGCAGGGTTTTGCCGAGAACACCGGATTCCAGACGTTGCCGTTCCAGTTCCTCTTTTTCCCAGATGAGAGGCAAGACATGCATCGGTTCGTCCAGTGGTTCATCGGACAGTTTGAACGTTCCCCAGTGCATGCCGATGAACTGTTTCGCGCCAAGAATCCTGAAAGCTTTCACCGCTTCTTCCGGATCGATGTGCTGAGCCCGCATGAACCAGCGCGGTGCATAGGCCCCGACGGGAAGCATGGCGGCATGGATGTCGGGAAAACGTTCGGCGATTCCGGAGAAACCGTCGAACCAGCCGGTATCGCCGGAGTGATAGATGCACAAGCCGTTTCGGGCGATGACATAACCGCCCCACCAGCTTGTATTGATATCGGTCAGTGAGCGCCTGCTCCAGTGTTCGGCGGGAACGAACGTGACATCCAGCCCTTCGATTTCTTCCTGTTGCCACCAGCCCATCTCAATGACGCGTGAAAATCCGTTGTGCCGGAACCAGTGGCCCAACCCTTTCGGAACGACATAGACCGGTTCCGGGCCAAGCCGTTTGAGAGTCGGAGCATCCATGTGGTCACGATGGTTGTGCGTGATGAAAACCGCATCAGGTTTCGGCAGGGCCGGCCAGTCCAGTCCGGGTGGAGAATTACGCCTGATAAAACCGAGCGATCGGGAAAGCACGGGATCGATCAGCAGGTTTTTCCCGCCCAGCTGGATGAGAAAGGATGCCTGTCCGATCCAGGTCAACGTATCGGCCGTCGCGCGCCGGAGTCCCTGCCCGTCATTATACATGTAAGGAATCACTATCCCGGTAGCCGGCGATTTCGGCCGTTTTTCATCATGCCAGCCCAACAGCCATTTCAGGGTCTGGCTCCCTGCAGGTTTGCGGAAGTTGCTTTTCAGATTGGAAAAATGCATGGTTCGAAACTCCTTGAGCCTGTATTTTACCGTGTCGGCGGTATGTTTTTGCGATATTCCCATGCAAACAGTGAGGAATTGCCAGCGGATGCGTGTGTGGTTTTTCAGCTGGTTTTTCCAAAAAACGGACATCTTGAACGACCATATTTTGAGATACGACAAAGGCCTCGTTTACAATCTGCCCGTTCCGGTGCCAGTGCATCTTTCTGATGTGCGGTTAAACGGGAAACACGGAGCCGTCTGTAATGGCCAACGTGTGCTGCCCCCGCAACGGTAAGCAGGTGTTCCGAAAGGAATCCGTCATCCATCTTGTACCACTGTGCCTGAGATGCATGGGAAGGTCTGATGACGGCCTCGAGTGATCGAAAAGCCTGTAGCCCGGATACCGGCCGGAATGGAACAGGTTATGCCGCGGACGGGGAAATTCCGCGAAGACGGACCGGCGATTTCACTTCTTTCTGGCGTCTTTCGTTTTCTTCTCATTCTGCAGCGTATTGATTGACTGGAGTCCGGCGGGGTCGCCGGCGCAAAGCATTTTAATGGAATAGAACTCATGCATTCCCACGTTTCAAACCGTCGCCGTCATTTGGCGATCAAACCTCTTTTGCTCGTTTCCTTGCTGACCGGCTGCTTTGCCGGTGCCGCTTTCGCACAGGAAACCGGCGATATCGAAGAAAAAACACTGGAACCCGTTGTGGTGACCGCCTCGCGTATCGAACAGCTGCAGAAAGACGCCATTCCCAGTACGACCGTCATCACTTCCGAAACTATCCAGAACAAGAAGCTGGCTGACTTGCCATCTTTGTTAAAGAGTGAGGCAGGGATCGATTTTGCACGGAGTGGTGGAGCAGGAACTTCCACTTCTGTATATATGAGGGGTACAAATGTCAATCAGCTTCTTGTCATGATTGATGGTGTTCCGATTCAGGATGGAAATGGTACTACCATGCAATCAATTGATCTGTTGTCACATATTCAGCCTGACCAGATCGATCGTATCGAAGTCGTCCGCGGCAATGTTTCAGCCATTTATGGTTCTGGCGCGATGGGGGGGGTCATCCAGATTTTCACCAAGCAGGGAACCGGAAAACCGACAGCCAACGTTTTTGCTGAATATGGTTCTGATAATACTACCAAGATCGGTGCGGGTGTGTCGGGCAAAACGGAAGCGGGAACGAGTTTTGCGCTGTCGGCAACCCGTTACAGAACGGATGGATTCTCGGCCATGAATACCGGAAAGTATCCGAATGAAAATCCGGATGATGACTATGATCGCAATATCAGTATCAATGCAGCTGTTTCACAGAAGCTGAATAAGGATCATGAACTGGGAATGCGTATGTATATGTATGATGCGCATTTTGATTATGATGGCGGTGGATTTGGGACACCAGATCGTGAAGACTGGGGTAAGTCGAAACAATGGACAGGTGCAATTTATAGTAAAAATCGATTGACACAAGATTGGTTATCGACGCTGATGGTTTCACATACGGATATGAAGAGAACGGCCTATGTCGATAAAAGTATGTATTATGATGGTTCAACCAAATACCATAGTGAAACCAGTATGTTACAGTGGAATAATGAGATTGCACTGTCTTCTGATTGGATATTGACAGCTGGAATTGACTTGGGAAATGATAAGGCAGAAGTTGGTTCCGATAGTTATAGTCGGGATAAATATAGTGTGTATGCTGGAGTTTTAGGAAAATTTGGTGCACATAACTTACAAGCCAATGTTCGTTACGATCATGTCGATGATTCCGGTGCTGATACAACAGGGTATTTGGGTTATGGTTACGATTTAAATTCGTCTTGGAAGCTTTTGGCCAGTGTATCGACTTCTTTCTTGGCTCCATCTCTTTATCAGCAATATGCTGCTCCTGATATGAGTAATTGGTTTTTGGGAGGAAATAAGGATCTGAAATCCGAACGTTCAACCAATTATGAGGCAGGTATCCAGTATGCTAAAGGCAAAGACCTTGCAAGATTAAGCATTTTTGAGTGGCATACACGTGATTTGATTAATTATGATTATGATCCGGATACCTTTATGGGATCATATTACAATACCAGTCGTGCCAAAAATACTGGTGTTGAATTTGATGCCAAAACGGAGATGTTTGGATTGGATATCGGTTCCAATCTGACATGGCAGAATCCGAAGGATCGTGAAACAGACAAACAGTTGGGGGGACGTTCCAAATTTTTCGGTACACTGAATGTCTCGAAAACAATTGGTCAATGGTATGTTGGTGGAGATATTCAATACACAGGACATAGAACATATAGCAGTCACGATCTCGGATCTTATACTTTGGTTAACCTGAATGCCCGCTACAATATCAACAAGAATATTTCGCTTTATGCCCGTATCGAAAACCTGTTCGACAAGGAATACGAAACGGTATACGGTTACAACCAGCCGGATCGCGGCGCGTATGTGGGTGTGAACGTGAAGATGTAGGATAGAATGTTTCCCCGATTCCATGGCCGGAAAAAGGGAAATATGTCCGACAAAAAATTCATCGCGAAACGGAGCCTGTTTTCCGGCATTTGCCGGGGAGCAGGTTTTTTTCTGTCCGGGATGGGAGTTTTGTCCATGTGTCTGGTCTCTGTGGCATGGGCGCGGGAAGACTCTGTTGCAGAAGAAGAGCTGGCGACGGTTGTTGTGACGGCCTCCCGTTTCCAGGAGCAGGAAGAGGAAGCGCTTTCTGCCACGACGGTGATTACGCAACAGACTATCCGTAACAAACAACTGGCCGATCTGGCGTCACTTTTGCGCAGTGAGGCAGGTATCGAGTTCGACCGGATGGGGGGACCGGGGATGGTGACGTCGGTTTTCATGCGGGGCAGCAATGCGAACCGGGTGCTGGTGCAGCTCGACGGTGTGCCGGTGACGGACGGGTCGGTGATGGGCTCGGCGGCCATATTGAGCCAGCTTCAGCCTGACCAGATCGACCGTATCGAGATAGTTCGTGGTGATATATCGGCCGTTTACGGGATGGGGGCCGCGGGCGGGGTGATCCGGATTTTCACAAAACGCGGAGAAGGCAGGCCATCGGCCGGTTTGTTTGCGGAATATGGCAGTCGTGATACATCCCGGTTGGGGGCCCGTGTATCCGGACAATCGGACGATACCCGTTTTGCGCTGACGGCGTCCCGTTCGGATACGCGTGGTTTCTCAACCATGTCTTCGTCGGAGAATCCGATGGTCAATCCGGACAGGGATGGCAATGAGAATGTGACTGTGACGGGAAATGTGTCGTGCCGTTTCGGGGCGGACGGGGAGCTGGGGATGCGTCTGTATCTGGGGGATGCACGGTACGATTACGATATCGGCGGTGGTCCGGATGAGGTCAATACCGGCAGGAACCGGCAATGGATCGGGGCGGTATATGGCAAAAAACGTTTTTCACCGGACTGGCTGTCCGCCTTGACGTTGTCACGTATGGACATCAGGCGGAAATATGAGACGAAATATGGTATCGTGCGTCCGTCCTCCGAATGGAACGGTATGGTTTTTCCGCTCAGGGATCCCAATGGAAAATCGGATTCACGGGCACGGACCAGTCTGTTGCAATGGCATAATGATGTGGTGCTGTCCGGTGACTGGACGGCGACAGCCGGTGTTGAAGCGGGGCACGAGGAGGCGGAGTCCGGGAAAGATGGCAGGAGCAGTGTATGGAATCGTGACCGGTACAGTCTGTATGGCGGAATATCGGGAAAAACCGGAGCGCATGACTGGCAGGTGAATGTGCGTTATGACCGTGCAGGTCAGGCGGATTCGGCGGTTTCGGGATATCTGGGGTATGGCCATGCACTGACACCGGTCTGGAAACTGGTGGGCAATATCTCGACGTCTTTTCTGGTTCCGACACTGTATCAGCAATACAATCCGGTGTATGGCAACCGCAATCTGAAAGCAGAAAAGACCCGTGCCGCCGAGGTGGGTGTCCAGTATGCATCGGCGGAAACAAGAGTGCGGTTGACGGCTTTTTCGTGGTTTACGCGTGATCTGATCGATTTTGATTCGGCATTGCATTATGTCAATATCGGCAAGGCGAGAAACCGGGGATTGGAGATGGTATTGCATACGGTGCTGGCCGGGATGGATGTGAATACCAGCCTGACGGTTCAGCAACCTGAGGATGTATCGGCTGAAACGGTGTTGGCCCGCCGGGCCCGGCGGCTGGGGACGTTCAATGTTTCGAAAACGTCCGGTCGGTGGTATGCCGGAGGCAATGTGCAATATACCGGAGAACGGGTGGATGGAAGTCACAGGTTGCCGGCTTACTGGCTGGCCAGTCTGGATGTGCGTTGTCGCATTTCGCAGGAAGTATCCGTTTATGGACGCATTGAAAATCTTTTCGACAAGGATTACGAGACGGTTTACGGTTATAACCAGCCCGGCAGGGGGATTTATGTCGGGGTTGATTTGACGATGTAAAATAGCGGTTTCATTACCTATTCGGAAGGCTTGTTAGATGTCGGAACAGAACCTTTTCAGCCAGCCGTTTTTTTCGCCGGGAAAACGCCGGGCAGTCTGGCTGCTGGTTCTGGTTTTCCTCTCGGTCGCAAGTCTTTTTTTTTCGTGTGTGACCGGTTCGGCCGGGCTGGGGATTCGGGAACTGGCCGACGCGGCGATGTCTCTGGCATCCGGTGAAAACGGCTCGCTGGCTGCCGTCGTGCTGGGGATGCGGCTGGAAAGAGCGTTTGCTGCCTTTTTGACGGGGGGCGCGCTGGCGCTGGCCGGTTGTCTGATGCAGGCGCTTTTGCGTAATCCGCTGGCCGATCCCTATGTGCTGGGGGTTTCCGGCGGCGCTTCGGCCGGTGCGCTGGTCATGCTGTTTCTTTCGGCTTCCCTGTGGGTGGTCAGTACCGTTGCGTTCTGCGGCGCGCTGGCCGTCGCGCTGATCCTGTACGGGCTGTCCAGACGGGATTTCGCTTCGTATGACGGTTCATCACGGCTGCTTCTGACGGGTGTCATTCTGGCATTCGGATGCAGTGCGGTGGTGACGCTGTTGCTGACGGTCGCGCCCGATCATGACTTGCGGGGAATGGTTTTCTGGCTGGTGGGCGATTTGTCGGGAGCGACGTTCAATGCCGGGTTCGTTCTGGTCGTCGCCGCGGTTTTCATTCCGGTCTGGCGCGTTTCTTCTGCAGTCAACTTGCTGGCGCTGCATGCGGATATGGCCCGGTCGCTGGGGGTCAATGTTCCCTGGCTCAAAAAGGGGCTGTTTGCCGGTGGGGCGCTTCTGACGGCGACAGCCGTTACCGGAGCCGGCAATATCGGTTTTGTCGGCCTGATCGTGCCGCATGCCTGCCGGATGATGTGGGGGCCGGATCACCGTTTTCTTTTTCCGGCTGCTTTGTTGACGGGCGGTTTTTTTCTGGTGCTGGCGGATACGCTGGCCAGAACGGTGTTCGCGCCCCATCAGTTGCCGGTCGGGGTGGTGACTTCCTTGATCGGGGTTCCCGTTTTTCTGTTTCAGCTGTATCGGGGCGGGAGATGACGACGCTGGTGGCGAACGATCTGGATTTGCGGGCGGGAAAGCGGGTGCTGGTTGAAAAATTGGACTGGACGGTCGGGGCGGGACAGTGCTGGTTCGTGTATGGCCGTAACGGTGCCGGAAAAACGACCTTGTTGCAGACTCTGGCCGGTTTGCGTTTGCCAGATGGTGGAAAAATCGTGCTTGACGGGCGGGAGCTGTCTGACTGGTCGCCGCTGCAACTGGCGAGGAGGCGGGCTTATTTGCCGCAGTCCCGGCAGGATGCTTTCGGTTTTACGGTGTTTGAAACGGTGCTGGCGGCCCGTTTCCCCTGGCGGTCGGAAGGGATGTGGGAATCGTCTGAAGACCGTGATGTGGCAGCCGGTGCGTTGAAACGGATGGATGTGCTCGAGCTGGCGGAGCGCGATATCCGGTCCCTGTCGGGCGGGGAGCGGCAACGGGTGGCGATTGCAGCGCTCTTGGCACAGGATACCCCGCTGATGTTGCTGGATGAACCGGCAAGTGCGCTGGATCTGGCCCATCAGGCCGGTTTGATGAGGACTGTAGCCGGATTGAGCCGTGAAGAAAACCGGGCGGTTGTCATGGTGGTGCATGATCTCAATCTGGCCTGGGGAGTCGCCTCGCATGTATTGTTGCTGTACGGAGACGGCACATGGGAGGCAGGTTCCTGTGAGGAAATGATGGTTTCGGAAAAGCTGTCGCACTGTCTGCATTATCCTGTCGAAAGGGTGAGTTGTGGCAACCGGCCTGTTTTCGTTTCTTTCTGACGGGAGAGGGTAGGGGAATGCGTAGCGTATGTTTCGGGGCGTTTTGCGGTCTGTTTTTCATGGTACGGGTTTTCGCGGCGATTGTGGTGACGGATGATGAGGGAAAAACGGTATCACTGGCGCAACCGGCGCAACGTGTCGTTTCGTTGTCGCCTCATGCAACGGAAATGTTGTATGCCATCGGGGCAGCGGAAGAGCTGGTCGGGGTGACGCGTTACAGCGAATATCCCGAGCAGGCGAAATCGCTTCCGGTAGTCGGTGATTTCCGGCAGATCGATCTGGAGAAGGTTTTGGTGCTGAAGCCGGATCTGATCGTTGTCTGGAGTGGGGGCAATCCGCCGAAACAGGTCGGAAAACTGGAACGGGCCGGGATTGCTGTGTTCTACAGCAATCCCCGGCGTCTTGCAGACATCCCCGGCAACATGGTCCGTCTCGGTATGCTGACCGGGCATGAAGATCAGGCCAGAAAGGTGGCCGGGCAGTGGAACGGGCGACTGGACAGGCTGAAACGGCGTTACCGGAACCGCGCCGGGCTGCGTGTTTTCTACCAGGTTTCGGATGTGCCGCTGTTTACCCTGAACGGGAAACAGATTGTCAGTGAAGTCATTGACCTGTGTGGCGGAAAGAATGTTTTCGCGGATATCCCGGTACTGGCACCGCATGTGAGTACGGAAGCGGTGCTGGCAGCCAATCCGGAGGTGATTGTCAGTACGCGGGGGATGGGAACGGAAAACGGATTGTCTGGCTGGAGACGTTACAAAATGCTGGATGCCGTCCGTTACCGCAATCTTTTCCATATGAATCCGGACTGGCTGGACCGTCCCGGTCCCCGGATGATCGAGGGGGCCGAGATGATGTGTCGCCAGCTGGATGAAGCCCGAAAGAACAGACAGGCGGCCCGGCCATGATCGAAAGTGGGCTGGCGGGTAATATGACGGATATGAAAAAAGGCAGACCATTCTGCCTTTTTTCGTGAAGTAAAGCGACGTTTTTCGGAAAAAACGGTCAGATTTCCAGATTGTCGATCAGGCGGGTATCGCCCAGTTTGGCGGCCGCCAGTACGACCAGCGGTTCTTTTTCGGCCAGTTCGCCTGCTGTCGGCGGCTGGAGGTTGGATTGTTTGCGGATGGAAATATAGTCCGGTACCCAGCCGCGCTGGCGGAGTTCTTCCATGGCGTGTTTTTCCAGTTTGTAGATGTCGAGATAACCGCCGTGCATCTTGTCGGCGATGTTTTGCAGGGTCTTGTACAGGTTGGGCGCTTCCTTGCGTTGTTCTTTCGTCAGATAGGTATTGCGGGACGAAAGGGCCAGGCCGTCGTCCGCACGCCATGTTTCCGCCGCGATGATTTTCATGGGGAGAGCGAACTGCTGGGCCATGCTGCGTACGACCATCAGCTGCTGGTAATCTTTCTTGCCGAAAATGGCGACAGCCGGGTTGACGCAGGAAAAGAGCTTCAGCAATACCGTGGTGACGCCGTTGAAAAAGCCGGGACGGAATTTGCCTTCGAGAATGTCGGCCAGTTCCTGGGGCGGCTGGACGCGGAATTCCTGAGGGACGGGGTACATGTCTTTTTCGGTCGGGGCGAAAAGTACGTAAACGCCTTCTTTTTCCAGTTTTTCAACGTCGGCCTTGAACGTACGCGGATAGGTATCGAAGTCCTCGTTCGGCCCGAATTGCAGACGGTTGACGAAAATGGAAGCGACGACGGGATCGCCGTGTTTTTTTGCAAGCCGCATCAGCGACAGATGACCGTCATGGAGGTTTCCCATGGTGGGAACGAAGGCGGTTCGCAGTTGTCCGCGCAGCTGGTTGCGGAGTTCTTCTATGGTGGTAACTACTTTCATGATGTGCCGGCAGTCCGGAGAAAAGATAAGGGTTAATAAACAAATAACGATGAAAACCGTATTCTGTGCTCAATCATTGCATTGGGTCAACCTTATATAAATCGGGGCTCCCGCTTCGATCTGGGTGATTTCGACCAGTGTCTCTTTCGCCAGTTCCAGAAGGGCCAGAAAGTGGACGACAAGGACGGCGACCCCTTCTGATTCATCGAAAAGCTCGTGGAATTCGACAAACCGAGCGTTGCGTAGTTGACGCAAGATCGAGGACATGTGTTCCCTGACGGACAGTTCCTGTTTGCCGACGGTATGGCTGGCGGTCAGTTTGGCCCGGCGGATGATTTCGGCGAAAGCATGGCGCAACTCATCGGCGGAGATGCCGGGCCAGACTTTTTCGGTGCTTTTTGCGATGACTGCCTGCGGAAGGAAGAAGTCGTTTCCCAGTTTGGGCAATTCGTCGAGCGATTTCGCGGCCATTTTCATGCGTTCGTATTCGAGAAGGCGGCGGACCAGTTCGGCGCGCGGGTCTTCCGGTTCCTCGTTCGTTTCGGTTTTCACTTTCGGCAGCAAAAGACGGGATTTGATTTCCACCAGCATGGCGGCCATCAGGAGATATTCCGCGGCCAGTTCCAGCTTCTGCACGCGGATACGGTCGACGTAATGCAGGTATTGCAGTGTCAGCTGGGCCATGGGAATGTCCAGAATATTGAAATTCTGGCGCCGGATAAGGTAAAGCAACAAATCGAGCGGGCCTTCGAATGCTTCCAGAAAGACTTCCAGCGCTTCCGGCGGAATGTAGAGATCGTCGGGGATTTCCGTGACGGATTCACCGTACAGACGTGCGACGATGTCGCCGCCGCCCGCTTTGCCGGATGGCACAGGGTCGTTCGTGTCGGCGAAAAACGTATGGTTCTCTCTGGAATCCGGCATGATGTCCCGCGTCGGTCAGTGGGAAGATTTCGGCGGTGTTTCCGGTGGCAGTACCTTTTTCAGGGTGAAAGGCATGCTTTCAGGCGGCAGTTTTCGAAGAAGCGGCGAGACCGGTCCGGGGGAAGTATCCCGGCGGGCGGGGTATTGTTTCTGCCGTTCTTTCAGAAGACGGTCTAGTTCGGAAACGTATGGATTGTTCAGTCTGAGTTGAATGATCATCGTATCGTCCTTGCCGTAAAACGTGTGAATCGGTTTTTTGCCGTCTGGCCGGGTGGGCCGTCATCTCCTGTTTTCGGAATGTCTCACGATTCCAGTGTTTTTCTCATCATGATGGGAGGAAGATCCAGCGTATCCCGAGTGGAAAATTCGATTTCGGGGGCCAGTTCGAAGCCGTATGCCTCGTACAGGCTGGTCAGAGGTTCCAGATATCGGTGCAGGAAAAGACGGAGCTCGGCGATTTCGCACAGCTGGGCATGGTGTATGACCGCTTCGATCAGGTGCTGGGAAAGATTTTGTCCGCAAAAAGCGGGAATGACTCCCAGACGCCTGATTTTCCAGACGTTTTCGTCTTCATCCAGCGGTGCCCAGCGAAGCGATCCGGCCGGAATATCGTCGACAAGCAGTATGAAAGCACCGCCGGCGTGGAGATCCTCATTGACGTTGACCCATGTATCGCGATGTCCTCGCGAAGTGGGCGGACACTTTCCCGCCCAGGCTTTTCTCGTCAGGTTCGCGATTAGGGGGGCGTCTTCAAGAACGGCTTCACGGACGATAATTCTCATCGCTTTTCCTTAACGCAGACGCATACCCGGTTTTGCGCCCGGCCACGGCTGGAGGATATAGATTCCGGTATCGGCCTTGTCCGACGCGGCCATGATCATTCCTTCCGAGACACCGAATTTCATTTTGCGGGGAGCCAGATTGGCGACGACAACGGTCAGTTTGCCGATCAGATCTTCCGGTTTGTAGGCCGAACGGATTCCGGCGAAGATGTTGCGCAACCGGCCTTCGCCGACATCGACCGACAGTCTCAGCAGTTTGTCGGCACCCTCGACCAGAGAACAGTCGACGATTTTCGCGATGCGCATATCGACTTTGGCGAAGTCGTCGATGGTGATCTGTTCGGCAAGCGGTTCCATGCCGTTGTCCGCTGCCGTTTCCTTTTCAGGCCGGGCGGCTTGCGGTGCGGGTGCATCGAACAGGGCATCCAGCATTTTCTGATCCACACGTTGCATCAGGTGTTCATACGTATTGATGGTATGGCCGTCGGCCAGCGGTTTCGATACGTCCGGCCACTGGAGGGGGGAAAGGTTCAGGAATGCCTCGACTTTTTCCGCGACGGCAGGCAATACCGGTTTCAGATAAATCGTCAGAATGCGGAAGGCTTCCAGCAGACGGGTACAGACCTGGTGCAGTTCTTCGCTTCGGGCGGGATCCTTGGCCAGAACCCACGGCTTGTTTTCATCGACGTAAGCGTTCACTTCATCGGCCAGGTGCATGATCTGGCGAAGCGCCTTGCCGAATTCCCGTTTTTCGTACAGATCGGTGATTTCTCCGGATGCGTTACGGAGTGTTTCCAGTACCGGTGTTTCTTTCCCTGCCCAGTCCTGTGCGAGTTTGCCGCCGAAGCGTTTGGTGATGAAGCCGGACGCACGGCTGGCGATGTTGACGTACTTGCCGATCAGGTCGGAATTGACCCGTGCGATGAAATCTTCCCCGGTGAAATCGATGTCTTCGACGCGGTCGGAGAGTTTGGCCGCCAGATAGTAGCGCAGCCATTCCGGATTCATGCCGATTTCCAGATAACGCAGTGGTGAAATGCCGGTTCCGCGCGACTTGGACATTTTTTCACCCCCTACCGTGATGAAACCGTGCACGAAGACGTTGTCAGGCACGCGCATGTCGGCAAAATGCAGCATGGCCGGCCAGAACAGGGTATGGAAGTAAATGATGTCCTTGCCGATGAAATGGTATTGTTCCGTTTCGGGATCGGCCATGAAGGCGTCGTAATCACCACCTGTCTTGTTGAAGTAGTTTTTCAGCGAGGCGAGGTAACCGACCGGTGCATCCAGCCAGACGTAAAAGTATTTGCCCGGTGCGTCCGGTATTTCGATGCCGAAGTACGGGGCATCGCGGCTGATATCCCAGTCTGAGAGTGCGTTTTCGCTGCCGTCCTTGCCTTCGAGCCATTCGCGTGCCTTGTTGGCGACTTCGGGTTGCAGGCGCGGGTGGTCTTCGATATTGCCCAGCGTCCATTCTTTCAGGAAGGCGGTGCATTGCGGGTCGGACAGTCTGAAGAAAAAGTGTTCGGACTGTTTCATGACCGGCGTGGCACCGGTCAGGATGGAATAGGGGTTTTTCAGTTCCGTCGGGGTATAGACGCTGCTGCATGCCTCGCAGTTGTCGCCGTACTGGTCTTTTGCGCCGCATTTCGGGCATTCGCCCTTGATGTACCGGTCCGGCAGGAACATTTCCTTGACGGGGTCGAAAAACTGTTCGATGGTTCGGGAAACGATCAGTCCTTTCGCCTTGAGACGGCGGTAGATTTCGCGGGAAAGCTCGTGGTTTTCGGGGCCGTCGGTCGAATGCCAGTTGTCGAAGCTGACCAGAAAACCGTTTAGCGGGGCGGCACGGCCGGCGGCGATTTCCGCCACGAATTCCTGGGGTGTTTTGCCGGCTTTTTCAGCCGCTATCATGATGGGGGCGCCGTGAACGTCGTCGGCACCGACGAAATGGACTTCGCGTGGTTTTCCTTCATCCTGCTGCATTCGCTGGAAACGGACCCAGATATCGGCCTGAATGTATTCCATGATATGTCCGATATGGAACGGGGCATTGGCGTATGGCAGTGCAGTAGTGACAAACAGCTTTCGTGACATGATGAATAGTGGAAATTGTCAATAAAATTCCATTTTACCAGTCCTGTGCGATGAAACGGGCATCTTTTGAGCATTTGCGTTAGACTTCATCTTCCAGAGAAAGGAGGGAATATGTCCATTACGACGGAAATGATCGGTAAAGCGCTTTCAACGGTCATTGACGACAATCTGAAAACCGACTACGTCAGCGCCAAATGGATCAAAAATATCGATATTGACGGCAATGATGTGTCATTGACTGTCGAGCTGGGATATCCTGCAAAAAGTCTTCATGAATTCATCAGAAACCGGATCGCGACGGCGCTGAAAAGGGTGGATGGCATCGGCGATGTTCGGGTCGATCTCGAGACGAGGATTCTGACGCATGCTGTTCAGCGGGGTGTGAAGCCTTTGCCGGGGGTGAAAAATATCATCGCCGTTTCATCCGGCAAGGGAGGGGTCGGCAAATCGACGGTAACGGCCAATGTCGCGCTGGCACTGGCAGGCCAGGGGGCGCGGGTGGGCATTCTGGATGCCGATATTTACGGGCCGTCGCAACCGACGCTGATGGGGATTTCCGAAAAACCGAAATCGTCCGACGGACAGCATTTCGACCCGGTAGAACGGTATGGCTTGCAGCTGATGTCCATCGGTTTCATGATGGATACGGTCCAGCCGCTGGCCTGGCGCGCACCGATGGTTACCCAGGCGTTGATGCAGCTGTTGCAGCAGACCAAATGGCAGGATCTCGATTATTTGCTGATCGACATGCCGCCGGGAACGGGGGATATCCAGATGACCCTGTCGCAGAAAGCGCCGCTGACCGGTGCGGTAGTGGTCACCACGCCGCAGGATGTAGCCGTACTGGATGCCCGGAAAGGATTGATGATGTTCCAGAAAATGAATGTGGATATTCTGGGCATTGTCGAGAATATGAGTTCCTATGTTTGTTCCCATTGCGGCCAGATCGAGCACATTTTCGGCAAGGATGGCGGCAGGCTGATGTGTGAGACATACGGGGTGGATTCACTGGGCAATGTTCCGCTGGATATCACGGTACGTGAACGGACCGATGAAGGCAAACCGGTTGTGGCTGCGGAACCGGATGGACTGGTCGGCCGGGTTTTCAGGGATATCGCCTGGCAGATCGCCGCAAGGGTCGCGTTGAAACCGAAGGATATGACAGGCATGTTTCCGCCTGTGACCGTCCAGTCCTGATTTCAGATATCGACCAGCCTGAAAACGTCACGTACGGAATGGATGCGGCCGGTTTCGGTCGCATCGTATCCGCCCAGCTGGTTGATTTCCCGGATGAATTCGGCGCTTCTCATGATGGAGAGCATTTCCTGCATGGTATGGCTCTCCTGTGTTTTCCGTGCAATGGCGAAGAAATACCTTTCCTCGACTAACGGGACGAAGTCCAGACCGAAGCGGTGGGCGGCCGTTTCGACACCGAAACCGACGTCGGCCATGTTGCTGGCGATATACGCCGCGACGGCGGCATGAGTGAATTCGGTCATTTCGAAACCGTTGATATTGGCCGAATCGATTTTGTTTTTGGCAAGCAGTGTTTCCAGTGTCTGTCGCGTACCTGAACCGATCTGGCGGTTGACGAAACGGATGTCGTTTCGCGTCAGGTCACGGAACGAGAGGATCCGCTTGGGATTCCCCTTGGCGATCAAAAGGCCCTGTTTCAGATTGGCCAGGTGAATCAGGCAGTGTTCTTCGCGGGAAAGGAACTGCAGGTAAAGCTGCAGCATGCTGTCTTCATACACATCGACCGGCAGATGGAACCCGGCGATTTCACAGTCTCCCTGAGCCAGGGCGGCGAGTGCTTCCATACTGTTCTGGTAGCGCAGCTTGATGGGAAGCTCCTGCCGGTTGATGTGTTCCATCAGGGTGGAAATGGCAAAACCGTGGCTGGCACACAACCGCATGGTCCGGTTGGTTCCCAGAACGCTTTTGGCCAGTTCGGTTTCCAGTTCCGAAGAGAGTGTTTCCAGAGTGGGAGAAAGCCGCGCGGCAATCCGCCTTTCCGCCCATAACAGGGTGGTTGCGAAACGGGTCAGTGTTGTACCACGTCCACGGTGTTTTTCCAGCAGGGGCGTTCCGAAAATGGATTCGGCTTCCCGCAACAATCCCCATGCATGACGGTACGACAATCCGAGCCCCTTGGCTGCCTGCAGGATGGCCCCCTCGGTCTGTATCGAATCCAGAAGGCGCAACAGTATAGCCGTGTCGATCGACGGCTTTTTGCCATACGCGATGCGCCAGTGAGGTTCTATGGAAACTTTGTACATATAGTGAAAATTTTGCTAGTGACATATTGTAACTCATAGACAATCAGACATATATGCAAAAAAAAACTTATAGCCTGTTAAATGTGGCGATGGTACTATTTTTTCAGAACATAATTTTCAATTTTTTTTTAACAAGGTGTAAGGAGAGTGTGGTATGTCATTTTTGAAGCTCGGTAAGGAATATACCGTAGCTGGCGAAGGGTTCAATCGCTGGCTGGTACCTACTTCCGCATTGATGATTCATCTATGCGTAGGTATGGGCTACGGTATGTCCGTGTTCTGGTTGCCTATGTCCCGGCTGGTCGGTGTATCGCAAGGTCTCGGCAAATCTCTGGCATGTCCTGCGGACATGAGTCTTTTCAGCCAATTGTTCACGACCCAGTGTGACTGGAAAGTCGTGATGTGCAGCGTCATTTTCGGTATCCTGTTCTTCATGCTCGGTACGACGACCGCCATTTTGGGCAACTGGCTGGAACATGTCGGCCCGCGCAAATGCGGACTGGCTTCCTGCTGCTGCTTCTGTTTCTTCTTTTTCATGCTGTCGCTGGCGACCTTTACCCACCAGCTGTGGATCGCATGGCTGTCCGCGATTATCGGCGGTATCGGTCTGGGGCTGGGCTACATTACGCCGGTTTCCACGCTGATCAAATGGTTCCCTGACCGTGTCGGTATGGCAACAGGTATGGCTGTCGGCGGTTTCGGTGGCGGTGCCATGGTCGGCGCTCCTCTGGCACAGAAACTGATCGGCTTTTTCGGAACGGAAACGTCTGTCGGTCTGTGGCAGGCGTTTTTTGTCATGGCTTGCTGTTATACGGTCATGATGCTTCTGGGATGTTTTACCATCAAGGTCGCACCGTCCGGATACAAACCGGCCGGCTGGGTGCCGAAAAATACCGGTAACATGGTTGACGACGGTCACGGTGGACTGATCGAGGCTTCTTCTTTCAACGTCGAAACGAGCAAGGCGGTCAGAACACCGCAGTTCTGGTTCTGCTGGTTCATGCTTTTCCTGAATATCGCAGCCGGTATCGGTGTTCTGGCGATGGCTTCCCCGCTGCTTCAGGAAGTGTTTGCCGGTAACCTGATCGGTATGCCGGGAGTTCCGTTTGACCAGCTGACCGATGCCCAGAAAGGACAGGTGGCCATGATCGCAGCCGGCTTTACCGGTCTGCTGTCGCTGTTCAATATCGGTGGTCGTGTTGTATGGGCGTCCCTGTCCGACAAACTGGGCCGCAAGACGGTTTATTTCATTTATTCCATTGTGGGCGCCATTCTGTACGCATCGATCCCGACTCTGGCTTCCTCGCTGAACCTGGTTCTGTTCCTGTGTGCGGTCTGCGTCTGTATTTCCTTCTACGGCGGTGGCTTCTCCACGATTCCGGCCTATCTTGCCGACCTGTTCGGTACCCAGTTCGTCGGTGCGATTCACGGTCGTTTGCTGACAGCATGGTCTACGGCAGGTCTGTTGTCTCCGTTGCTGATCAACATCATCCGTGACATGCAGCTGAATGCCGGTGTCGCCAAGGCACAGGCCTATTCCGTCACGCTGTATATCATGGCCTGTTTCCTGGTTATCGAATTCTTCTTCGCTCTCTTGATCCGTCCGGTCAACAGCAAGTACTACATGACTGAAGAAGAAGTCAAGGCGGTCAAGGCCGCTCTGGAAGAAAAGGTTGCCAAGGCACAGGCTTCCGGTGTCGTTCCTCCGGCAAAACCGACTTCGGGCGGTACAATGGTTATCTGCTGGCTGATCGTGGGTATTCCGCTGGTCTGGGGTATTTACCAGGTCGCCCTGCAAACGGCCAAGATGTTTGCCTGATGATCTTGTGACAGCCTGAATATCGGGCTGTCCCCTTTGCCGATGTCCGCATGGTCTTTGCCATGCGGACATTTTTGTTTTCCGGTGTGGTGGTGCCACAGACGGGAATCGGGTGTGGTAACGATGTTTTCGCCTCTCGCCTGTCGGGGCGATGGTGGTCGTGTTTACCGGAGAGTGCGCGGTTTTTGGAAATCGTTGCGTAACGACTTCCGTATTTCATGCCGCTGCGGTACGGGTTCTTTTCAGGATTGGCGGATAATAACGGGAAGGAGTGCGCTAAGAACGCTTCTGACGGGGTAAAATAGCCATTTCGTTTATTCATTCTGTTTTCATCATGACTGTAAGAACTCGTTTTGCACCGAGCCCGACCGGTTTCCTGCATCTGGGCGGTGCCCGCACAGCTTTGTATTCATGGGCTTATGCCCGTCATCACGGTGGCAAATTCATATTGCGTATCGAGGATACCGATCTCGAACGTTCCACCCCCGAAGCGGTGCAGGCCATTCTTGATGGAATGAAATGGCTGAATCTGGAACATGATGAAGGTCCTTTTTACCAGATGAAGAGGATGGACCGTTACCGTGAAGTCATTGACCAGATGCTGGAAAAGGGGACGGCTTATTACTGTTATTGTACGCCCGAGGAACTGAACGCCATGCGCGAACGCCAGAAAGCGGCAGGCGAAAGCCCGCGTTATGACGGAACCTGGCGGCCGGAACCGGGCAAGACTCTGCCACCGGTGCCGGTTGGCGTCAATCCGGTCGTCCGCTTCAAAAATCCGGTAGAAGGGGTGGTGACCTGGAATGACCGTGTCAAGGGAGAGATCACGATTTCCAACAGCCAGCTTGATGATCTGATTATCGCCCGTTCGGATGGAACGCCGACTTACAATTTCTGTGTGGTGGTGGATGACTGGGATATGGGGATTACCCATGTCATCCGGGGGGACGATCATGTCAACAATACTCCGCGCCAGATCAATATTCTGAAGGCACTTGAAGCACCTGTTCCGGAATATGCCCATTTGCCGATGATTCTGGGTGATGACGGTGAAAAGTTGTCCAAACGGCATGGTGCGGTTTCCGTGATGGAATATCCGGCTGCCGGTTATCTGCCGGAAGCGATGCTGAATTATCTGGCCCGTCTCGGCTGGAGTCACGGTGACGATGAAATTTTTTCGATGGAACAGTTTTGCGAATGGTTCGATTTCGACCATCTGTCGTCGTCGGCTTCGCAGTTCAATACGGAAAAACTGAACTGGCTGAACAATCACTATATCCGGCAAGCCGATGATGCCAGACTGGAAGCGCTTGTCCGTCCACAGCTCGAAAGTATGGGGGTGAAGCTGGAAAACGGTCCGGCCTTGCAGGATGTGATCGCCTTGATGAAAGACCGGGTGAATACGGTCAATGAACTGGCGAATGCTTCCCTGATGTTTTACCGGGAACCTGATCCCGATCCGGAATTGCTCAGGCAGCATCTGACGGATGCGGCACGGTCGGCCCTGAAAGAATATGCCGCCAATATCGGAACGATCGAGTGGAAGCGCGAGGCGCTTTCGGCGATGATGAAGGGATTGCTGAAACAGAACAAGATGAAGATGCCGCAGGTCGCCATGCCGTTGCGTCTTCTTCTGACCGGGCAGCTGCATACTCCGTCAATTGATGCGGTTGTCTGTCTTTTCGGCAGGGAGAAGGTATTGTCCCGTCTGAAAGACCTGTAAAGGGATTGCACAGGAAAACCGGTGGCATGGCGGGTCTTTTTCCCCGATTTTCCCGGTCATTCCGGTGTATTGCAGGGGGATGACATTGTCCGAAAAGAAGGTCACTGTATGATATCTGCAAAATTGCACACGAAAATTGTCAAAAAAGGAAAATCTTTGCTATAATCCTTTGCCTGCATTCGGGGGTATAGCTCAGCTGGGAGAGCGCTTGCATGGCATGCAAGAGGTCAGCGGTTCGAT